>JAEEGI010021056.1_pt1 | contig 12995 bp, 11 predicted proteins | sample 8958751 | NCBI WGS metagenome assembly JAEEGI01 (sample SAMN16246545, study PRJNA631951) | gut metagenome | biome: gut microbiome; feature: rumen; material: KS-attached | host: Bos | place: Iran: Karaj | collected 2018-10 | reverse complement strand
TCTCAAATGAGAAGCAATTGCCATATCAGCACGAATTCCACTATTTGAAACAGGAACAATTCTTGGATACAAATAAGAATCTCTATAAGTAGTATTCCATTGTTTTCTATTAATCATACTTGAATTTCCAAGTTCTAAATAAGATCTATTTGCAGAAGCTCCACTAACAATACCATTAAGTGGTAATTTACTTCTTTGAGAATCAGGATGATATGGAACTAAAGGTTTCTTTCCCATTCCACAATGTAAATTTGCAACTGGAATAAAATCTGTCATATATATTGTCTTATTTGATGATATTTTTTCAGGTACTGTTTTAAAGTGATTTAAATGTCTTCCTCTTCTATTAGTAACTCCAAAAGGAATAGCTAAACAACGACCATTTTTAACAAGTACATGACTACATGACCCTACTTTTGTTGATTTGAAATATGGGTCTCCAAAATCTTTATGAGTGTTGAAAAATGTTTTTTTTGGTACTTTTTCTTCTTCTAATGGAATTTGGCCTTCTTCATTTAAGTTATTTTCAAAATTTTGATATTGCATTTTGTCTTCTGGTTGTTGCATTTTTATTTTATAAATTTTTTTAAGAATAATGATAAATAAAAATAAATTAAATTCAATTTTTTAGTTTAAATAAATGAAAGAAAATTCAAATAAAGATAGTGACCAATCTATCAATGTTAGTGATAATCCAATAGGTTTATCTAATAATGTTAAAATTATAACTCAAAAACAAAAAAAAAATTATAAAAATCAAAAAAATATGAATAGTGTTTTTGATATTAATAATCAAGAAGATCAATTTGATATACCACCTAAAAAAAGAAATATGATATTCATAATATTCCTTTTATCAAATTTATTTTTAAATTATGATACTGGAGTTATTCCTGCTAGTTTATTAGAAATAATAAAAGAAATTACATTAGATTATAAAGAACAAGCATTATTAGGTTCATTAGTATATTTAGGCTTATCAACTGCATCACTTTTTACTTCTTTAATTTTTTCTAAATTTAGTCCTTCAAAAGTTTGTGCTTTTGTTTTGATTTTAAATTGTATTTCATGTTTTGTATTTTCCTTCTCTAGTAATAAATATATAATGTTTCCAATGAGATTTATGATGGGAGTGACTGAGGCTTTTATAGTTATTTATGGACCTGTGTGGGTTAATAATTATTCTCCTTCTAATCATTCTGCTAAATGGATGGGAATTTTACACTCTTGTACTGCTTTAGGTGTAGTTTTAGGTTATTTAATTGCTGGTCTAATTATTAATTTTTTAAATGGTTTTTTATCTTGGAGGTTTGCCATTCAAATTCAAGGTATAGTTGAAATTTTTTTCTCCATTTTTTTCTACTTTGAAAAAGATGAATATATAAATGTTAATATAGATATTGTAATAGTGAATGAATCAGTAAATGATAATAATGATGTTTCTGAAATTGATAAGCCATTGAATATTCTTTCGCGTAGAAGTCGCATTGATGCACCTGAATTAAATAATTTAAATTTATATTTTTATCAATCTAAACAAGTTTTAACTAATCCTTTGTATTTAACAGTAACTTTTGGTTTATGTTCAATATATTTTATAGTAACAGGAATTCAATTTTGGATGACAGAATATATGATAGGTATACTTGGAATTCAACCAGTAATAGTTGTTATAGTATTTTCACTAACAAGTGTAACAGCTCCATTATCTGGTGTTATTGTTGGGGGAGTTTTTGCTGATAAATATGGAGGTTATAAAGGAAAAAATACAGTAAAAGCAATTAAATTATGTGTTGCTTTTGGATTTGTTTCCTTTGTTTTTGCTTTTCCAATGGGATTTTTATTTGATTTAGTTTATTTAACTGTGTTACTCTGGACTTTCTTATTTTTTGGAGCTGCAATTATTCCAGTTGGTACTGGAATTATGATAAGTTCTGTTAGAAAAGATTGTCAAGCAACTTCATCTAGCTTAAGTCAATTAATCTTTAATTTATTTGGATATTTTTTTTCACCAATGTTAACTGGTTTTGTAATGGATAATTTTGAAGATAGAAGAATAGGGTTTATTTGGGGAATGAGAGTTGTTTTTTGGTGGGTTATTTTTGCTTTAATTTTTCTAATTATTTCATGGATTGTTGCTTATAGAAAATATAAATCTGGAATAGATAGTGAAGAAAAAGATTTAGTTGAAGATGAAGAAATGGGTGAAAATATGGGAGAAATTATGCACCTAGAAATTAGAAGAAGATTGGCTCAACAATCTAATATTTAATGTATTTAATCTCTTTTTAATTTATTATTAGTTATAAATAAAAGTTATAAATTTAATAAAGGATTTAAAAATAGAAATCTTATTATGTTTTTTTATATTTAAATTGAAATAAAATTCTTCAATATAATAAATTACATAAACAAAACATTTATTGACCTAATAAAGTGTTGAGTGCTCTTTCAACATCCATATTATTATTTTCCAAAGCAACTTTTGCTTTATCTTCAGTAAATCCCATTTCAACCAATTCTTTAATTTTCTTCTGTAAAGTTTTTTCAGGATTAGCATATTCTTCAACCCATTGTTTTGCAGTTGCATTAAATAATTTAATATCACTTAAATATTGTGAAGCAACGACAGCATCTTGTGGATCATCAGGAACAGGAGCACACATAAGTGCTTGAAGAGAAATTAAAGCAGTTCTAATAGTTAAAGCAGGAGTCCATTCATTTTTTAAAATATCTAAACAAATTGCTCCTGTAACTGAACTTATATTAGGATGCCAAATTTTTGTGTCAAATTTCATTTTTGGAGGTTTGAATGGGTATTCATTTGGAATTATTATATCAATTACAAATATTCCTCCTTGATAACATGTATCTATTGGTCCTTTTATTTTTCCTTTCCAATGATGAATATTATTGTCTACCATCCATACTGTTACTGTGTTTTCTTCTTTATGTTTTTGAAGATCTTCGTATTCTTTCAATATACGATTTTTGATTGAATCCATTTTTTTTGTATATTTTTTTTTGCCGAAATGGTTTTTATTTTTTTTGTTGTTTTTAAATAATATTTACATTTAAATTTGCTTTATTTAATATTATTTTTTATTTGATTTATAAATTAAATACACTAAATCATTAATGATTGAATTTATTCTTTTAATATCTTTATCATTATAATTTTTAAATTCAAAATGTTTGGACCCTAACTTTTCTTCTAATATTTTTTTAGTCTCTTTTACTGATTTTTTTATATTAATTCCAACAATAAATATTGGAACCTTATTTAAATCTTTTTTATATTTGATTATATTATCATACCATAATTTTACAGAAATAAAAGATTCTTTATCTTCATAACTAAAAAATATAAGAAATCCATCTCCTTGTTCATAAATTATTTTGTGAATTAATTTACATCTTTCTTGACTGGAAACATTAATTAAATTAAGTAAAATTTCTTCATTATTTTCTGTTATTGTTTTTTCTGTTTTTTCAATTCCAATAAAAGAAATATTCTCAATTGAATTGATTTTTTTATCTTCTTTATAACATCTTATTATATTTCCTTTATTAACACATTCATCAGCTAAAAACACTATGGTATATTCAATTTTTTCATTTATTATCTTTTTATTTTCATTAACTTCAGTAATCTCTATAAAACCACCATCAGTTTCTTTTTCTTGATAACTTATATGTTCAAAATTCATTTGTTATTTTTAATAATAATTTTATTGTCTTTAAAATATAATTAAATTCAAAATTTACTTAAAAAAAAAGAATAAATCTTTTCACTCTTTTAAATAACTAATATATATATTACTCATTGAAATTTACAATAATCTATTCCCAAATTTTAACAAATTTATCTTTTGAGGAAGAAGCAAATCTTCCTTCATCAATTTTTATTATCGAACTAATTCCATTTTCATGGCCTTTTAAAATATATTTTGAATCTGGATCATTTAAATTCCATTGAATCATATCTTTTTCATCACTTCCTGAAATTAAAACATTATCATTTAATATTAATAAACAATTAATTGTTCTTTTATGTCCCTTTAAAATTATTTCACAATTGAAATTATCTATATTATAAATTAATATATCTCCATTACCCATTCCAGCACCAAATCTTTTATCATTTACTAATTTTAAACACCAAGCACTAAATTCACAATTAATTTCTTTCACAATTTCTTTTTTATTTAAATTCCAAACTCTTAATTTATTATCACCTGTTCCACTCACAATTCTTCCATCTTTTAATGTTAATAAAGAAGATATTTCACCTTTACATTCATATAACACAAAATCCATTTTTTTCATTTTTAAATCCCACACAATAATTTTTTTATCATCTGCACCTGATATTAATCTTTCATCTAAACTTTCTGTTAATGTCCATATCATTGAAGTATGTCCTTCAAATGTCATTTTACTTTTTTTTTCATTTATATCCCAAATTTTAATTATTTTATCTTGTCCTGCTGATGCGTATAATCCACTTTTTAGTTTTAAAATAAAATTAACAATTCCTTTATGTTCATTAAATATTGTTTTAGGTTCGTTTGATGAAATATTTAAAAGTTTTACCTCATTTTCAGTTCCTAAAAGAATCTTACTTTTATCTACTAATTCCATACATGAAATTTCACAATTACAATTAATAGAAAAAGAACACTTTGGAAATTTAAATTTTCCACTCTTTTTTTTTTCTACTGTTCTTCCATGTCCACATCCCATTTTAACGAAATTTATTGAAAAAAAATTATAAGGATTTTAATTAATATTTTCAAATGAAATAAATTTAAATGGAAAATAAAAAATTTATAGAAAGAGAATGGAATGAATCAATTGAAGGAAGTTTGGATGAAGATGGATTTTTTGTGACACCTAATGGTTCTTTTTGGGATTCAGATAAAGTTTATTTCAATCGAGAAGGATATGATAAACATGGAGGTTATTATGATGATGATTTGAATTATATACCTGGTGAAGGATGGGATGACATTAAAGGTTGTTATAAAGATGAAATTCCTAAGGAAAATTTTTATAAAGATGATATCTCTAATAAATTATATGAAAAAAATAAAGGAATTGAAGTTCTTGATGGAGGAGAAGAATCAAATAATGAATCAAGTGATAAAGTTAATAAAATTGAACTTAATGAGTTATTTGGTGATGATAGTATTGAAAATAAAGAAAAATGATTATGAAAAATATACTATAAATTTTGATATAAGAAAAATAAATTATTCTTGATTGAATATTTATATTTTTTATAAATAATAATTAAAAATAAAAACCCTCCTTAGTAAATAATATGTTTAAATAAAAATTTAAATATAAAAATAATAAATAAAAATGTCATTTCGAGAATTACAGACTTTTTGTGAAATGATGCGTAGTTTAGGATATCCAAGAACAATATCAATGGAGAATTTTCGTGTAGCAAACTTTAAATTAGTAGCAGAAATAATATATTGGTTAGCAACAAGATTTGATAAAAAAGCAGATATTTCAGATAATATAGAAGATGAAAAAGCAAGAGTAGAATTTATAAGAGCGGCATGTTCATTCTTTTATAATAACTTAAAAATAAAATTAAATTCAAAGAAATTATATGCAGCTGATGGACATGCGGTTCAAGAATTACTTAAAATTATTCAAGTATTATATAATGCTAAAAAATCAGTTTCTTTTCAAAATGATTATGAAGTTGGACAAGAATTAGATATTACAAGTAAGAAAAATGACTTGAACACTATTAAAGAATTATCACAAGAAATAGTAGATCTTGGTTTAAATGTAATTATTAAATAATTAATTAATTTAAATTTAGTTGTTGGATTTATTAGATAAAGAAAAAGGATTAAAACAAGCAAGAGATCAAGCAATAAAATATTTAGATGGTATTACTTCAAATTATGATGGTTCAAAAGATTCAGAAATAGAGAAGAAAATAATGTCAATTTTATCAGGACAAGAAAAAGCTTTAGAACAATTAGATACACATGTGAATGAATTAAAACAAGTTCAAAATGAAATAGGACAAGAATTACAAATTAAAAAAGAAGAATTAGCAAGAGCAGAAAAGAGATTAGAATCAATTCAACATGCAACTCCTTCTCATCAAATTGAATTAAATCAATATGAAAATGAATTAGCAAATATATATAAAATTTATGTAGAAAAAATAAGGAACCATGATTATTTACAAAGCAAATTAGAAAAATATCAAAAATTAGAAGAATTTTCAAAGAAAAATTTAAAAGGTTTAATAGAACAAAATAAAGATCGTGAAAAGCAAATTATTCATGATGAAAATGATATAATGGAAGAACAATATGAAGATAATAAAGGAGAAGAAGGTGATGATTTAGATGGTGATCAATTTGATGAAGATGATGAACACTTTTAAATTTTTAATTTTATTTTAAACTAAATTTATCAAGTTATTTGTTTCAAATTAATAAAAAAATAATTATGGAATTTGAGGTTCATTTGTATTTTCATTTTCAGGTTTTGGTTGTTCAGCATCTTTTTGTTCTGGAACATTATAAATTGGAGGTAATTTTACATCAGGACCATGAATTGTATTAAAGTTTGTATAATTTAATTCTGAAGCTACTTTGGTTAAATGCTCATTAGCTAATCTATAATTTTGTATTTTCTTTTGTAAGGCTTCTATATTATTTTTCCTTTGATTATTCCTTTCATTTAAATTATTCCTCATTTCTTCATTCATCTCAAATTTTGTTTTCTTTGTTTTTTCCCATTGAGCATTTTCATTTTCATATCTTATTTTCTGTTCTTTTAAATAAGCATATACAAATTCATTTAATTTAGATATTTTCTCTTTTTCATCTTCTTTATCTTTTATTTCTTTTCTCATTTTATTTTCTTCTTCTTTGAAATTTGATTTATGTAAAGCACTCAAAGCTGCAATTTGATTTTTTTGATATTCAATGAATAAATTTTCTTCTAATTTTGTTTTAGCTAATAATTTCTTCATTCTTAATAAATTTTGATTCATTTCTACTTGATCTTTGTTATAATCTGCTTCTTCTTTTGCTAAGTTTTCATTTAATTGTTTTAATTCTCTGAAATATTTCATTTCTTCTTTTCTTAAACTATCAATATTGATTTTCTTATTATTATAATTTTCTATTACTGAATTAAAATTATTTAATTTTCCAAGAATAAAATCATCAAAAAATCTACTTAAATCAGTAGTCATAATTTTTTGATCTCTTTTAGCTTTAATTAAATTTTTTGGAATATCAGGATTTTCATCTAAAGTTTTGCAAATACTATTAGTTGATGATTTTAATTCTTCTGCATATTTATTTATTTCTGCATTTAATTTATTTATATCTTCTTCTTCTACTAAAGCAACTTTTGAAGTCTTTTCAATAATAAGGTCATCAAATATTTTTTCTAATTCTTGTTGATTTCTCAGTTTATTATCAATTTGACTTCCAATCATTTTTGACATTTTACTTTTTGAATTTGATGTTGTATATGTTCCTATATAATCTGCCTTCTTTAATAAATCTTGAAGAATTATATATGCTTGGTAACAAAATACTAAATCTACTGGTAAATCTTCTAAATCTTTATCATCTTTGTTTTTATGTTTTCCACCTTTTTGTCCTTTCTTTTTATCTTGTTTTGAATCTTTTGGATTCTTCATTTTAAGTTACAAAAAATATTTTATTTTTTATAAATATAAAACTATTAAATTAATATTAATTTTTAATTATTTTTTTAATTTTTCGTATAAATGGAAAGTTTAGATTTAAAACATATTAGGAAAATATATTTAATGCATGATTATCTTCAAAGTACAACAATATTAATAATTTTTATATTGTTATTATTTTATATAATTCCAAGAGAATATTCTAATGGTTACATAGATGATTTATTTGATAATTGGAATTCGAATCCAATAGTTGGTTTTCTTAATAGGGAAAAAAAAGAAAATGATTCTACTCCATCTTTTCATAATGACTATTTTAGTTTAGGAAGTTGGGATGGAATCGTAAAATCTTGTAATTGTTTAAATGTAAATATAAATAAAGATTATGGTAATAAATTAATCAGAAAGAAGTGTAGTAAAAAAATGATTAAAAATGGATGTACTAATATTCCAAAAATATATCCAGTTTCTTATAAATCTTGGAAGGGAGTTTATTTAAATCCTATTAGATCAAATCATTCTTATTCATATATTGATTATTTTTATCACTTTAGTTTTGAACAATGTGGTAAAGGATTGAAAGATTGTGGATATATAGATACAAATTTAATTTTAAAACTATGCTTACCTGAAGATGAAGAATGTCCCATAAATCACATTTATGTTGATAAAAAAGAAGATTCTAATATTAATTATAATTATAAGACTTTTAAATTGAATGATGATTATTATTTTCATTATACAAATGAAAAGAAAAACGGAGCTATTATTGTTCAATTAAAAATTTCAGAATTATTACCTTGTGCTAATCCAAATTATGATAACAGAAAAGAAATGGAATATGAATTGTATTCAAAAAAAGAGCATAATTGTAAAGATGAAATTGAAGATTATAGATATAATGATATAGATTTTGAAAATAAATCTACTTTATATTTTGAAAATGGAATTGATAAAATAATTGAAAATCTACCTTCTTATCAAATTAAAGACACTTCAGTTCAATTATTTCATAGAGGTTATTTGAGTTTGGAAAAAAAAGTTAAAATCAATAAAGACTATTTAGCTTTTTTTGAGTATTATAAATTTAATATGTATGCTAATAATGCTTTAAGATTATTTATGACTTGTTTTTGTGGAATATTTGTTTCTTTATCAATGAAAAATAATGAAAAAAGAGGAGGAAATAAAAAAATGTTTAAAAGTGATTTAATTGTGAGAACTGTAATTGAAATAGTAATTTTTATTTTAATATATGATACTTATTTAATATTTGATTATGATAGAACATACTTTAATTTATTAATTTATGTCAATCCAATAACCAACATGGGAATAAAAAAAATAGTAAATAATATTGAAATGTTTATATATTTAGACTTTTTTATTTTAGGTATTCTTTGTTTTGTTTGTATTTTTAATCCTTGTTTCCTTTTATCTGAAACTATTGCAAAAATTTTTCCTTCAAAGAAAAAAAATCAAATGAATAATAGTAGTGTTGGTATTGATATGATGGCAAATCAAATTGGACAAAATTTTGAAGGATTTGATAAAATCAAACAAAAGAATAATGAAAATTCAACCCAAAATCATACTACAAAAGAGGGAGATAATCATATTTCTGAAAAATATAATGAGAATGATAATGATAATAATATTGAAGAAAAACCTGAAAATAATATATAATTTTGTTTTTTTATAAATTATTTGGATTTTTAAATATAAAAAAGAAATTTGATTTTCCTTTCACAACAATTTTAAAAAATGAGAAGTTCTTTAATTAAATAAAATATGAAATAATAAAAACTTATGAACAAAAATAAAAATGATTATGAAAAAAAATAATTAATATTAAAATTGGTTTAACATTATAAAAAAATAAAAAAATGAATTCTAGTAATAAACTTATTCATATAACATCACAAAGTGAATTATCATTTGAAATGGCATTAAGAAGGAATGTAAAAAATAAATTTTAAATAATTAGTTCGATACTTCATTGCCAATTCAAAATAATATAAATTCTTTATCCTCAAAAAAAAGTACAAAAGTAAATAATCTAACAACGCGTTCATCTCAGAAAACATCAAAAACAGATAAAACAAAAAGAACATTAAAATTATATGAAGAAAAAAAAGATTCAGAAGAAGATAATCAAGAAAAAAATAAAACAGAAAGATTAAATAATAATACAAATTCAGCAAATGTAAAATAAAAAAATTATATAAACAATTAGTGCGATGAAAAAAGAAGAAATAATAAACCAGAAAATTTATTAAATAAATGTAAACTTAGATTAGTTTCATATATTGAAAATCATAAAACAGTGACTTTATCAGGAACAAAAAGATATAGTGATAAAAGTGGAGAATATTATTTAAAAAATATACTATCAAATTCAAAAAAGAATATAGCAAAAAAATTACAATTTACTAATCATAAATCACAAGATTATGATTGTAAAAAAAATAAAATAATTCAAAATAAACAATTAGAAAGCTTTTTAACTCCAATACCAATGAATCCAAAAAAAAGTATAATAAAAAATAATTATGATAAAAAGGCTTTAAATAATGCTCAAAAAACAGCAGTTTTTTTAAGAAGAGTTGAATATTCATCAAAAATGAGAAAAAATACTCAAAATAAAAAAATAAATCCAGATTTTTTGAGAAAAATTATTATCATTCAAAAATGGTGGAAAACTTTATATTTAATAATTTTATTACAAAAAAATATTAGAGGATTCTTATCTAGAACTAAATTAATTGAAAGTTTAGAAAAACAAGAATCTTTTATTAATATGTTATTACTTATTGATTATTTACATAAAAAAATTGTTTTTAAAAGATTTTTAAAGAAATTGGTAAAAGGTGATAAAAAATATTGTTTAAAAAATTTAATTAAATTATTATCTAAAGTAAATATGAGGATATATATTAAAAAATGGGAAAATATTTCTTTAAAAGAAAATAAAGATATTCTTATTTATAAATTAAAAAATTGTTTTGTTCATTGGAAAAAAAATGTTGATAAATTTACTATTGTTAAATCTATTTTAAAAAATTCTAAAAATAATAATAATAATGATTTAATATTTTCTTCTTTTAAAAAATTTAAAGAAATAATTGAAAAAAGAGGAATATTAAAATCATTAATTTTATTTAAAAAAGAAAATTTAAATAACCCAAAAATAATAAAATCAAAAAACAATAATAAAATAAAAAATTCAAAAAATTTAAAAGTTGAAAAAAAAGAGAACCCAAAAAATAATATTGAAAAAAGAAATAAAGTTGAAAAAGAAAGTGAAAAAGAAGAACCAAAAAAATCAAAAAAAACTCTTGTTTTTCTTTTCAAAAAAAAACATCAAATTAATAACATACCAAATGATAATGTTAATCAAACAGAACTTTTTATAGAAGAAAATAATTTCATAAATGAAAATTATGAAATGATGTTGTTTAAAAATAAAAGAAATTCAGTAAAAAATTTTGATAATCCTTTAAAAAAAAAGTATAAAGAAATAAAAACAAAAGATATAAATGAAATAAAAGTAGTTTCTTCAAGAGAAAAAAATAATGATTTATTAAATATGAATAAAACATTTACAAATGTAAAATTAGATAAAATAAATGAAACAGACATAAGAAAAAAAAAGAGAAAAAAGATAATAAATGAAGAAAAAGTAGATAATAAAAAAAATAAAAATAACATGATTAAAAAAGAAAATAATAAAATCATAAAGAATTCAATTAAAGAAAGTAACTCAAAAGCATATTTAAATAATTTAAATAAAGAATTAGAAAATATAAAAAATGAAAATATAATAATTGATCCTCCATTTCAAGATATATTAAAAGAAAATACACAAGCATCAATTAAAGAAAAAGAAGAAAATTTAAAGTTTCTTTCAAAAAATAAAGAAGATGAAATTTTTAATAAAAATGAAGAATTTAATAAAATGTTAGAACAAGATAAATTAATTGAATTCGAGACTATTAATATTTTAGATGATGATATTTATTTCAAAAATAATATAGAAGAAAAAAACAATAGTGAAGAAAATAAAAAAGAAAAAAAAAAAATTAAAGAAGTGGTTATTACTTTTGATAAAAAAATAAATAATGATTTTAATTTTGATATTAATAAAATAGAAGAAAATCAAAATAAACAAATTAATAATTTAGAAAAAGAAGAAAATACATTAAATGAAAATCAAAAAGAAAATAATGAAGAATTAAAAAATAAAAGAAAAGATAAAATTACTTCTCCAACTTTAGTGAAAAAAAATAATATTTTACAAACAACTATTCAATTTCAAAAGCCAACTCAAAATATTTTAGAATTAAAACAAAAAAATAATCTTTTAGATAAAAAAGAAGAAGACATTGAAATTTTAAATATAAATGAAGAAATAGAAAATATATCAAAATTTAAACCACCTTCAAAAATAAAAGAAATAGTAATTGAAAATTTAAATTTAAATAAACAGAATAATGATTTTTACACAGGATATGATAATATTTTTATCAATGATGATAATACAATGACATTAAATCATTCATTAAGTAATTATAATTTAGGACATCATTATTTAATGAATAATAATCAAAATAATATTTATATTCCAAATAATGAAAGATTTATTCAATTTAATCAAAATTTTAATAATGATGTATTTGGTTATCCAAATAATCAAATTAATAGTTATCAATATAGGAAAATGCAAATTCCTGATTATCAAATTATTGATTATGATAATAATAATAATTTAATTCATAAAAAAACTTTGTCTTCAAATAATTTATTTCAATATAATCCTCCTCAATTAAATGGAATGACTTTTAATAAAAAAATTATAAATTATGATACTCCAGTTAATAATAATAATTTGATAAATAATCAAAATTTAAACATTAATAATCCTGTCAATCAAATTAATTAAAATAATAAAATATATATGAGAAGAGTAAATATCTGTCCTCTTAAAAATTTAAATAAAACTTTTCAACAACCAAGGCTCTAATACACAAAAATAATAAATAAATTATAATACATTGTTTTTTATTTATTATAATAGAATGTATTTTTAAGATAATAGTGAATAACAATTGTTTTTTATAATATTTTATTTGTTTTTTTAAAGTTTAATTTTAAAATTCTTATTAAAATATATTTATTAGGAATAGTGGGAATTGGGTATTGTGCCCAATCCCCATGAATTGATAAACTCTTTTTAAAGATTTTATATCTTTAATATAAGTGATTTTTATTTAAAATAAAATATAAT
>JAEEGI010021051.1_pt1 | contig 12998 bp, 8 predicted proteins | sample 8958751 | NCBI WGS metagenome assembly JAEEGI01 (sample SAMN16246545, study PRJNA631951) | gut metagenome | biome: gut microbiome; feature: rumen; material: KS-attached | host: Bos | place: Iran: Karaj | collected 2018-10 | reverse complement strand
AGATGGGTGCCCGTGGTGGCTTCATCGCCCCCGATGAGACCACCTTTAATTATATAAAAGGTAGAGAATATGCACCGAAGGGTGAGGAATGGGACAGGGCTGTCGCCTATTGGCGAACGCTGAAGAGCGGCGACGATGCCGTGTTTGATAAGGAACTGACGTTTGATGCAGCAGACATAGAGCCACGCATCACTTACGGAACAAATCCGGGGATGGGAATTGGGATAACAGAAAGTATCCCAACAGACCCCTCCAACCTCCCCTGTTTAGGGGAGGCTTCTGACACTCCCCCTAAACAGGGGGAGACGGAGGGGGTCTCGCGTGCTCTTCGCTATATGGGCTTTCAAGCTGGCCAAAAGCTACTGGGCACGAAGGTAGACTATGTGTTCCTTGGTGCCTGCACCAACGGACGTATCGAGGACTTTCGTGCCTTTGCCTCTATCGTCAAGGGGCGTCAAAAGGCCAAAGATGTGGTGGCTTGGCTCGTGCCCGGTTCTTGGGCCGTTGACAGCCAGATTCGTGAAGAAGGACTTGACAAGGTGCTGGCTGAAGCCGGCTTCGAAATCCGTCAGCCCGGCTGCTCGGCCTGCTTGGCCATGAATGATGACAAGGTGCCTGCCGGCAAGTTGGCTGTCTCAACCTCTAACCGCAACTTCGAGGGTCGTCAAGGACCTGGTAGCCGTACTGTCCTCGCCAGCCCGTTGACCGCTGCCGCTGCCGCCGTAACAGGAGTAATAACTGACCCACGAGAATTATTATGAAACAGAAATTCGATATTATAACCAGCACCTGTGTGCCCCTTCCTTTAGAGAATGTGGACACCGACCAGATTATTCCCGCCCGATTCCTCAAGGCCACAACTCGCGAGGAACAGTTCTTTGGTGACAACCTTTTTCGCGATTGGCGCTATAACACCGACGGCACCGTGAACAAGGACTTCGTGCTGAACGACCCCACCTACTCGGGTTGCATTCTCGTGGCGGGCAAGAACTTCGGTTCTGGCAGCAGCCGGGAACATGCAGCCTGGGCTATCGCAGGCTACGGCTTCCGCGTAGTCATCAGTTCGTTCTTTGCCGACATCCATAAGAACAATGAACTGAACAACTTTGTGCTACCCGTGCAAGTGAGCGAGGACTTCCTCGCCGAGTTGTTCCAGAGCATCCGGGAGAATCCGAAAACTCAGGTTGAAGTCGACCTTCCCCGTCAGGCGGTGACCAACAAGTCCACCGGCCGCAGCGAGCACTTTGATATTAACGGCTACAAGAAACACTGCCTGATGAACGGCCTCGACGACATCGACTTCTTAGTGCAGAATCAGGAAAAGACCAAAGCGTGGGAAGATGGAAAAGAAGTTTGTTGAAATACTCGACTCTACACTCCGCGACGGCGAACAGACCAATGGTGTGTCGTTTCTGCCGCACGAGAAGTTGATGATGGCCCGCATGCTATTGCACGACCTTAACGTCGATCGCATCGAAGTGGGGTCTGCTCGTGTCAGCGACGGCGAGAAAGAGGCCGTCAAGATGATCTGCCGTTATGCCACCCAGATTGACTGCCTCCAAAAAGTAGAGGTTCTCGGCTTCGTCGACGGTCATCAGAGTGTCGACTGGATTGCCGACTGTGGCTGCAAGACCCTGAACCTGCTGGCCAAAGGCTCGTTGAAGCATTGCCGCCAACAGTTGGGAAAAACGCCCGAAGAGCATATCGACGACATCCGTCAGACGGTGGCCTACGCCCGTCAACTGGGCATCAGCGTGAACCTCTACTTGGAGGATTGGTCGAACGGCATGAAGGACTCCTTGGAATATGTCTACCAGATGATGGATGCCCTCGTCGATTGTGGCATCCGCCGCTTCATGCTGCCCGATACACTTGGCATCATGAACCCTCTGCAGGTGATAGAGTACTTCCGCAAGATGGTGAAGCGCTATCCCGACACCCATTTCGACTTCCACGCCCACAACGACTACGACTTAGCCGTCTCGAACTCGTTGGCTGCCGTGCTCAGCGGTGCCCGTGGACTGCATGTGACGGTGAACGGCCTCGGCGAACGCTGCGGTAATGCGCCGCTGTCGAGTGTGCAGGTCATTCTGAAAGACCAGTTCCAAGCACAGACGAACATCTGTGAGGATAAGCTCAACGCCATCAGCCGCTTGGTGGAGAGTTATAGCGGCATCGCCGTGGCCCCCAACCAGCCTATCATCGGTGAGAATGTCTTTACCCAGGTGGCTGGTGTTCATGCGGACGGCGACTCGAAAGACCGCCTATATCAGAACGACTTAGTGTCTGAGCGCTTCGGCCGTAAACGGGAGTATGCGTTGGGTAAGACCAGCGGTAAGGCCAACATTGCCAAGAACTTAGAGGAGTTAGGCCTGGAGTTGACGCCCGAACAGCAGCGGCGCGTGACGGAGCGTATTACCGAGCTGGGCGACAAGAAGGAAATCGTGACGCAGGAAGACCTTCCTTATATCGTCAGCGATGTCTTGAAGCATGATGCTCCAGAGGATAAGGTAAAGCTGGTGAGCTATGTAGTCTCTACGGCCTACGGTCTGAAGCCTGGTGCGAATGTCAAGGTGGAAATCAATGGGCAGCAGTACGAGGCTGGCGCAACGGGCGACGGTCAGTACGATGCCTTTGTCAAGGCTCTGCGCTTCATCTACCGCAAGTACTTGGATCGTACCTTCCCCTTGTTAGCCAACTATCAGGTGTCGATACCTCCCGGTGGCCGCACCGACGCCTTGGTGCAGACTGTCATCACCTGGAACGACAATGGCCGGCTGCTACGTACTCGTGGCCTTGATGCCGACCAGACAGAAGCCGCCATCAAGGCCACGTTCAAAATGCTCAATATTGTGGAGAGCTCGAATAGCCTATAAGTATAGAGCGCAAGGTAAGTCTGTTGGCTTACCTTGCTGCTACATATTTATGCAGTGTTGCACGGACGGCACCAGGTCCTGCATAGAGTTCCTTGACCATACCCTCAATCTGTTCGCCAAGTCCAGCTTCGTAGAGGTCGAGGCCGAAGACGTCCTTGCGGCTGTAAAGTGCTTTCAGACAGCTCCAGTCCTGGTCGGGCTTGCCGATTTCTAACGGAGCGACGATGGCCTGCATCTCGGCCAACATGGGGTCAGGTGACGGTTCAAACGGTGTACCGTCGTCCTTGATACCCTTCAGGTAGCGGGCATAACCGGCCAGCGTCAGGGGTATCAGCACGAGGTTCGACATGTCGAGGCCACGGGCTACGTACTTCTTGATGGTTTCGCCGAAACGGATGGGTAACTTCTGTGAGGTGTCCATTGCGATACGCTGGGGAGCATCGGGCATGAAGGGATTCGGCAGTCGGCGATTGATGACGGCACCGATGAACTCATAGGGATTCAGCACGCCCGGATCAACAACTACGGGCATGGCCTCCATATAGCCAATCTTCTGGATGAACGGGCGCAGATCCTCGTCGGCCATCTCAGCGCTGATAAGTGTATAACCCAGCATGCAGCCGTAAATAGACATAGCAGTGTGCAACGGGTTCAGACAGGTGGTCACCTTCATCGTCTCCACCTTGTCGACGGTCTCGCGGGTGGTGTAAAGGGCACCGCCAAGGTCGAGTGGGGGACGGCCGTTGGTGTAGTTGTCCTCGATGACAAGATACTGGACCTCCTCGGCGTTGACGAAGGGTGCGGTAAAGGTGTGCTTCTCGGTCTCGATATAGTCGTTGTCCTCGAAGCCGTCGGCTGCCAGCAGTTCCTTCACTTTCTCGTGCGGACGCGGCGTAATCTTATCAATCATCGACCAGGGGAAAGTCACCTTCGTCTCGTCCTTCAGGTAGTCGAGGAAGGCCGCGGGCACGAGCCCGTCCTTCACCCAGCGCTCAGCGTATGCAAAGACACCTGCCTTCACCTTGTCGCCATTGTGCGAGCAGTTGTCCATGCTTTGTACCGTCAGCGGCAGCTGTCCGGCCTGCCAGCGCTCATAGAGCAGGGCGCAGACTTTACCCATGGCAAACAGGGGTTGCAGGCCGCGTGCCAAGTCTGCCTCATTGAACGTATAGCCTTTCTCGGTGATGGTGAACGAAATCATCTGCAACGACGGATTGCGGAAAATCTCCACCAGGCGGTTCCAGTCGGGGAACTGTGGGTCGGCCTTCAGGGCTTCCGTCACCGAGGCGATGACCTTCTTCTCAATGGTACCAGTGCTTTGCAGACTCACCAGCAGTGAGAGGTTGTCGTACGGTGCGTAGGCCTTGTCGATGACCTCGAAATCGAAAGTCTCGGCCACGATGACACCACGGTCATATTTGCCCGTGTTCAGCGCGTCGTTCAGGATGGCTGCAGGAAACGCACGGAAGATGTTTCCGCCGCCAAAGTGTACCCACGTCGGCTCCTTCGCCGTCTTCTCGCGTACGGCCTTGATGTCAAACTTAGGAAGCTCATAACCTTTTTGCTCCCACTCTGCGGCGTTATACTGGCCGCTCAAAATCTCTGTCAGTTTCATATTGTTGTTTTTTGCTAATAGTATTACGACGGCAAAGGTACAAACTATTCCTGTAATATCCAAATCTTTTCCAGTTATTTCTTCACCAACAGTTTAGTGGCGACACTCAGCCAGTAGGTCGTCAATCGATTTGCGGTCGGCTGGGGCGAGTTTCACCACTGGTGCTACCGTCATTGTGGCACTCTTTCCCAGCCGTTGTTCGAGAATCTTGAATTCAGAGAATTGGGATAGGTATGTTTCCTTTTGAGCATCCTCTAAGGGCAGTTCCAGTTCTGCTTCCCGTAGCATGAAGCGGCTCTTGGCTGCCACCGAAAGCTCTACGTGCAACTGCACGTAGCAGATGACATCGAAGAAAACCTCTGGCGGGAAGCTCTTTTTGACTGACATCAGGAACTGGCCTGTGTTGGTTTCGTCCAGATGGCCTTCCCGAATGGACTGGAGCAGGTTCACCTGAGTATCCAATCCGCTGTCAAGCCAGCTGTGAATCATCTCTTCATCGTACTGGTAAATCCAGATTAGCAGTCCGGCTACTGCCCCTAAGACGGTGACAAACTGCATTAAAGGATTGAAATGGTAGGCGTTGTGCAGTACGTGCAGAACGGGGGCAATGATAAGCAGAAATGTAGCCATGACCACATCGCTGCGTTTGACAACTTGCTTTGCCTTGCTACGCTCCGAAAGCCGCACCGCGAACATGAAAGCGGTCGCAATGCATGCACTACATCCCATGTGTACGAGTGCCACCTCCAATCCCCTGAACAGCGTGGTACCTAAGCCCAGCGAGTCGCCCAACACCAGATAGAACACATTCTCAAGAATGGAGAAGCCGCCGCCCACCGCAGCACCGCATATAACGCTGTCGATGAAGAATACCATCTTTTTCCGCCAGGCAAGTATCAGAAGCGGGATGGCCTTGACCGCTTCCTCCAATACAGGATTAGCCACGTCGGATGTCTTCTCGGACATGAACTTGCCCGTCAGCGTGAACAGTCCATAGCATACTACTGCTGCGAGCATGCCGCACAGCACCAGCGAAAGCAGGCGTTTCACGCTCAGAAGTGAGAAATTGTCAAGCTTGTAGACTACAAAGATGTAGATGGCAATGGGAAGGAGTGCGGCAAGGAACGAGACGAGTGTTGTCATAGCAGTTTGAGTGATATCATCCATTCGTTGCCGTGATGTTCCATGGGGAATCCCTCGGGTGCGAACAGGTGGCCGTAGCCGACGGAGAGCGTGGTCTTGAGATAGTTCAGCAGCACCAGTTCGGTGGTGAGCTGTACACCGGTGCTATAGTACATTTGCCGCGACATGCCAGGATTCCAAGTAGAGAGCCCTGCGCCAAAGAACGAGCATTGGATCCAGGTGGGATAGAAGAACAGGGCTCCGAAGTTGTTGAGCCTGATGGGACGAAGGTTGAGTTCAGCCATCGCCTTGGCATAGGAATGCGCCGGAATGGCGTCGATGCTGGCACCTGGCATGGCAGGCGAATTGCGGTACTGGAAAGCACTACGGTAGTCGACGCGGTTGTTGCGGAAACCGCCAAAGTAGGAGTAGCCGAAAACGGTATCCTCGTCGCCGAAGTTATGGCCAGCCGCTGTGCGGAGCCAGAACGAGTTGTTACGGTCGACGGGAAGCAGCACGCCGAAATCGCCTGATGCCTCCACCGACGGATAGAACTTGCCGTCGGCCAGATAGGTGTAGCCCTGAATGCCCAAGTCAAAGCCCTGCTCACCTGTGACGGCGCCTAAGGTGCCTCGAATCTTGGATAGGTTGGCGTGGAGCGATGCAGTTTGCATGGTATGGACACCATCATCGACGGCAATCTCCTGATACAGCGGCAGGGCATCCATGTCGCCGTAAGTTCCCACCGAGAAGCCCCACGAACGGGTGAAGGGAGCGAGGGTGCTGTTGACATAATTGTAGGACAGGCTGGCCATGTATCCCTTACGGCTCGTGCGCATCGGACCGGCCAGGTCGTAGAAGTCGGTATGGTTCCAGGCACCTTTCAGCGTCCAGAAATAGTATTTCCACTCTAAGTCCGCGTGGAATTGGTTCTTGAGGTCGTTGCTGCTCCAGGGCGAGGTTCCCAGCGCCAGCTTCAGACTGCTCAGGCCCACAGGGTCGTTGAAGATGAGCCGGTAGCCAAGCACGGGTGTCACGTGGTTCCATGCCTTAGCATCGGTAAAGCCCGTAATGGTGGGGAAGGCACCCGCAAAGCGCATCTCCTTCAGCACATTGTAGGGTGTGATGTTGTTATAGACGTCGCCGAACTCAATCTTCGGCAACGGTTTTTTGAGCAGTCCCACCTGCTCCAGCACTTTCTGGTTTTTCTTGTATGCCCGCTGGCCGAACAATTCAACAGCGTTGGCATCGTTGACCACCTCACGGTCCAGCGATACAGGACGCATGCCGTTGCGCTCGAATTCGAGCGCCATCAGCTTACCTGGTTCAATCTCCAGTGGAGCAAACAAGCCGATGTCGGTATTGGATAGCATCTCCATCTTGTGGGAGGCGATGTCAATCTGCCAGAGGTTTGAGACCCCCGTGTAGTAAGAACTGCCAATCAAGTGGCTGTCGTCAAGCGAGAAGCGAAACTGCCCCAGGTTGCAGTCCTCCCAGGTGACCAGTTTCTCGGGTTTGAACTGGGCGTTTGCCAGTTCCTCGGTGCGCAACAGCTGCAGGGTATGCTCACCGTTGTTGCCCTGAGTGGTCACCGAGAGCAGTTTGCCGTCGTGGCTGACATCGATGTCGAACACGCTCACGCCAAACGGAAAGGCATAGATGATTTCGGGTTTCTCGAGGTCTTTGTCGTAACGGATGATGGACTGCGTGCCGCGGTTTGAGAACAAGCCGTATAGGCAGTCGCCTGTATTGTCGTAGACGATGTTGCTGACACGCTGGTACTTAAGCTTCTTGACCACCCGTTTCTGCTGGAGGTCGTAGACGGTCAGGCCGCGCATCTTGGCATTGTTCCAAGTGAAAATAAGACGGCCCCTATTACGGTCGAGTGCCACGAAAGCAGGGTTGTAAAGCTGGATGCCGTAGATGGTGGTCACCTTCTGCTGTTCGCCAGTGTTCAGGTCGATTTCGGTGATGTGGGCAAAACCGCCCGGGGCATTCATGGCGGCATAGGCCTTACCCGATGCCGGGTCATAGACGAAGGGAGATACCGAACCCTGAGGCTCGTCGGTCAGAGGCGTGGTCTTTGTGATGGGGTATTTGCGGATAGAGTCTAAATTTGCCTGCTGGTGGCGCTTTTCCTCCTCCTTCCACTCGTTCCATACCTTCCGGAGCGGGCGACCATAAACCTGCTTGAACTGCCGTCCGAAGAAGGTGCGGCTGTCGGCTGTGCGGTTGTAGAAGCTGATGAGCTTGTCGTAGCCGTATTCTGCCACTAAGTAGTTCACGAAGCGGGTGCCATAGAGGTAGGCGTTGGCACCCACCTGGAAGTCCATCGTTGAGCCTTCCGTCTCGAGGCCGACCACGGAAAACAACTCGTCATCCTCGTCGACAATGCTGCGGAAGTACATCTCGTCGTAGCCGCCAAGGGCACGGCCCACGCCGTTGCCAAGCCACGTTTCCATAAAACAGGCGATACCCTCGTGATACCAGCGTGGGCAATACCAGCGGGGCACGCTGAGATAGCTCCACAAGGCCGAAATGGGATGGCTCTTGTCGGTGCCCACCTTGGTGCCGAAGAACTTGCGCCAGTTCAGGTCGCGGCGGTTGTACTTGTCCGACATTACAATGTGGGTGTACTCGTGGTTGAAGAGCTGTCGGTAGCGCTCAATTGAGGGGTTGATGTAATACGACATCGACATAGGAGCCATGCCAATCTGTATCATCGAACGTGGCAGTGGCGTTGCACCACCGTTACCGTCGTCCTCCCAGTCGGTCAGGAGCAGCAGGGGCGCTTCAGGCACATATAGCGAGTCCGTAGTCCATATCTGTTCGTGACGGGCTTTGCCGTTCTGGTACATTCGTATCATGTGAGGAATATAGCGCGATAGATTCTTGTCAAAGAACACCAGCTGGGCATCCTCTGTGCGGTACTGATAATAAGTCTGTTTCTGCCCCTTCGACGTGCAAGGCAGAAGGAACAAGAACAGACTTATTGAGATACGAATGTATGTTTTAGTCATTAACGGACTTGTTATTCATTAATGCCAGGACGTGGTGCGGCATCGATAAAATCATCGAATTTACGTGCCATTCCCAACATATTGACGCCACCGGTCTCAACGTTTCCAATCATAGCAGATTTGAACGAACCCTGGAGATTTTCCAAACCTCCCAGCGAGAGCGATAGTACATTTAGGCTGCCCCTTTCCAAGGCACCCAACTTACCCTGATCGACTACGGCACCTAACTTACCCTGATCAGCTACGGCACCTAACTTACCCTGATCAGCAATGGCACCTATCATACCACCCTGCTCCATGGATCTGATGAGCATTCTGAAAACATTGCCCAACTCCCCTTGCTGAATAGCGTTTAGAGCATTCTGCTCAACTGCGCTTAACACACCCTGATCAACTGCTCTCAACGAACTCTGTTCAACAGCGTTCAATGAGCCCTGCTCCGTGGCATTCAAAATGTGAATCTTCTGTTGGGCCGACAGCGCAGCATCCAGCGTGCTGAGGGTGTTGGAAAGCGAAAGTCCTTCAACGTTACAAGCAATCCCCAGTCCGGTACCGTAAATAATGGAAAGCTGCTGGGATACATCGAATAAACCGAGAGTGGCAGCACGCTTATCTTCTGACAGCTGATAGCCCTTCTTACCAAGTTCCTTGGCAAGCTGCTCGTTCTTGTCAAGGGCGGCAGTCACCTGCTGGTAGTCCAGCCATTGGTCGCGCACAAACTTGAGGCGGTCGTTGCCACTTTCTTTCTGTAGGTAGTTGTCGGCTACTTCAATAAACTGCTCGGCCAGCTTGTTCTGCTTCTGCAGAGTACTGTATGCCAGCGTTGCGTTCGAGGTGTTCTGCTCCAGGTCGCCAGCCGTCTCGCCATCGAGCGCGGCATTGAGATCCTTACCGGCAGCCTCCATCGAGGTAATCACATTGCTGATTATCGGCTGGGTCTCCTTCATGTCCTTGAGCACAGACTCAAATTCCGTGATGTTGCCAGCTACTTCGGCCGACATGTCCACGAGGGCATTAAACTGCTCGGCGCGCGTCTTCATCACCAGATATGCTGTCACGAGACCGTTCTTGAATTCCTCGTCGTTCTGCAACAGTTCCTGCATGTTGCTTACACCGGCATCAGCCAACTGGCGTGAAAAACGGGATGATTTGGCGATGTCACCACTGGCATTGTTGTAATCAATGGGCCATTCCACAAAATATGAGATAGCAAACCCGATAATAACAACTGCTCCCACACATGCATAAATGATACTTTTTTTCTTTTTCATACGAATAAATGTTGGTTTATACTAAGTTCTATTAATGTTTTATCATCTTTTAGTTTCCCTTTTGGCTACAAAAATAACACTTTCTTGGCAAAATTATTGTATTTTTGCCAAGAAAGTGCTTTGAATTAGGAAAATTTAAATATTAGTCGAAGAAACCGGGCTGTTTGTAGGGTAGGCCGAGCTCTCGATCGACGGTGGCGAGTATGCCCTGCACCTGTCCGAGGGCGAACATGCGGCCGAGTAGTGTGTAACCGGCATTATGGCCGTGGCTCGACTCGTCCATGATGCCTCCTGGCTCGTCGGTGAAGGTCATGCCGTGGTCGACGCGCATAGGCAGTTGCGGATTCTCCTGCTCAAATATCTTACACAGTTCGATGATGTCGGCACGTCCGCCTAAGTGGCTGGCTTCGGTGAAGTCGCCGTTAGGGAAGATGTGGCATGAGCGCAGGTGAACGAAGTGGGTACGTGAGGCAAACTTACGGGCCATGTCTACCACATTGTTGTAGGCTCCAGCCGAGAGTGATCCGGCACAGAAGGTGAGACCGTTGTGCTTGTTGGGCACAGCATCGAGGAACCATTGGATGTCCTCTTCTGTACGGACGATGCGTGGCAGGCCGAGAATCTCGATGGGGGGGTCATCGGGGTGTACGCACATATTCATACCACACTCCTCGCAGGTGGGCATGATGGCCTCGAGGAAGTATTTCATGTTTTCGCGTAACTGCTTCTTGTCTATTCCTTTATACAAATCGAGGAATTCGCGGAACTTCTGGATGGGAGCCTCGTCGTTCTCGCTGAAGTTGCCACTGACGAAGCCTTGTGTCTTGATGACGATATTCTCAACCAGCTTATGGTCTTTCTCGGGGGTCATCGTTTTAGCCAGCTCATCGCACTCGGCCAGCACGTTGCGGCCTTCGCCCCATCCTTCTGGGAATTTGAAGGTAGCCCACTCCTCGCGTGCCCCTTCACGCTTTAGGATATAAATGTCGAAGTAGGCAAACTCGGCGTAATTGAAATAGAGGTTTGTAGAGCCGTTGGGGTTGTTGTGGAACAGGTCGGTTCGTGCCCAGTCCAGCACGGGCATGAAGTTGTAGCAGATGCAGTGGATGCCTTCGGCCGAGAGGTTGCGCAGGCTTTCCTTATAGACCTCAATCTGGTGGTCGCGGTCGGGGCCGCCGTACTTGATGGTTTCCACTACTGGCAGCGACTCAACCACGCTCCAGCGCATGCCGTAACTCTCAATATACTCACGCAGGTCACGGATTTTCTCTCGCGTCCATACTTCACCTAAGGGTACATCGTGCAGGGCCGTTACGATGCCCTCCACACCGATTTGTCTTAACATGGCAAGCGTAATCTTGTCTTTCTTGCCAAACCATCTCCATGTTCTTTCCATAGTTTTACGTTTTTTAATGGGTTTTATTATATTTCTTCCGTTGCTTCTTACTCCAGTTGTAGTAGAAGGGTGGTATCTTGGTGTCGCTTGGGGTGAGGGGACGAATGTTGATGGGCGAGGTGTGAGGAGTGAGCGGTGCTGTAGCGTCGGAGCGGACGGGGCTACTCTCGTTGCCATAGCGGTCGAGGGCCGTGACGGCGTAGTATACGGTCTGTCCGTTGGTGTGCGGCACACTTAGCTGCGATGTACGCAACCGTGTGGCCACCAGATTACGCGGCTCGTTGGTGTCGACGTCGGGTGTGGTAGATGCGTATATATTATATAATAGGTATGGAGCACGGGAGTTGTCGACGGCTCCGCTCCAGGTGAGCATGTCGGTGGTGTTGGTACGTTTGACGTCGAGTCGGGTAGGGGCACCAGGGGCTTGGCTCCATGCCCACGTCATGGGCGGAATCAGGGCTGGCGTCTCATCAAAACGGCGTGCGAAGTCGTAGATGCTGCGATGGTTGTCTAACAGGAACTTTGCACGGAAATAGCAGTGGCCGAGGCCGTTCTGGCGGGCGAAGTGCATCTCGCGGCTCACGTCGTCGAGTGTCCAGTTGCCTTCACGTGGCGACAGGAAGTAGATGCCGAGACCGCTGACGATGGTACGTCCATAGGAGCACTCCTGCCAGTCGAGGGCAAAGGGATAGAAGTTGTTGCCTCGGAAGTACATCATCGGATAGAGCTGATCCATCAGTCCATCGCACAGCCATCCCTGCGCATCCTGATAGACTGCATGATAGGAATTCCAACCACCAGAACGGTAACGTGTAAGGTCGCCCGACTTGCCAATGGGCGAGCACGACAGCTTGACCCATGGCTTAAGCGTCTTCACAGCCTGGTTGATCTTGCGCACAATGCTGGTGATGTTGAGGCGGCGCTCATGGGGCTTGGCGCCCTTTTTTGGCCACGTCTCGGGATAGCGTATGTAGTCGAGGTGGATGCCGTCAATGTCGTAGCGGCGCGTCACTTCGGCACAGATGTTCGCCAGATAGTCGCCCGTCTTCGGATTCTCGGGATTCATGTAACCCTCCTGGCCGATGGTTCTGGTCAGTTGCGGATGCTTGCGCTTGAACTCCTTGAAGCGTGGCTCGTTTGTCTTGCCAATGGGAATGGTGACAATCCACGCATGACACTCCATACCCCGCTGGTGGCACTCGTCGACAATGAACTGCAGGGGGTCGTAGCCGGGATTATTGCCGTGAGTACCCGTCAGGCAAAGGTCGAAGGGTTCGATGGCCGAAGGATAGATGGTCGATGCACGCACACGGGTCTGAATGAGCACCGTATTGATGCCTGCCCGTTTCAGTTGGTCGAGCATTTGCGTCATTTCATGCTTCTGGGCAGCGGCATGATGTGCCCTTGGCCAATCGATGCCCCCGATGGTTGTCAGCCAGACAGCTCGCACTTCATGTTTCTGTGCATGCATCTTGAGGCACAGAAAGGCCAATATAAGGATGATTTTTACTCTCAATTTGTTTTTTGTTCTTAAATCGTGTGCAAATTTACAATATTTTTTCCATTTCTCAAATAAAAGTATTAACTTTGCATCATAAAAACAATAAAATAAAACAAAGAATATGATTTCATTTACACTGAGTCTTATTGCTCTTGTTTTGGGCTATCTACTCTACGGTCGCTTCGTGGAGCGAGTTT
>JAEEGI010021047.1_pt1 | contig 13000 bp, 7 predicted proteins | sample 8958751 | NCBI WGS metagenome assembly JAEEGI01 (sample SAMN16246545, study PRJNA631951) | gut metagenome | biome: gut microbiome; feature: rumen; material: KS-attached | host: Bos | place: Iran: Karaj | collected 2018-10 | reverse complement strand
ATTGGACGGAGATGGCGGACAGCGCAACGGCTTCGGCGTCTTTGGGAAGCAGACGCCTGATTGGAATCCGAATGGTCTGCCATGTTTTCGGATCGTCGTCGATTGCGCCGCCTTCGATTGCGGGACGAATGTATGGGCCCGATTTGCCGGAACCGTCCACGAGCTTGAATTCGACTGACACTTGGAACGGCTGGCCGCCGACGCCGTTCCGTCCAAGCGGGGTGCGACCGCCGTTGGCCTCGAACACGAGGTCGAAGTCGTCTGGTTGAGGCGGCAGCGGCGCAACAACGCGAAGCCGCAGGTTTGCGCCCGCCCAGTTCTCCGTGGCGTCCGTGACGCGCAGCTCGATGCCGCCATCCCGCGCCTCGGGCTTGACGCCGCCCCATCCCTTAAGCTTGAGCCTGTGACGGGCAAACGGGCTGTCGGAGGTCAGCTCGGCTGTGATGGCCTCGATGATCGGAATGGTGTCGCCGCAGGCGCTTTCGATGTCGATCATGGCGATGGTCTTGTCCGGTTCCGGATTCTCCCAGCGCAGGACGTGGAAACCGCGCCCCTCGGAGTTGACCCAGCCCGTGACATAGTTCACGGTACGTGCAAGATTGGCGCGGCGGCCGTCTATCCACCAGTCGCCAAAATCGCGGTCTGCGACCATTGGAATGGCGTTCTTCGTGCCGTCGGCGTAATGGATGACGTAGCGGAAGGCCTCCTCGCCCTTGCGCATCCAGGCCCCCGCGTGGAGGAAGTAGAGCGCGTCGGCGCGCAGATTGACGGATATGCCGCGCACGGCTTCGGGAAGATAGGGCAGCCGCTTGGAGCGCAGCATCACGCAGGCTCGGTCGCCGTTCTGGTCGGGGCGGATGAAGTCGAACAGGACGCCGTTGCAGTCAGTGGCGCCCCACGGCGCATGGCGCAGGTGGTTCTCGCCCTGGTCGGTCCAGCCGCCTTCTCCGTCGCCTGCGATCTTGTCCACGTATGAACGGTTTGCAACGGCGCTGAGGTCGAGGAATTTCACACGCGCCGGGTCGACTGAAAACGCCTTTGCGTCAACCTTCGGCGCATGCTCCGCAAGCCATGCGGGAACGCGCGAGAGGACATTGGAGTAGGGCTCCAATGTCAGTGAAGAGTTAAGAGTTAAGAGTGAAGAGTGGGAGGAGCGCCAGGCGGAGATGGCGTCAATTGACGGGGCACCGCGAAGAACAAGGGGGATGTTGGGTTCGAGGAGAAGCAGGAAAGCGCCTTCGGCGTCGGGGGTGAGCGCGACGCCACGCGAAACATCGAGAAGAACGAACGCGGGGAAATCAGCGCCCGGGATGAAACGAATGACGCGCGCCGAAAGCGTCTGGTTGATGACTACGAAACCGACGGCGCCTTCCGCGCCGCGTGCGGCGTGGACTTCGATTCCGTCAACGGGGGCGCCGTTTTCTGGATCCAGGGTGGTGCAAGTCGGGCGTATGCCGCGGTCTGCGGCGAGCGAGGCGATGAGCCGGCCTTCGTCGCCCGGTGTCGGGAAGCGGACGCCGACATACCAGATGCTCCCTTCCCCAAAAGCCCTGCGCGCAATGGCAGGGTGTCCATCAGGAAGGCTTACAATGACTTGCCAGTCGCTGTTCGTCGCGAATGTGACCTCGCGATACGGCACGGCCTCGTACGACGCGCCACGGAACTCGAATCGCTGCGCCTCGCCAGAGCAATGGGTTCCAAGCATAATGCCAAGGGTTGGATCATCGCGGCCCCATTCATCGAGTTGCAACGCCTCCTGGAGGAGGACGAGCGTACCGCTGGATTTGAGACACCATTCATCAGGCGGAATCCACATCAACCGATATTTCGCGTCTATGCCAGCTGCGACAATGAAATTGTAACAATAGGGCCATCTGTCAAGGAACTGCTCCTCGAAGACGGCGTCGACTGGCAGATGGGCGTCGCGCGCCATGGCGGTGGCGTTGACGCGGGAGAAGGTGTGGTTCGCGTGGCCGGCGGCGAAACCTAGTCGTTCCGTAGACTGCGAGACTAGCGACGCGATGCGATTTGTAATGGATATGGGAGTACGATCCGGACCGCGGTTTCGCGGGCCGAAGAGGTCCTCCATCGCCATGATTTCGCGCTTGGCGTCCATGAGTCCGGCCAACGCCTCGGTGGGCGTCGAAGCTGGATTGAGGGCGAGCCACGGGAATTTCTCGGCAAGGCGCGCCGGACCGTTTTTGCCTTTGAGGACGGGGTCCCAGAGACGGCGCTCCCACTTGAAGTAATATGAGGCGTTGAAACCGCGCGCCCACTCCAGGAGGATTTTGGCGCGGTGGCTGGCGCGGGTGTGGCCGAGATAGGCCTCGCCGTCTATGATTGGCTTCCCGCGGACGAAGGCCAGGGCCTTGAGAACAAGCGAATCGTAGAGGTCTCCACCGCCAGTCGGACTCATCACCACGCCGCAGTACCAGTTGGCTTCAAGCATGTCGACACGTCCGAAATTCATGCCAAGGGGCTGGAAGCAGACGCGGGCGTCGGGATCGACCTCGCGAATCGTATAGCGGCCAAGGGCGATGCCCGATGCAAAGCGCGCTTCGCAAAACTTGAGCCATTCGACACCGAGGCCGGGGCATTCGTTCGGATGCTTGAACGATGACGCAGCCTCGAATGATCCGTAGGAGGAACCCCAGGCCTGGTCCATTGCGGCAGGGTCGCCTTTGAACAATGATGAGAGTTGAGCTGCGAAAACGGCGCGGGCCTCTGGCGAGCGGTCGTCGTATGTCGGCTCGTTGAAGAGTTCGTATGCGTAGGGCTTCACGCCGTTCGTCATCAGTTCCTCCGCGCCGGAGCGCCACATTCGCGCGTAGAGGTCGCGTCCCTCCCACGTGACGAGGCTGTAGGGCATGAAGTGTCCCGCGCCGCCCTTGGGTATGGCGCGGATCGACGGTTCGCGCCCCTCCTCCGCGCGAAGCGCGCCGTGCGACCAGGTGGCGCATGTGAAGTCGACGATTGTCGGGAGACCGCTCTTCCAGTAGCGCGAGGCGAGGGACCAGTCGTTCTGTCGTCGTCCCTGCCAAAAACTCTTTTCGGGACGAAAGGCCTGCATCCAGGTCGTCGAGACCTCGCCGCCGACGGTGTCGAAGCCGAGGCGCTGGAGGTAGTCGCGGTCGGGGATTGTCTCGTAGATCCAGGCGTCCTCGTCGGCGTAGCCGGGGCCGTGCGCGCACTCGGAGAGCGACGGCGTGTGGTACAGGACAGTGCCAAGCAGAAAGCGCGGCTTCCCGTTTACGAGGAAGGTGCCGTCGCGCGCGATTTCGACCTTTTCTGAGTCGGGCGGCATCAGCAGCGCCGGATCCAGTTCGGAGACTTGCGGGAAAAGACCGGCCGCGGCGGCGGAAAGGGCAATGAACGCGGGCGTGAAGTGGCGGATTGTCATGGATGGCGCTTGTCGCGACGACTATCCGCGCGCGACATGCGCGAGGAGTCCTCCGTCGGCGATGATTTCGCGTTCGCGGTTGGAGAGCTCCGTAACGACGCGGAACTCAAAGCCCTGCGTCTTGTCACGGACAATGACGGAACCGTCGCCCGTAAGCGCGGCGCGGAAGTCCGCGACCTCTAGGTCGTCCCCCGCCTGGACGCGGTCGTAGTCGGCCGCATCTGCGAAGAGGCACGGCAGAATGCCGAAATTCACAAGGTTCGCCTTGTGGATGCGCTCAATGCCCTTGGCAATGACCATCTTGACGCCAAGGTACATCGGGCACATCGCCGCGTGCTCGCGGCTCGACCCCTGCCCATAGCTTTCGCCTGCGACGATGACGTTGAAGCGTCCCGCGTCGCGAATCGCGGAGGCGCGGTCGTGGAAGGTGCCGTCGACGTTCTCGAAGACGTATTTGGCGTATTCGGGAACGTTCGAGCGGTACTTGAGACGCGCGCCGGCGGGCATGATGTGGTCGGTGGTGATTTTGTCGCCGACCTTGATCGTCGCCACGCCGTCGAGACTCGCTGGCATCGGCTTCCCTGCCGGGACCTCGCCGATGTTCGGGCCGCGGATGATCTCCGTGCCGGGAATCCCCTTCCCCGCCGTATCGCGGTAGAGGAACATGGAGTCGTCGATGGTGAAGCGGGCCGGCGGATCGACCGGCTCGACCGCGAAGGCGCGCGGATCGGCGATGACGCCGGTGATGGCTGCGGCGGCGGCCGTCTCGGGGCTGACGAGGTAGACTAGGGCGCTCTTCGTGCCGCTGCGCGCCTCGAAGTTGCGGTTGCTCGTGCGGAGGCTCACGGCCTCCGTGCGCGGCGACATGTGCGCGCCGATGCAGAAGCCGCAGGCGTTCTCAAGGAGGCGGCAACCGGCGGCGAGGAGGTCGGAGAGGCTGCCGTCGTCCGCGAGCATCCGCACGACCTGCTTGGAGCCGCAGGCGATGCCGACCTCGACGTCGGGCGAAACGGTCTTGCCGCGAAGAATCCGCGCGACCGTCTTGATGTCGCGGTACGAGGAGTTCGTGCAGGAGCCGATCATCACCTGGTTGACCTTCTTGCCGGCGAGCGAGGCGACGCTCACGACATTGCCCGGCGAATGGGGCGCGGCGGCGAGGGGTTCGAGCGAAGAAAGGTCGATGTCGAAGATTTCGTCATATTCGGCGTCCGGGTCGGGGCCGAGGGGCGACCAGTCGCCCTCGCGCCCCTGCGCGGCGAGGAAGTCGCGCGTGACGCCGTCGGACGGGAACGCCGATGTCGTGACGCCGAGCTCCGCGCCCATGTTGCAGATGGTCGCGCGAGAAGGCACGTCGAGCGTCGCGACGCCGGGGCCGAAGTATTCGACGACCTTGCCGACGTTGCCCTTGGTCCCGTACTTGGAGAGGACTTTGAGGATCACATCCTTAGCCGAAACGCCTGCAGGCAGCGCGCCGGAGAGCCTGACACCAATGACCTTCGGATAGGTGATGTTGAAGGCGCCGCCGCCCATGGCAACCGCGACGTCGATGCCGCCCGCGCCCATCGCCATCATGCCGAGGCCGCCGCCCGTGGGGGTATGCGAATCGGAGCCGATGAGGGTCTTGCCGGGCTTGCCGAAGCGCTCAAGGTGGAGCTGGTGGCAGATGCCGTTGCCGGGGCGGGAGAAGACGACGCCGTACTTCTTCGCGACGGACTGCAGGTAGTCGTGGTCGTCGGCGTTCTCGAAGCCGACCTGGACCGTGTTGTGGTCGACGTAGCTCACGGACAGTTCGGCGCGAACGTGGTCGATGCCCATGCTCTCAAACTGAAGGTACGCCATCGTGCCCGTTGCGTCCTGCGTCAGCGTCTGGTCGATGCGGATTGCGACTTCCTCGCCCGGCCTAGGTTCGCCGCCGACGAGATGCGAGTCGATTATCTTCTGGATGATTGTCTTGCCCATGCATAAAATTATAGCACAATGGGCAGTTGCGCTACTATTTCCGCCTTCGCGCGGGACGGGGAATCAGCACCTTATTGTCTCAACAAATTGGTAAGGGAGTATTTTTCCGTCTGCTGTGGCAAGCGGAATGTTCCTGATACGTGCTTGCGCAACCAGAAAGCGATCTGCGGGATCGTTGTGGAACGAACCTGGCAGTTGCGTACTCTCGACCGCCGCTTCCGCCGAAAGCGGAATGACCCGGATTCCGGGATATGCCCGCGCTTTGGCTAGCCAGCTTTGAACGTCCATTGGAAGAACCAGTTTTCCAATGGAGGCTTTTAAGGCTATCTCCCAAAATGACACAGCGGAAACAAGCAAGCCGTTTTGGGATTCTTCAGCGTCCAGCCTGCGCCGCGCAGACTCCTTGATGCGGTCAGGATCCTGCACCCACCATAGCCAGACATGAGTATCTAGAAGAGTCATTTCCTCGTCCTCTTACCACTGGCTGTGTTTTTCGCGTTGTCGAATTCCGGACTGGACTCGGCCACCATGGAGGCCAATTCCGGCATAGGGGCGTCAAAGTCCTCGGCAATGCAATAGGGCAAACCACGCAGGGGATAGCGCGAAGGTTTCGGCTGCGGCGCCGCAACCGGAACGATCATGACGAATGGGTGGCCGTATTTTGCAACGATGACGGCGTCACCGCTTTCGTGGACTTCATCCACAAGCTGGCTAAAACAATTGCGGGCGCTGGCGACATTGAGTGTCTTCATGGGAATCTCCTTGTACGCCAACTATTGTTGCACAACTTCGATTGAAATGCAAGACCATTTTAGCCCAATGGATGCCAAAAAACGGCAACCCTTCAACTCTTCCACCCTTCAACCCTTGCAACCACTCGACCGTCAATCCACATCGATGCCGAATATCTCCAGAAGGCGGGTGAGGTCGTCGTTGTCGGCGAAGTCGATTTCGATGGAGCCCTTGGCGCGGCGCCCGTTGGCGAAGGTGACGCTCGGTTGGAGACGCACGGGCGCGCCGAACTTGCCGTGGAGCTTCTCCAGCAGGTAGCGGACATGGCTTTCGGGGATGTCCTGCTTCTTGTTGTCGGCGGAGTTTCTTTCGACTGCGCGGCGGGCGATGAGACGCTCGAGCGCGCGAACGGTGAGCTGCTCTTCGACGCAGCGGCGCCCGAGGAGGGTCTGCTCCGTCTCGTCCGTGAGCGAAAGAAGGACCTTTGCATGGCCTGTCGAAAGGAGTCCGGACGACAGGAGCATCTTGACCTCGTCGGGAAGCTCAAGGAGGCGCAGCGAGTTGGCGACGCTCGGGCGCGCCTTGCCGACTCGGTCGGCGACATCCTGCTGCGTGAGGCCGAACTCGTCGGCGAGGGTCTTGTAGCCGACGGCCTCCTCAATGACATTGAGATCCTGGCGCTGGATGTTCTCGATGATTGTCATCTCGGCGGAGGCCTTGTCGTCGGAGTTGGAGAGGACGACAGGGACCTCGGTGAGGCCGGCGTCTATCGCGGCGCGAAGACGGCGCTCGCCTGCGATAAGCTCGTACCCCCCGCCCTTCTCGGCCGGAAGGCGACGACAGACAAGAGGCTGAATGACGCCATGGACCTTGATTGACTCGCTCAGCTCGCGGAGGGCTTCCTCGTCGAAGGAAACGCGGGGCTGCCACGGCGAACGGGCGATGCGGTCCGTCTTGACCTGTATGACCGCGTTCAGCGGCGCGGCGGTATCCTGCGGCGGAGGAGGAGGGGCCACAGGCGCCGGAGTAGGCGCTGGTTGCGCTGCCGGAGCCGGCTGCGGAGCAATTGGAGCGACAGGGGCGACTGGCGCTGCAGGGCGCACGATTGGCGCGGTTTCGCCGATGAGGGCGCCAAGACCGCGGCCGAGGTGCGGACGGGAAGCGGGCTTGGCCGCCTTCGCGCCAGCGGCCGTCTTGCCTGCGGGTATGCGCGCGGGCTTGGCAGGCGCCCGTTTGGCGGGCGTCGGCTTGGAAGGAGCGGGTTTGCCAGACTTTGTCGGCGTTGCTTTGCGTAGAGCGGTCTTAGACTGTTTTACGGACGTCTTGGTCTGCTTCTTGGCCATGGTATAATCCTCAGTAATGCTTTATAATTGTATCACAAACCACCATGGGTGTTCTTTCTCCGAGAGAAATGTCGCGAAATTCGAATTTTCAAATTTCGCGACATTTCATTCGATCGGGGGGACGGTATCTGGCAGGTGTGCCTGACACTAGTCAGGCAGTGCAAGGTGTCTTGCCGTCGCGGCCAGGGCCTTCTCCCACTCCGGGCGAATGGAGGCGGGGAGCTTTTTGCTGACGTTCGTCTCAAGGGAAAGTGCGCCATCAAAACCAATCTCATGCAAGGCGCGAGTGAAATCAGCCCAGTCGACAACACCTCTGTATGGCTCCCAGTGCCTGTCGTGCACACCGTCGTTGTCGTGCACGTGGAGACAGGCGAGATAGTCACGCCCGATTTGACGGACCGCCTCCGCCGGGGAGAGTCCGAAGACCGCCGCATGTCCAGTATCCAGGCATACGCGGAAAAACGGGGAGTCAAACTCCTTGACGAAGTCCAACACCTGCCCGGGAGTTGAAAGGATGAGCTTTGTGAAGGGCATGTTCTCCAAGGCGATCACTACTCCGCAGGACTTTGCCTTTTCGAGCAAACGCGAGAAAAACTCCCGGTTCATGTCCATGAAGCGGTCTGGCTCCGGAAGCTGGTCTCCACCCCATGGCATGATGTTGTGAATCACCATGCAGGGCGCGCCCACGGCCGCCGTTCCCTCCAATGCGACGGACATCTTCTCAAACCGCTCGGCGCGATCCTCCTCCGTAAAATCTCTTGGGGGATAGCGCCAAGGGCCGTGAGTCTGCGAGAAGACAATTCCGCAATCCTTTGCGACTGTGCCAACCTTCTCCCAGCACTTCCGGCGGTCCGCGGAGGGCATGGAAAACCATTCGGTTTCGGTATCTACGAAGGTCTGTAAATCGGCGCAGTCGTAGCCTAGCATGCGAAGATGCGCAAGGGATTTGCGCGCTTCGATCTCATTCAGAGCGAATGACACGGATATTCCAGTCTTCATAAAAAAAAGATTCCCTCTGGAAACCTCTGGCAAGGATCTCGATGTCAAACAAGCGGCCTGATGGCGGGATAAAGCCGTTCGTAGCGGGCGAAGACTTCGGCGTAGCGCTCATGGCTAATGGTGTCGGGCTCGTATGTGCCGACCTTTTTCACCATCGCTGCCTTGGCCTCGCCGAGGTCGCGATAGGCCCCTGAGGCAAGGCCTGCCATCATGGCGCAGCCGACGGTTCCGGCGTCCTCGACTTCAAGCGCGTCGAACGGGATGCCGAGGACATCGGCCTTGATCTGCATCCAAAGCTTTGACTTCGCACCGCCGCCGGTGGCGACAAGGCGGGCGAAGCGGACGCCCGAGGCAGCAAGGCGTTCCATGTTGAGGCGCATCTCGTAGGCGACGGCCTCCATGCAGGCGAAATAGACGTCTCGGGCCCTGGTGCCGAGTGTGAGACCGACAATCGCGCCTTTCGAACCGGAATCCATGTAGGGGGTCGCCGCACCGGCAAGGTGCGGCAGGACGAGAAGCCCTGTCGGGCCTCTGTAGTCACCGTCCTGCAGCTCCTCGTGCGACTTTCCAAAGAGGTCGTCCGCGCACCAGCGCAGCAGTTCCCCGCCCGTGTACGAGAAGGCGTATGTGACGTAGTTGCCGAAGTAGGGAACGACGGCGTAGTTGTCGCGCTGGAAGTCGATCGTTTCTGGGATGTCACTGTAAACCGGCGTCATGCACTCGACAGTGCCGGCGCCTTCGGCGGCCTTCCCCGGCTCAAAGACACCCGCGCCGACAGCGCAGGCGACTTGGTCATGGCCAGAGGCGACAATCATCGTTCCCTCCGCAGTTACGCCAGCGACTGAACCAGTGGCGACAGGACGCGAGAACATCTCGACGGGAATTCCGGCCGCATCGAGGATCTCCCCGCTCCAACGAAGGGCATGGATGTCGAAGGCTGCGGTCCGCGTGGCAAGGGAGTGATCGATGACGCGCTCGCCCGTGAGCAGGTAGATGACATAGTCCTCGACAAGCATCACGTACTTGGCGCGGGCGAAGACATCGGATTCGTGCGCCTTGAGCCACATCAGCTTCGGCAGCGAGTAACTTTCGTTCGGCAGCAAGCCGGAAATGCGCGCGGCGCGCTCCGCGCCAAACGTGGAGGCGAAGTCCTTTGCCTCGTCGGCGCCGCGGCTGTCCGTACAGAGAAGAATCGGACGCAGCGGATTTCCGGCCTCATCCGCAAGGACGAAGGCCTCGCCGAAGCTCGACACACCCATGGCGTCAATTTTTCCAAAACGCGTGTTCGCAGCGGCGGCAACCTCGAGGACTGCATTGGCAAGCGCTTCGGCGTCGATTTCGTGGAGGCTTCCCGCGTGCCTCGTCGCGTATTTTCGGTATTCGCGGCCGAGGCATTCGCCGTCAGGCGTGAAAACCGTAACCTTGCACCCCGTGGTACCGACATCCAATCCGGCTATAAGACCCATTCCCTATTCTCCTTGAGTTGAGAAGACAACGGGCTATTGTCGAAGCGCAAGGTTCATGAACTCGGCGCGCGTCGAGGGGTCAGTGCGGAACGAGCCGAGGACGGAGGAGGTCGTCATGACGGAGTTCTGCTTCTCGACGCCGCGCATCATCATGCAGAGGTGGCGGCATTCCATGACGACGCCTACGCCGACGGCGTCGACCGCGTTCTTGACTTCGGTGGCGATCTGCTCGGTCAGCCGCTCCTGGATCTGGAGACGGCGGGCGTAGACCTCCATGATGCGCGCGAGCTTGCTCACGCCGAGGACCTTGCCGTGCGCGATGTAGCCGATGTGGCACCGCCCGTAGAAAGGCAGGAGATGGTGTTCGCAGAGGCTGTAGATCTCGATGTCGCGGACAATGACCATGTCCGTCGACCCGGTCTTGAAGATGGCGTGGTTGATGACCTCGGGAACGGACTTGCCATATCCGCCCGTCAGAAACTGCATCGCCCGCGCGAAACGGGCGGGGGTCTTCTTCAGGCCCTCGCGGTCGGGATCCTCGCCGAACTCGATCAGCAACTCCCGTGTCAGCTCTTCAACATGCTTAATATCCATAGCAATAAGATTATATCATCATCAGCGCGAAACTTTCATTCGATAAATACGCTATGCATTATTGTGCACCTACGGCTTAAGGCACCCTATCGGGCAAACGAATACGCCATCCTCCGGACGGCGGTAGGCATAGTCGCCAACCGCCGTCAAAACCATTTTGAACGAGGCCGCTTTCATCCGATTGGTGTCGATGAGAGCGGAAAGCGCGTTCAGCGTCTTTGCACCTTGCTCCACCAGTGCCTCGCCCCCAAGTTTTATCTCAACGAGACCGCACGTGCCATTGCGCAGATGAACTACCGCGTCGCATTCCAAGCCATTCCTGTCCAGGAAATGGCTGACAGTCCCTCCAAGGGGTTCCGCATATGCCCGAAGATCCCGCACGGCTAGAGTTTCGAAGAAATATCCAAACGAACGTATGTCATTCATCAAGTCTCCTGGGCCAAGTCCCAGCGCGGCGGTGGCGATGGACGGATCGGAGAAGTAGCGCGTGTCGGATTTTCTGATCGCTGCTTTGGAACGAAGACATGGTGACCATGCTGGCATGTCCTCTGTCACGAAAATCTTCGCCAGCGCGTTCATGTAGGAGCGTATGGTCTCGTCGTCCATCGTTTGCGCCTCGTGGTCCAGCATGTCCCGGCGGATTGTCGGCAACAAGGCCGGCGTCCCCTGAAACCGGGCGAGCGCGCGCATGAGGTGCCTTGCCCGTGTCGGATTCCTCTCCGTGTCGTCAACCCGGGAGATATCGGAGTTTACGATTGCCTCGAAGTAGTCCGTGGCTCTGTCAAGAGCGACATCCCCTTTCTGCCGTATGGATTGAGGCCATCCGCCACGACATGCCAGCCACGCGATTTCCTCCAAACTGCGGTGCATGCCCTGTCCAGACGGGAACTCCCCGGCGAAAAGCGCTGCCAGAGAGACACTGCCCGTCGATTCCCCGGATTCCCAAAGGCTCATCGGGCGCATTCGCAGCCGTGAAATCCGCCCCGTTCCAGTGTGGAGCATCTCGCGTCTGCCGTCCTTCCGCCGTTTGTCCTCCGGTGGAACGGCGGAACCTGTCAAAATGAAATGGCCGAATCCTTCGGCATGATCCACATGGAATCTTATCGCGTCCCAGAACTTTGGAACAACCTGCCATTCGTCAATCAGCCGAGGCGTCTTGCCCTTCAGCAATTCCTTGATGTTAGTCGCGGCCTGGGCAAGATTGCGCTCAAGCTGATCGGGATCGGCCATGTAGAGCGCGCTTTTCGCCACCTGTTCGCAAGTGGTAGTCTTACCGCACCATTTAGGCCCCTCCACCAAAACGGCGCCTACGCCGGAGAGCCGGCGTAAAAGCATTTTGTCTGCGATTCTTTCGCGGTAGGTCAAATGGTTTTTCATGTCATAAAGAATATCAAAAACTAAACCTTGCGTCAAGGCCGTTAGGTGATTTGACGCGATTTCATTAGGTGATTTGACGCGATATCGTTAGGTGATTTGACGCGATATCGTTAGGTGATTTGACGCCCTTCTGGGCAGGTATTACCATTCGTGAGGCAGGCTATGCCGTGACGGCCTTGCGCTTTTCCCAGGGAAAGAAGAAAAGGTAGATAATTGCGGGTACGCAGAGGCCGTAGCAGGCGATGCCGTAGCCGAGGACATAGCCGCCGAACCCCATGTTGAGGTAGTCGCCGAGGAGCCAGCTGAATCCGATGCGAAGAACGACGCCGTCAAGGAGTCCAAGCACGAGCGACAAGTTCGCGTTGCCAATCCCGTTGACGAACCCGTTGGTGCCGCGCGTGAGGGCCAGGCCCGGGAATTGCCACACGATGCTCCAGGCGAAGACGTGCGCGAGTTTCAGCGCGTCCGGGTCGGTGACATTGAAGAGCCTGAACATCCCCTCCGTCCGGAAGAGCAGGAAGCAGGTGTAGACCACGTAGAAACCGATGGTGAAGAGCCAGGCGCTCGTCACGGCCTTCCGTACGCGGTCGAACTTCCTGGCGCCGTAGTTCTGCCCCACGATTCCGGTTGTGGCCTGCATGATGCCGAGCGTCACCTTGGTCACGAGGTCGTCCATTTGTACGCCGACGTTGAAGACCGCCGAGGCGATGTCCTGCAGACCGTTTTCGTGTCCCCAGACGTTGATCCAGCGGATGACGTACATCATCGTCAGGTTGATCACCGAGAAGCGGATTGCAAGCGGGATGCCAAGACGCAGGAACGCGCGGATGACCGCGTTGTCGACGCGGAAGCTCGCGAGCCGGAAATCAAAGCCGAACGCCTCGCGGCGTCGATAGAGGTAGGCCCATGAGAAAAGGAAGGATATGGCGTGGCCCATGGCCGTCGCGAGGGCGGCCCCCGCCTCGCCCCAGCGGAAGACGGCCACGAAAAGAAGGTCCAGGACGACGTTTGCGACTGAGGCTATCGCGATGAACAGGAACGGTCGCTTTGAGTCGCCCATGCCGCGCAGAACGGCCGAGGTCATGTTGTAGCCGTAGGCGAAGATGATGCCGGCGGAGCAGACGCGGAGA
>JAEEGI010021046.1_pt1 | contig 13001 bp, 5 predicted proteins | sample 8958751 | NCBI WGS metagenome assembly JAEEGI01 (sample SAMN16246545, study PRJNA631951) | gut metagenome | biome: gut microbiome; feature: rumen; material: KS-attached | host: Bos | place: Iran: Karaj | collected 2018-10 | reverse complement strand
GTGCGCCCCGGAATTGTTGGAGCAGACGAGCGCGAAACGCCTGTCGGTCACACCCGTCCAGATCGCAGTCTTGCCACCGCGCGAATGGCCGACGATCCCGACGCGCGTGGCGTCGATGGCCGGTTCCGTCTCGATCCAGTCCATCACGCGGCTCGCCGCCCACGCCCATGCGGAGATCGTGCCCCACGATTCGTCCGTGCGTACCTCGGGCTTCTCCACGCACTTGAACACGCCCTGCGCGAATCCCGTGTTCATCTCCGTCGCGATGTCCTCGGTGAGGAAGCCGATCGTCGCGTAGCCGCGCCCGACAATCTGCTCCACCGGCCAGCATACGCTTGTGATCACGTGGTCTGCTCCCACCTTCGAACGACTCTTCAGGCAAATGCTCACAAACGCCGGAACCGGTTTTTGCGCCTTGGGAATATAGACGGTGAAGGGGAACGAGAACTTTCCGAGCGGTCCGTCGAACTCAGCGCGGACAAGCTTCCGCACGGCCTTGCCGTCCATCACGGGACGCTCGTCATAAATCTTGAACGAAATGCGCTTCCGCTCGTCCAACACGGCGGGACGGCGTCCGTAGACATCCTTCTGGAATCGTTCCAGCAGTTCCGGCGCGCGAACCTTCTCCCACGCCTCCTTCGTCTTCACCTCTTCGCCCGCAAACGTCCGCATCAGCTCCGGCACGTTCTCCGGCTCGGGGATGTTCGTATCCACGGCCCTGAAGTGGAACTCCACCATTGCGGACGTCACCGGCTTCTTGAACTTCACGGCGATGCGGCGCGGGCGTCCATCCGGCGGCGTGTTCTGCGTTTTGCCCGCCACCCAGATCGCCCATTTCCCCTCAGGCGCGTCCTTCGCAACAGGCTTGTCGCCACGTCCGTTGTCCAACGTGCGCACGTCCCATTCCCATTCGCCGCCGGAAGTCTCCACATCAACGGCGAGGCGTCCATTCTTGCCGACGAATTCAAGCTTGTCATTCACGCCCACAAGCGTGGTCAGCGGGTCGTCGAATTCCGTCGGCTCCGTGAAGTCGACTTCATCGCGTATCGTCACGGTTTGTGACGCACGGTCATAGATGAACTTGCGGTGGAGCCGCTTGAGCGCCTTCGATGGATACGCGCCCGTCAGATCGAACACAACCGTGTCGCGGTTCGGCCTAAACTCCGTGCGGATAATCCGTGCGGCGTACCGATGTCCCAATCCCTGCAACACGCCGGGACGCGGCACGGGATGCCCGAAGCTGTTCAGCACCTCGGATTCGTAACGCCGCGACGAGAACGTGCGCCGCGAGTAGAGTTCGCCGCCCACGTCGCCGCACAGCACCTCACCGCCGAGCGAGATCGCGTACGAACCCACGTCGTTGTGGTTGTGGAGTTCGGCGTTGTGTCCGCCCTTGACGCCCAGGGCAATGCCATCCTTCCCGTTGCCGGGACGCATCAGGTACACCTGCGACTGCGGGAACATGCTTCGCATGGGCAACGGGCACGCGGGACGCGTGCCCCTACCATCTGATAGGGCGGCGCGTCCCTGCGCCGCTGTCCCAAACGCTCGCAACGCGATGATCGCACATGGCGGGCACGGACTGAAACTCGCGGCACCTCCCCGGTTGAGCGACAAGGGCCCCACGCCTGAACCGGGGACCGCTTTCGGCCAGAATTTGTGGCAGAGGTCGAGAAGAGAAAGGTCGGGCGCACCTCCGCCGTCCGCGAAATGCGGCGAAAGACCGTTCTCCAGCTGGAAGTTCACCGCGTACGCGGCAACGGACGCCGCCATCGGCGAATCAAGCGTCACAAATCTGCCGGTGGCCTGTTCCGCCATCGCGCGTAGCGCGACGTAATGTCCGAAACCGTAGTTCCAGTAGCCCATGCCCTCGGAGCAGTAGCCGTCGCGTCCGAATCCGAGGAAGTAGTGCGGCATCGCCCGTTCAACGGCTTCAAGGCACTCCGCCCGCTCGCGGCGGCTGTCGAGGATTGCGAGTGCTGCGCCAACGCATCCGGCGTGGCACACGGGCGACCAGTTGGTCCGTGCGAAGAACCACCAGAGCGGATCTCCTCCGCCGCCCTTTGCGAGCGACGGATCGCGGCAGGCCGCGAGGTACAGGTCTAGAACGCGCCGACGGCATTCCTTCTTCGCCCGCGCCACCAGTTCCGGCGGCAGGGCGTCCGCAAACCAGTTGGCCGCATACGCGACGATCCACGCCCTGTTCGCGCTGAAGAGACAGATCACCGGCTGTCCCTTGACGAACGCGAGATCCTTGGTGTCGGTGGCGGGGATCGTCCACACCTTCTCGTCGAGGATCGACTCGAGGTAACGGCGAATCTCCGGCACGAAGCGTCCCTTCCATTCAAGCGCCTCCGCCACCATGAAGAGGTTGAGACGGTACGCCTTGCGGAAGTACGGTGTTTCGTAGCGCACCCTGTTGCCCGTGCGGGAGAAGTCGCGGTAGAGGTCGTCTGTCAATTCGTCGATCTTCGCACCGACCAGTTTCTCCGCCGATGCGATGATCGCGGCGGCGGCGGGATCGTTCGCAAGTGGCGCCCACGCCGCGCGGTCGCACGGACGCGGCGCCGGCGTGCAGGGCTTTTCCGGCAGGCACGCCGCAATCTGATCCACGCGCGAAACAGTTTCGGGTCTCGTCTCCGCATTCGCAAACACGCAAACCACCGCAACGATTGCCAACAACAATTTTTTCTTCATCATTTTTCCTTCGCTTTCCGCAAGACGTCGTTATAGTACCAAATCCCATCTCCGAGTTCAATCCAATCATGTGGCAAGGCCGCCCCGGCCTTGCAATGGTGGGACGAGCCGTCTTTAAGACTCCGAAACTCCTAGCAGCGAAAGCAACAGCCGTGCGCCATTAGCGGTTGTTGAAATCGTCCCAGGCGGCGACAAGTTCGTCCACCAGCTTCTCGCAGGTCCAGCCAGGGGCGGGCGGCGCGATCGGCAGACGCTCCTCCACCCACTTGTTCTGCCAGGCGCGGATTTCCTTGGCCTTGCCCGCGCGCGCCAGACGCAGACGCGGCAGGTAGTAGTTCGCCACGAGTCCGCTCCACACGCGCGCCGCATAGTCGCCCAGCCCCGGTGCCCACACCGTGATGATGCGCCGCGCGTCGGTTTCGTAGTAGTCCGCCAGTCTCTCGTCGCCGTCCGCACACGCACGCGCCTTGGCGATCCAGTTGCGCAGGTCGTGCGTGGGATGTCCGGCCAGCACGGCGTCGACGCCCTCAAGGAGCCTGTCCCCGCGTGCAACGAGCTCCGGCTTGCCCGAAGCAAGCAACAACTCGGCAATCTTGCCGGCCGCGTGTGCGGACTGCACCGCGAAGTCGCGGCGGAAGATCGGATTGTCGCCAACCTTCACGGCAAGGCCGCGCATCGTCTTCATCGCGGCAACTGCCTCCGCCGCGCCGTGGGCGTTGCCTCTCACCTTTGCCGGACTGTACTGCCAGGAGAATTTCCCCGCCCCGAAATCGCCGTTCCATTCGCCATACACGCCCGCGAGCATCTGCTGCCAGTATTTGCGCACCTCCGCGCCCTCAACGCCCCAGCGTCCGAGCGAATAGCGCTCCAGCCAGTCGACGATTTCAACCGGACGGTCACGCCACCCCGCCGCGCTGAGCACCTCGAACACGTCGTCCAGTACCTCGATGGCCTCAGTCATCGTACCGAACGCGTAGAGCGCACCCCGGTTGCCGCTTGCGATCGCCGAGAGGTGCCCGTTCGCGTTGAACGGCAGGTCGCCGTTCGGAAGCGTGTTGCCGCCGTAGTCGGGAATCGGACTCCACGCCCAGCGGCGTCCGTTGTACGACTGGTATTTGTCCCAGTTCCATAGGAAACGCCGATAACGATGTCTGTTGTAGCATTCGACGCAGTTGTCCACGAGCAGCATCTTGTCCGCCGGCACGGCGGAAAGGAAAGCATCGGCGCGTTCCTTCGTCCACACGTTCGGCGCGTTGATGAAGATCCATCCCTGGAGCGTCCACACGGCGTCGGGATTCGCGGCCTTCAGCGCGCCGTAGATGTTGCGTCCGCACGTCTCCAGCCCCTTGCGCGTCGCCTCGTCGCCGTCCTTGAGCCACGGCATCGAGCGCGACATCTCGATGAAGCTGTCGCAGAGGTAGTATTTCCCCTTGCCGAACTCCTTCTCCCACTCGCGCACGATCTCGGCGCCGATCTGCACGAAGAGCGGATCGTCAGGATAGAGGAACCACGAGTGGTAGCGACTGCACCAAGTGAGCTGCACCATCTTCGCATTAGGATGGACGCGCTTGAGGCCAGCCGGAACCGCGCCCGCGAAGCCCTGCGCCATCACGTCCATGCCGAGCGAACGCAGGCGCTTGCAGATCGCGTGCTGGAGCGGTACGGACCGCTTCCGCCACGCCGCCGGCAAGTGGCTGATCGCGTTGTCCACGCAGCTCATGCGCGAGAACGCAAGGTACGCCGGCCCCGCGAACGACGCCTCGATCTCCTCGTCGGTCAGACCGTGTTTCTTCCACACCCGTTCGAGAATCGCCTCGAACGCAGTGACGGCGTTGGGGAGATCGTAGCCATGCAGCGCCATCCAGTCGATCTCGCGCATCCAGCGCGCCTCGTCCCAGAACGCGGTGGTGTAGGACGCCGTGCAGGGCTGCATGTAGAGGTGGCGGCGGAACGGCGAGACGACGCGCAGGTCGTCGTTCGGCGTTCCTTCCGCCCATGCCTTCGCGTCGAAGCGGTTGCCGCTCCACGAGCAGACGCCCGCGCCCTTGCGCGTGACGTCCGTATAGAACGCCTTCGCGAGCGTCGCACCGTTGGAGGCGCGGATGCGCCTTCCGCGTTCCAGCACCTCGAAGACGGGACGCCCCGCGTCGAATGGAATGATCTCAAGCGTAAGCTGCCGCGCCACCTCTTCGCCAGCGAAACGCGCAATCACGCCACGAGCGGCCTCTATCTGCCGCGCCGCATCTTCGGGCGCGAGCGCCGTTGGTTCGTTGCCGCCCACGTCAATGTCGCGCGGCACGAGCGTGAGGTCGGCAAGTCCGTATCCGGCGGACTTGGGACTGGTCACGAGCGGATGTTCCGTTCCATTGAGCGACCCATCCGCGTTGACGAACTTCCAGCCGAGACCATGGTCCTTCGTGAGCACGTAGCGGGCTGCGACTGCGCGGCCCTGCACACCGTCCGCGCCATCGAAGAGTTCCAGCACGATGCACTTGAGATGGTAGGAATCCATCATCTGCATCTCTACGCGCAGACGCGCCGGCCGGGCAGCCTCCTTCGGCAGCATGGTCTTGTTGTACCCCACCATGTTCCGCGGACGCATGTGCGTGCCGATGGCGGCACCGCTGATTTCGTTCGCCTGCACGTCGGCAAGCGTCCGGCCTTTCAGCACGAGCGCCGGCGCGTCAATCGGCACAACGTCTGCAAAAGCCGCCGCCGCAAGTGCAGCACATGCGACGCTGAGAAGAAGTCTTGGCCTTTTCATTGCTTTCGTGTGGTTTTAGGCTGGGCCTTGCGAGCTGTCTTAGGCGCAGAAGTGGCGTCCCATTCGGCGACGATCGGTTTGCCGCGCGCGCCGAAGCAGTTGATTGGCGTCACGGTGAAACGCACCTTGCCGGTGCCGAGCTCGTCCTTGAAGAAATAGCACCACTGCTTCGACAACGCCTTCTTGTGCTTCTCCGAATGGTTGAAGCCCGAGGCGAGCACGTGCTTTACGCGCTTCTTGCCGTCTGGCGTCTCGGCCGCGAACTCAAGCCTGAAGAGACGTCCCTTTATGTCGGGCGTGATCGGCGGCGTGACTATCTTGAGCGTAGGCTTCTTCACCGATGGCACGCTCTCCTTGCCGTCAGGCGACTTGCCGCCGCGGTTGATCGACTTCATCGCGATCACCGTGGGCACGGCGTCCTTTGAAAATTCGGGGGCGCGCACCTTCTGCGCGTGCGCCGCGAAGGCAAACGGCTTCGACTCGGCCACCGGAAGCGGCATCACCCAGTCTTCGCCGATGTCGAGGTTCGAGAGAAACTCGCGGCGCCTCACCACGATGCAGTCGTCGTACACGCTCCAGAGCATGCCCTGGCGGCAGTCTCCCGTCGCGAACTTTTTCATCGACTTCGCGGCGTCGATCCTCCAGGTAGCGTGGTTGCCGGTTTTGGTGTTTTCATAGCCTTCGTTGGGGCGTTCGTTGTAAGGCATGCCGGTGTAGCGCAGCGAACTCGTGCCCACGCTCGTGAAGGCGCCTTGCCAGATGCTCCGCTCGTCGGTGAGCGAGTAGTGCGAATGTCCCGAGAACGCAATGGCGTTAGGATATGCCGAAAGCGTTTTCGTGACGGAGCCCTTGTCGTGTCCCCACGCCCATGGTCCGTAGCAGGTGTCCTTGGGATGCGGGTGCTGCACGTAGAAGAACGGCAGGTTCGGGTCGAGCGACTTTCCGTTCTTCGCCATGTACTCTTCGATGCGCGCGAACGGATCGACCGTCTTGCCCGTCTCCGTGCCGTGGCCGCCGGTGTCCCAGTGCGCGCCGAGGAAGGTGTAGCCGTTGACCTGTTTCACGCTGAACGGGACGTAGGGCTCGTGGAAGGCCTTGTCCCACCAGCCGGCGATGTCCTTGTGGAGGATGTGCTTCGCGCGCTCCTTCGGGTCTGGGTAGCGCTTCTCCGCGTGTCCTCCGTAGCTGTAACCGACCCAGTCATGGTTGCCGGTGATGAAGAACTTGGCGACGGGGCGGCCGTCGGGGTATTTGTCGCCTGGGAACACGGAGTACCATGCCTCGGCTACGGCCATGAGGTTTTCGTCCATGCCCTTGTCCGCCATGTCGCCGGCGATCGCGATGGCGTCTACGCCCTGTGCGCGGAACCATTCAAGCGTGTGCTTGAACGTGAGGTTGTTGCCGAACGCCTCCATCTTCTCGTCAGAGCCCACGTGGAGGATGTGGATGTCGGAGACAACGCCGAAGCGCAGACGCGGCGTCTCCCCGGCCTTGAAGCCTGGCGCGGCGAGGAACCGGCAGCCCCCGAACGCGCCGAACGACGCGGCGCCGCCGATGAAGAATCTTCTTGAGATGTTCATTTCAGTTTTTCTCCTTGTTGGCTATTGCAAGTTGCTTCTCTTGCGTTTTCATGGCAAGGCAATTAAAGAAGTTCATTCCTCTGGCTCCTGCGACGGATCTGCGGCAAGGAAAAGACGGTCTATCTTAGTGCCGTCCTCGCGGGCGTGGAGGGTGAGCACAACAGGTCCTGCGGGGAGCGCAAGCTCGGTCTTGAACGCGCGCCACTGCCACTGACCCTTCGTGACGCCAGTGGGCCACACCGTTACGTCGAGAACGGTCTTGCTGCGCGACTTCGCCACCGGGAACTCGCCAGTGCAAGCCGAGACGAAGAACGAGTCGTCGTCCGGCGTAGGCGCCCACACGCGTCCCCACAGGCGATACACGCCCGCATCCTGCACGTCGAGCTGCCATGACACGGATCCCCGTGCGGACCTTCTGCCGCCGGGCTCTCCCGGCACCCATACGAACCTGCCTCCGTGCGCGCCTGGATCGGCATCCGCCTTGAACACATGGTCCATTGCTCCGCTCTCCGCCTCCCACATCGCCTCGCGCCTCTTCGACACCGGCACGCGGTTTGCGGCGATCGCCTTTAGTATCCGCTCGCGCTCGGCGCGGTATTCGGCAAGCCCAGGCGCCTCGCCGATGATCTCCGCGCCGATGTCGCGTCCGTCGAGAGCGAAGACGGCCCGTGCCGGCTCTGGCGCGACGAGCGATGGCGTGGCAAACGGCGCGGCGGCGCCAAGGGAAAGCGGACCCTCCTCGCCGGCGGCACTGATAGCCACGTTGGTGGCCGAGGCGTGGACAGAGCAGACTGCGGCGGCGAAAGACGCGCGGAACGCGGCGAACTTCGCGGATGTTGAAGCATCGTCAGTCACGCGCACCCAGAAGGCCGCAGCCGGAGGATTTGCGGCGTCAATCGAACGCCCCCAGAAGTCGTGATGTGCAACAGTGAGGCGCAGGGCGTTCACGTCAGGCGCGTCATCCCACACCACCGCCGCTGGAGCGCGCTCGCCAGCGACGCCGCGCGACCATGCAACGCGCGCCGCGAAGGCGCCGCCGCCGTGACGCACGAAGACGCAGCCACCGGGCGGAAGCGGATGGGCAAATGGACGCCCCCGCACAGGCACGATGGCGGCGTCGCCGACGTAGATTTCATCGACGTCGCCGGGAAACACGAAGTGCGATTCGAGCGTAGGCGTATCCTGCGGCACGTCGCCCGGACGGTACACCGCGAGCCCGAGCGCATCGCGTCCGCGCTGCACGCCGCACCAGAACGGCCGCAGGTGAAGCGTCTTCTGGTGTGGACCGTTTCCTTCTGGTATCTTCTTCATGCCATACGGGTCTCGGCGGGCGTCGGCGATGAAGTATCCTCGCGCCTTGCGCGTGGAGGAGGCGAAGTCGATGGCAAGGGGTATGTCCATGTTCCAGTAGTTCGCGCCTGAAACGCCGAGCGCGATGTTGCGCCCGATCCAGGCGGTGCGGTACTTTTCGTCGTCTTCGCCCCAGAACGACACGATCGTGCGCGGAGCGAGCGAGGCGAGGGACATGATGGATGCGGGCGGACGCCATTCGGACAGCACGAGCTCAAGCGGCGGGCGCTCCTCCGAGCCCGGAAGCGGCGCTGCAACGCCGACAGCCCGCAGAAGCGCGGCCACGCCGCCCATGCCGTAGAGGTAGTCGTAGTCGCGGCTGTGGGTTCCAGCAAGCCGTCCGGCCGGGGCGAACGCAGAAGCGCAGACGTCGGTCCAGAAGAGCTTCAGCAGTCGCTCGGCGCGGTCGCGCACCGCCGCGTCGCGCACGTAGGCGTGTAGGCGGTGGAGGTTCAAGATGTCGACCGCCGTGTATGCGGGGCTCGAGTATTCGCACACTCCGAAGAGCGCAGTGTTAAGCGTGAAGGCGTCTAGGCGCTTGACGCCTTCGTCGAAGACATCACGCCGGGAGCGTGCCTCGCCGAGGAGGACGAGGTTCACGGCGTTCATGATCGCGATGTTGGTGTAGGAGTCGCGCACGCGATGCGAGAGGCAGCCGGCGATGGCGCGGTCGAGGATCGCGAGGAACTTCTCGCGCTGGGCGGGGGACATCTTGCCGAGATGGTCGCGCGCGATGAGCGAACCCGTCTGCATGCAGAAGTCGACAGCGTTCAAGTCCATCACGAATCCGTCTCGCCACGACCAGCGGAAGTTGCCGAAGGTGCGGCTGGCGGGGTCGCGGTCCTGCATTTCGGCGGCGACGTCGAAGAGGAGGTCGAGCGCGTCGAGGTGGCGCGACGCCTCGCAGAAGCAGAACGCCGCCTGGAACAACTCCGCGGCGCCAAGCGCGCGGTCGTGGCGCCGGGCCTTTTCGACGGTGCCGGCGAAGGCTCCCTGCGCACGCTGTTCCATGTATGCGGCACGGTCGACCTGCACCGTCACGGCGATGCACGGCGCAATCAGCGCAGCGAGAACGATGCTTCCGCAGAGAGCCTTTCTTCCTGTTGCCATGTCTTGCGACTTCCTCCGGCGTTATGGTTCCCGCCCCTACTTCTTGCCCGTATCCTTGCCGCCCTCCATGGCAACATTCTCTACGACGTCGAGATCCTTCTCGCACGTCGCCATCGGTTCGGCGCCAGCGAGCACGCACACCGCAGCGTCCGCAGCGAGGGCGTCCACCTTCGCCGCGAATGCGCGCAGATCGGCCTTCGTGGTCTTGAGCATCTCGTTGCGCAGCCTCTGCAGATCGGCAGCCGTGACGCCGTTCAGATGGCGCTCCATCGCAAGGCCCATCTCGGCGCTCGCCGAAAGATAAGGCTCCGTCGCGGCCACCGCGCCGATCACGTAGCGGTCTATAGCCTCGGTTCCGTCGGCAAACGCGCGCAGCGCATCACCGCTGCCAGAGTACACGCCGAGCGAACGTCCGGGCTTGGGGTCGTTCCAGGATAGCCATCCCGCGTCGCCGTTGCGGCGCACGCCGAAGTTGCCGCCGTACGCGCCGCCCTTCACGCGGATCTCCTGCCACAGGTGGTTGAGCGTGAGAATGCGCGCCGCAACCACGGCCGAGCCGCTGTAGAGGCGCTCTGCGGGATGCGCCACGCGCGCGGCGAAGCCGATTCCCGCGGAGATGCGGAAGCCCTCGTTTCTGCGCGGGAACGGTCTGTACGCCACGCGCGCGCCCATGGCGCCGCGAGGCAGCGTCGCCGCGAGCTGCGCAGCCCACGTGGCGGGAGCGTTGTCCGTAATGCAGACAACGAGGCGGTCCCTGGTGAACACGCGCCGCGCAAGCGCCGCAAGGCGCTCGCAATATGCGGGCCCGTCGCATGCAAACGCCGTGTCGGCCGTCTGAAGGCGGCGTATCTGCGAGAATCCCGAGAACGTCTCTTCCAGCGCGCCGCGCGCCGTCAGCTGCGCCGCGGCACGGCGGAACGGAAGCGGACGCGCAGAGAGGCCGGTCGCCGAGCGCTCTGCTCCAATGCGGCGCTGCTTGAGAATCCGCCCTACTGCATTGGTGTCGGCAAACGACGTCTCGCGCAGCACCTCCGGCACAAGGCGCACCACGTCCGCCCACTTGGCCTCAAGCGCCGAGACGTCCACCTCCAGATACGGCGACGCCTCGTCGCCTCTGGCCGCCGCCATGGTACCCGCCGCAAACCTGCCGAGCTTTCCGTCGATCTCGTTGCGGAGCTCTTCGATTGAGTGCTTCGCCGTGGCGAGGTTGCCCAGAAGCGCAGAGAGCATCGGCATGTCGGCCAGCTCCTCGAGCGTAAGGTCCGCAAGCGAAAACGCGAGCTCCACATGCACCACGCCGTTCGCCTGCGTGTGAGGGCGCACAACTGTGATTCCGTCCGCAGTCGCGACTTCGGTCTTGATCACCGGCGCCTCGGCTGGAACATCCCTGACGGCGAGCACCGGCAGCTTCGCGACGTCCTCGGGCTTGTTCGGAGCGGCCTGGTACGCCTCGAGCGCGCGGCAGTCGGCCAGCACCTTGTCGAGCTGCTCCTTCGTCCAGCCGGCCTTCACCTTCGCGAGCGCCGCCTTCTCGGCTGCGGCGTTCTCGGCGGCGAGAGTGCGCGATGGAACGAAGGTGAGCTCGGCGCGATGCGGGTTCTCGATGAACGTCTCGCGCAGCAGGCGCTCGAACCAGCCGCCTTCGATCTTCGCGCGAAGCGAGGCGAAGCGCGACGCGTTGCGGAAGGCGTCCGCTGGATCGCCGCCGTAGAGCCAGGAGTCGAATGCGTCGGAGAGAAAACCGAGGCCGCGCGGCGTCTCGCCGAAGTCCTTCTCGCGGTCGCGGAACTCGGCGCGGTCGAGAAGCGCGGCGAGGCGCGCATGGTCGAGGCCCTTCTCGGCAAGCGAGGCGATGACGGAGCGCACGGTGCGGCGCACTTCGTCCACATTCTCATTCTTCACGTTCTTGACGATGATGGTCGCCTCGAGCTGGGCAGCCCCGCCCACGCCCATGTGAACGTCCTCGCAGAGGCCCTTCGAGAGAAGCGCCTTCTTGAGGGGCGCCTCGTTCGAGCCCGCAAGCGCGTCCGTGAGCACATCTACGGCCATGTACTTCTCGCGCTCGTCGAACCTGCCGAACACCCACGCGTCGCCGAGGATCACCTTGCCCTCCTCGCTTTCGGCGGCGCCGATCTCGTACTTCATCGTCTTCTTCGACGAGACCGGCTTCTGGTACGCGATCTCGGCGTCAACCGCCTTGCGCGGATACGGTTCCAGAAAGCCCTGAAGCTTCGCGAGCACGGCCTTGAGGTCGATGCGTCCGTCGAGGAAGATGCGCGCGTTCGACGGGTGGTAGAAGCGGTTGTAGAAATTCCTGTAGCCATCGAAGTCGAGGGTTGGAATGGCGGCCGGGTCGCCGCCCGAGACGAAGCCGTAGCACGTCTCAGGATAGAGCATGCGGCGCAGCTCGTGGTAGAGGCGACGCTCAGGCGTGGAGAACGCGCCCTTCATCTCGCTGTACACGATGCCGTTGCGGGCGAGCTCGCCGTCGGCAGATGCGAGCTCGTAGTGCCAGCCCTCCTGCCTGAAGGCGAGAGGCGACTTGACGCTCAGGGGATGGAACACGGCGTCGAGATAGACGTCCATGAGATTCATGAGGTCCGCGCGGTTGCGCGAGCACACCGGATACATCGTGTGGTCGGAGCTGGTGTATGCGTTTAGGAACGTGGCGAACGAGCTCTTCAGCAGATCCACGAACGGCTCCTTGACGGGATACTTGTCGGAGCCGCAGAGCACGGAGTGCTCGATGATGTGCGGCACGCCGGTGTCGTCGCTCGGCAGCGTGCGGAAGCCGATCGCGAACGTCATGTTGTCGTCGTCGCGCTCGAGCCACACGAGGTCGGCGCCGTTCTTCGCGAACTCCATGCGCACGAGGCGTCCCTGCACCTCGGGCAGGGACACGACGTCTTTCACGACGAATCCCGACAGCTCTTCTCCAGGTTTGAGTTCGATTGCGGCAATCGGCAGCGCCGCCGCCGCGGCAGCACACATAGACATGATCTTTCCCATTTTACAACCAGCTCCTCTTCAAAAAAAACGGCCGGCGCCACACGGACGCCGGCCTTCTCTGCACGACGCAGAGACCAGGAATTACTTCTTGGCCTTCGGCGGAACGAGCGCGTCCTTCGCGGCCTTCGCGAGGCGGAACTTCGCAACCTTGCACGCGGGCTTCTTGATGGCCTCGCCGGTCTGCGGATTGCGCACGGTGCGGGCACCCTGCTTCTTGATGAGGAGCTTGCCAAGGCCAGGGATGACCCAGCCCTTCTCGTTCTGGCGGGCACCCTCATACGCGAGCTCGATGAGCTTGTCGTAGATGGCCGCTGCCTGCTTCTTGCTGACCTCACCGGCTTCGGCGAGCGCGGCCATCAGGCCGCTCTTGGTCGTAGGGACTTCAACTTTCTTTGCCATTTTGTTCGTTCCTTGATTGGTGCGCAAGGCGGATTTCGCCCGCAACACCAATAGAATAACGGATTTTTTCGTTTTGCGCAAGACGGAAAATG
>JAEEGI010021044.1_pt1 | contig 13002 bp, 10 predicted proteins | sample 8958751 | NCBI WGS metagenome assembly JAEEGI01 (sample SAMN16246545, study PRJNA631951) | gut metagenome | biome: gut microbiome; feature: rumen; material: KS-attached | host: Bos | place: Iran: Karaj | collected 2018-10 | reverse complement strand
TGATTTTTGAAGATATTTCCAACTTTTCCTGTTGTTCTTACCATCATGGCCGGATCCTTCTCCTGTGACCCGGCCGGGTTTGAAAATTCTTCCTCTTTTCTTACACAAAAAATGTGTCGGGTGGTTCTGTAAAATGTGAACGACTCCATCGTTCCGCAAATCAAAATCAAAGATAGACTTTTGCCCGTTAATCTGACATATTGGGCAAGGGAGAAAATATCCTATGGATGAACCGAATCTGAACAAAGAAAATACAAAATCAACCAGTAAGCCCTTTCTGGCCGGGGTCATCATCATGATGGCCGTGCTCTGCGCCGCCGGGATGTGGGTGAAACAGACCCAGAAACAGGCTCAGGCCGCCCGCGATCAGCAGGAACAACAGTTCCAGGAAGAATCCGCGCAGATGATCGGGCAGATACAAGAGGCCAACTCCCAATACCTGGCCGAGGCGAACCGTATCAACGCCGAACAGCATGATCCGCTGGATCCCGAAACCCTGATACAGCAGCTGTACAAACTGAAAGACCTGCCGGACAGAAAAGAACGCAGTCCCCGCGCATTCTACTGTCTGCAAGGGCTTTTGCTAAACGGAACCAACGCCCTGCCGGCTCTGAAAAACCTGCTCATTGACGGCTACGATTTCGATCTGGACGTGCGCCCTCTCTACACTTCGCGCACACTGAGACAGGAGATCGCCTCGCTGCTGGTATCCATGGGAAACCGTCCGGCGGCTGATCTGTTGAGCCAGCTGCTGCCCGCGACTCAGACCGTGGATGAGCTGGCCAACCTCTGTAAAGCGCTCATGAGCGTCTCCGACGGATACCGTCCCTACTGCATCACCGCGGCACGGGATAAGTACGACCAATTGATCGAGAAACAAAAAGAACTCACTCCTCCCAAAACAGGTCTGCTGGAAAAAGCCGTCTCTTTCCTGAAACCGAATAACTCCGGCAACTCAGAAAAATTCAGTGCCAACCGTCTGGAAATCAATAAAATATACTATCTGCTCTTTACCGTTCTGCGGGATGAGGAATTTGCCATTGAACTTCTGGAAAAACGCGAGTGGCTCCAGGAAAACGGCAGGATAGATTCCTACCTGTTCAGCGAAGCCACGTCCATCCTGCCGCCCGAAACCGTCATGGACTACTGCTATGAGGGCTATCTGCATCAGAAGGAAAATCATAAAAAGACTGACATCTCCCTGATAACCACAGCTACAGAAAACATAGCTAATCCCAAAGCCACAGAAATGCTTCTGACCGAGTTGAAAGAAGCTTCTCCGATCGAACGCTATACTGGCATCATGGGGCTCTCACTGGATCCCGGTTTTGGAGCCGCTCTGCTGATTGGTTCATCTCCGCGCGCTGCCCAGCGTACCTCCGGGGCCGAAGATCCCAACCAGATCCAGAAAGCCAACGACCGACTGCTCTTCCTGGACGCGGTGGAAGCCCAATTCCCGGATGACGAAAAAATGACCCGCATCGTTGGGCTGGTCCGCTCCAATCTTCAGCACACCGCCAGCACCGATCCCGACAAAGGAACATGGGTCGCGGACGAAGAATCCAAAAACTTCTTCCAGAATCTGGCCAGCGAAGCTATTGATAAAGCCATCAACGACTTGACTGAAAGTGCCGTTAAAGAGATTGACGAAAAAGCCAATAAGCAAGAACCCCAGAAATAACCCGTACCTATGAAGAAATTTTATATCCTTATCGTCCTGAGCCTGATCATCGCGGGAGTCTCCGCGGCCGCCGTTTGGCACATCCGCGGTTCCAGCGAAAAAGCCCTCGCCCAGCGTCAAGAACAATGGAACAATGAAAAACAGGAATTACAGGCTCAACTGGACGGCATCGCCGCCCAGATGGAAGACCTGAAGACACAAAAGACCGAACTGGATTCCCCGGAACTGGATCCCGCCGCTCTCATCGCCCGTCTGCGTGAAATGAAAGACATGGCCGATTCGGAAAAAACAGATGTGGAACTGCCCGAGGTGGTTATTGACAGTGTTCTGACTAGCAATACCACACAAACAAACGAAGCCATTCTGAAACAAGGACATGATCAGGTGCGCGAGGCATTCTTCGTCTTTCAGGGACTGCGTGACCAGGGCGACCGCTCACTGGAAGCCATCGGCGAATACCTGGCCAGTGGTCACAATGTAACTCTGTTCAAAGAGGAGAACTCTCTCCAAGTCAACGGCAGAAGGATCCGCCTCAGAAGAGGCCAGTCAAGCGTCATTCCCATGACCTCCCGGCTGGGACTGATCCAGACTCTGGGAGAGATCAAGACCCCGGCGGCACTGGAACTGCTTTGTCAAGCCATGCAGAACTTCACCGATCTGAAGGAGATCATAAGCGCGGGCAACATCCTTCTGACTGTGGATAAAGATGCTTACGCAAAAATCATCCTGACCGTCTGCAACGCTGTCTTCCCCAATCTCAAAAATCAGGATCAAAGTGAAATGCTGGCCTTTATCAAAAACATCAGCGAAGAGGAGTACAAAAACCTGCTGGCAAACCTCAATCTATACAACGAGTATGGGCATCTCTCCATGGACATCTTCCGCAGAAAGATGGAAACTCTGGGTGAAGCGGCTCTGCCGGAGGCTATTGAGGCGTTCAACCGCGAAGGCGCTCTTCTGGTTGAAAAGCTGGTGATCCTGGAATCTATGAAAAAATTCATCGGCTCAAACGAACAGGCCACCGCCTTATTCACCGGTTACATCAATGGACTGGAAGGTGATGACAAAGATATGATCGGCTCGGTGGCTATCATGATCGGCGCAAGCGAACTGGAAAGCGCTGAAAACAAAACTGAAAAGCAACAGCAGTATCTGAACGTACTCAGTCAACTGAACATGCCGGAGAACGATCAGTCCCTCTTTGGAGAAACACTGGGAATGGCAAATGATTTCCTTACCCAGCAGATCCAGCAGGGAGACAACTTCAAGGAAGAGGAATATATGAAGAATGTTCTCTCCTCCGGCTATATCCAAAGAATGATGAGCAGCTCCATGACATTTATACGGAACCATCCCGAAATAGCCGGAGATGGCGGCATGCGCCTTCCGTTCTGATCTGTGAACCAGCGTTCCGTAAAAAAATGAGCCCGATCATCAGACCGGGCTCATCTTGTTTTGATCTATAAAATTATTCCTGAGAGATAGCTCCCACCGGGCAGGTACTCACACAAGAACCGCAATCAATGCAGGAATCCGCATTCACCTTGGCTTTGCCGTCATCTTCCATCTTGATAGCCTCAACGGGACAGGAGTCCACACAAGAACCACAACCGGCGCAACTATCTTTATCTACTTTAGCTGGCATATACTTTATCCTCTATAACTTTTATCACTTATAACTGCTGATTCCGCGATGGAATCAAACTTAGCACGCGTATCTTAGATGTTTTTTCAACAAAGTTAAATAAAAAATCCCCGAAAAACGAAAAAACGCGAGCCGAAACCCGCGTTTTTCAAGATATATCGCGATCAAAAACTATTTACTCAACAGCTCGTTGACCTTGGCCATCACCGCAAAGGCATCGGCCACATACAAAACATCGGCTTTGCCCCGCGCCCATCCGCAGTTGGCATCCACATTCACGGCACGGCGCTCTTTGATGAACCGCCAGCCCACTACATGGGGCTCTTCACCGTGACAGCAGGTAGCCAGTCCCTTCGGATGACGAGGTGTGCTGCCGGTCTGACCGACCTGATTCAGGTGGGTCATGAAACTGAGTACGGCGTTGCCCTCGCCGGACATATCCACCAGCGACTTAGTGCTGCCCAGAGATGCCTGGGTCTTATCCAGGAATTGCAGGATGATAGATTCCGCGTCAGCCGCGTGGGATTGTCCATCGGCCTGTTTCTTGGTCCAGCCCGCGCCGGCCACAAAAAGCAGCTTGGCATCAGGACGGATCGTCTGAGCCGTACCGGCAGGAGTCTTCATGCCCAGCACTTTTGTTCTCTTAGCATTCTCAGGCAGTTCCACGGTGATCTTTTCCACCGCGGCAGTCCCGGCACTGGGAGCCGCCGGAGCAATGCTGCCCGGTTCCAAAGCCAGTATCCAGGGACGCTGAGGACGAGTGAAAGCGCCTTCCATACGCTGGCGGTAGTACCAGCGGCTGACGGTGATCTTTCCGTCCCGGACCGTGATGCCGGTCAAATGCGTATCCGCGCGGCCGTTTAGACGTGCCGACAGAGCCGAAACTACACGATTTGCGCGGGATGTACCGGGTACGATCACCAAAGTCGCCTCGCTTTTCTTAACAAGCGCTTCAACCGCCAGAAGATCGCTGGCATAACGTGCAGACTCGAAATCATCCCCTTCCACTCCAAAGAAATGAGCCGCGCCGCTGCCGGCCAATGAATTGGCCGCGGTCTGGATCTCTTTTCCTGCCAGAGCGATATCCCATGTCGTGTTCAGATCGGAAGCCAGTTTGGATGCCGCGGCTGCCGCTTCCAGCAGCTGTTTATCTGCGGTCTGACCCGCTTCCGCAAAACCGAGTAATAAAATCTTTTCCATTATCGTGTTCCTTCCCTGTTATTGTTTGATCCAATCCACGATCTCCTGAGCGATCTGCTCCACGGAGAGATCCTTGACGATGCGTGTATCACGCTGCTGTTTGGGCAGTTCCACCGAAGCATATTCGACCCCGTCCAAAGCGACATTGGCCTTGGGCGCTCTTTGCAGAGCGGGCATGATAGAACGCATATTCATCATGCCGACCTGGGGATTGTTCATCGGCTCCGGCAGATTACCGGTAGCCCATCCCAGCACCGCCGGGGCTCCCTGACACAAACTCTCCTGATGGCGAGCGCCTTCCACACGCTCCAGCACCGTAAAGGAACCATCCGCCTGAGGCTTGATCTCATCCACGCCCATAAACTGATCCATGATGCCCAGGCTCTCACCTATCAGCTGCAAGGTCGAACCGGCTCCGCGGGAAGCAGATTCCCAGCCGCCGAACAGCAGCAGACGGGTCATATCCAGCCCGGCGATCCCTTTGATGGCGGCAGTCAGCGCGGCTGCGCAGTCATAAGCACTCATGAATCCGCCGGCATTCCCTTCCACGGGAACAAACTCAAAGGCAGCCTTTTGAGCCACGCTCATCATCAGCTGCTGCAGTTTCGGCTTCGCGCCCAAACTGACCAGCCACACCTTGGAACCGGGGATCTGTTTGGCTAAGTGAGCCGCTTCATAAAGCGCGTGCCCGGCCCAGGGATCCAAAGCCACAGGTAACATCATCTCATTCTTCAATGCGGGACCATTCGGTGACGCGACCGGCTCCAACGTCTGGAGAGGATCCGGCACCAGTCCGCCGCATACGACAATCTGATAACCATTTGTCATAAAATATCTTTTAAAATTATAGAGTTATTTACTCAACAAAAAATGAATGGAGCTTCTGCCGCTCAAAGTTTCGCAGAAGCGATCCACATATTACCGCCAAACCGCTCTCTCAGCAGATCCGGCAGCCGCTTTGCTTGGGCAGGATCGGATATCAAAGCGAAGGTCGTGGATCCGCTGCCCGACATAAGAGTAACATCCGCGCCATTCTCCCTCAAGAACTTCTGATATTCAGCCAGGATCGGATACTCCGCTAACACCGGCGCTTCCAGAGAATTATAAAAAAGCGGCGCGGCCTCTTTCAGAGTGGAAGAACTCAAGGCTTCCACAAATTCCTCCACGCGTCCGGGGCGTCCTTTTTGATGCACGGGATAATTGGCCAGCGCCTTATAGGCCCAGCCCGTTGAGACACCGAAGTCAGGCTTCATCAAAAGGATCCACACATTTTCCAACACCTTGAAACGAGGAAGTTCTATCAGCTTTTCCCCTCTGCCGCGGCCGATCGCCGGCGCGTCCAGCAGGAAAAACGGAACATCAGAGCCCAGCGGAGCGGCCAGTTCATGCAGATCATTCGCACTCAGCGGATTTCCAAACTCCTGATTCAAAGACTTGAGGGTAACAGCCGCGTTGGCACTGCCGCCGCCCAGTCCTGCTTCAGAAGGCAAATTCTTGACCAGGTGTATCTTGCCGCGTGGCTCGATCTGTGCCCTGGCAAAAAATCCCATTGCCGCCCGATAGACCAGATTTTCCGGTCCCGTGGGGATCTTGTCCGTGCTGCAGGTGAACTGAAAAGGAGTCTCCTCCCTGCTGATCTCGATGCGGTCATAGACCGGCACCGGCAGAAACAGCGTCTCCAAATCATGGAAACCATCCGGACGCCGTCCCAGAATGTTCAGCATGAGATTGACTTTGCAGGGAGATAAATACTCTGACATATAAAACGACAGGCCGCCTTCTTCAGATCATGCTGAAGTCAGACGGCCTTTCAAAAAAGGATCCTTTTTTATTCAAAAATAGTGAATCTGCTGCCCGGAATAAACGGAGCAATGTCTCCACGCGGTCCGAATCCGATCTTAGTGGAAGGATCCCACATGGTGTCAGCCATCGGAGCCGGTGTATAGTTATCCGGATAACGAGGATACGCCGGATACATAAATCCCTTGTCATAAGGTCCAAAAGGACTGGTCACGATTTCCGCCACACCGACACCGGTGCGGGCCAGAGAACGGCAGAAGCCTTTCACGAACCCTTTGGTCACACCACTGCGACCATCCCAAACCGCTCCTTGCTCCATCTCATAACGCAGTTCACCCCAACGGAGTAACTCACCCGTGTTGGAGACACCACGACCCATCTTGGTAGCAGGACCTTCACAACCGGCCAGGAACACAGCTCCCGCCAGCGCGACAACTAAAGGTAACGTCTTTGCAGTACGCATCATAAAAACCGAACTCATTAAATCAATAAAACGGCTTTCTGTAAAGTGTGTTTTTACTTTTTTGCTCACTTTCACAAAAAAACTTTCAATTTTTCTCTTTCTTTTCTCTTCCGGCGATGCCGTCCAGCTCAAAAAGAAGCTCATCCCGACAGACATCCGCCTTGCATATCACCATGGGCAGATTGGATAATCCCTTCTCTTCCATGATTTTCAAAAATAACGGCAGATCTTTCTCTTGTTTGATGAAGGCCGTGGCTGAACAGATATCCGTCAATTTGAACCCGGCCTCACTGATCAGCGCCTCGATCGTATCCATCGTGCGGCGTATCTGCGCTTCTGTATCCCCCAGACAAACGCTTGCGCCTGTTTCATCAATGGATGCCGTCCCGGAAATCTGCACTTCCGCGTAGTCGCTGTTTTCCGTCACGGACGCTCTGGCAAAGGCCGCGCCATAGCGGAACGCGTCTTTCTGCTTGCGGTTGGTCAGTCGCCGCACGGTGAAACCGGAATCCCCCGGTATCTCCGCCGCGATCAGATCTATCGTGCAGGCCGCTCCGCTCAAATTCCTTCCGCGGATCCCGGTGCTCGCCGGCAGATAGCATTCCCTGGCCGGGGTCACTTCGCTTTTTTCAATATCCGGCATGATCCCCACCCGGCGATAGAACGCGCTGCGGGCCTCATTGAAGGGCGTGTACCATTCCAAGATCTTGTCCAGATAGATCCAAGTCCTTGCCACGGAAGGATAATCCAGCCCCTGACTTTGAAGCAGGGCTTCTGCACGGCGCAGGGCTTCTGTGGTCTGCTGCGGACGGGATTCGGATAAGTTCAGATCCTGCATATCCTGGATCATCAGGAACCTCGCGCCGTTCTCTTTCCACTGGTGACCGCGGATGATCCCCTCTTTGTCCGGGATCGGCTCCGGACGGCTCGCTTTTTCACCGGGGATGACCGCTTCGATCTGTATCCCGGAAAAGCCGTTGCAGTTTTTTCCGTTGCCGGAGTAGCACGGTTTTCCGTCGATCGCCGTCACGCAGGTATGGAGTTGTGTCGTCGGATCCGCCTTGGCCCAGGCGGTTTTCACTAAGCTCAAATACTCTTCTGAGCCAAACCAGCGCTCATGGATAACGACCGCTTTTTCCCCGTTCAGCCGGGAAAGAAGCTGTTCTTCCAAAAAGCGGAGACTGTCCCGGAAATCATCGGGCAGAGACTCAAAATATCCCACGATAAAAAGGTGTGGACCGTGTTTTTTCTGATGTATCCGCAAAGATTGCTGTTGATATTTATCCATATAAATCATTGATCCTATTCTTTAAAGGAGGAGTACCCCTCTTCCGGCGGCTGTTCTTTTTCCACATTTTTTCCGCCGTCAGTGGTTCCTACTTTCACCACGCGATCCCGGCTCATCACAGCCTGACCCAATTCTTTCGGATCGGCTTTCACGGCACCCGTGATCAGTTCCGGGATGTTATAAGTTTTGATAAAATATTCGTAAAAATGCGGATCTTTCTGTGGCAGGACGAACGGCTTGGAGGCGTGTCCCCCGGCATCCATGTACACGAAGTGCGGACGAGCCAGAACACCGTCTATCCGTTTGCTACTGAACACCATCCAGCGTCCATTGCTGGACCAGCAGTGCCAGGTGTCGGCTTTGTCGCTGTTGTGTTCCATGGGACGTACCTCGCGTGTCTCCAGATCCATCAGGTAAATATCCGCGCTGGGCTGGTAAACGGGGAAATTCCCCCGCTCGAACACGGTATAGGCCACGAACTTACCGTCAGGCGAAACTCTGGGCTGTGCCGTACTCACCCGATTGGTCCATCCACTGAAAAGCATCTCCGGTTCAGAGAAATGCGATGTGGCAGGATCCCAGCGCGCTCTCAGCAGGTCGAAACGGATCTCATTGAACTTGGGCTGAGGCAGATCCGGGGCACGGCAAAAGTAGAGATATTCCCCTTTGTTGTCCCAGCTGGGCCAGGATTCATAGTAATGCTCCGTGGCCAGCGCCGGCTGCGAGGTCGTTTTATAAGTTTCCAGATTCAGGATGCCGACTTTCCCGGCTTTGTCATAGACCTCGCGCCCTTCGCCCCAGGTGTGGAAGAAGATGGACGGCGCGTTGGCGGTGTAGGCGATGACATTCGTCCGCGGGTTCCAGCTGTAATAAGTAAAGGTCTTGCGCAGGACTTCGACCGGCGCGTTTTCCCTCACCCGGACGATGGGATGCTGGATCTTGGGCAGACGCACATGGAAGGTCATCTGTTCCGGGGAGTTCGCCTGGAATTGATGACAATTCAGACAAGCGTCCTCGATGCGGCTGTTGTGCAGGATCTCTTTCTCCTCAAATGTCTCCAGATTCCGCTGATAGATCCCCATATCGTGGTAGGTATTGAAGATGGAGCGCAACAGCCGGTACGCCATCCAGCTGTCCAGCGGTTCTTTGGCGACGCGGTTGGTGATGGTTTCACAGTCCTGCCAGCCGCCTTTTTCGTCTTTCAGCGCGATATCCAGATAAAGTTCCTGCCCGGCGTTCTGCGCCAGCAGTTGTTTCCATTCCTTCTCCGGGATGATGATCTCCGGCTTGGAACTGCTGATCTCCAGCACTTCGCCCTGAGCCGGGCGGATCTTCACCTGATAGGCTTTGGCCGGGTTTTTGATGTAAAAATCCATCGGCGCGATATTGGGCGGAAGGGTCACTCCGCTGTAATCGGGAAAGATGTCCGCCTGTTCCGCCGCGGCCGGGCGCACGGAACTGAAAGACAAGCTCAGCAAAATCAATAAGCAAAGGATCCTCATTCTTCCTCCTCCTCCTCCGGTGTCAACTTCAGACTGCCGGTCATGGAAAACAGGTGGTAGAACCAGTAGGTATCCCCATAAGCCGGAGCCAGTGTCTCAAAAATCTTCATCGAATCGGCTTTCGCGTTCCGGCTGTAAAGCTCCCTGAAATGCTGGAAACGTGCCTCTGTGCCGGGTGAGATCGTGTAGCCGCTCAGCGAGAAGGCGGGATCCTCCTGCCGCGCGATGCAAACCACTTCCTCAATGTGCCGGGGCAGCCGGGAATAGTTTTGCGCGCGGAATGCCGGCAGCAGACCGATGATCCCGGCGTGGTTTTTATAACCCATGTACTCCGCGGCCAGGAATTCCAGCGCCATCCGGTGCTGAGGATCATTTTTCAGGCTCTGCCGCATCTGGAACTCCGCCGGATCGGCCAACGCGAAATAATTCTCCGTAAAACGATGCGCGTAATAAGGTTTCACCGCCGGATGCTCTTTCATGGCGGGATCTTCCCGGCTGGCGGCCAGCAGTTCCCCGGCGCGGGCCTTCCAGAACGGATTTTTCGCCAGATAGCCCCAATAAACACGGGCGGTCTCCGGCTGTTCCTTCAGTGTATAGATGATCCCCAGATCGTAATAGACTTCCGGCGCGTCTCCGATCCTTTCCAGCGTTTCCATCGCGAAATGTTCCCCGGAATTGACGAACCCCATCGCCAGCATGGTCTTGTAATACGGTTCCGGCGCCACGAAAGGAACGTCCGGCAGCACAGCCGTTTTTTTGTTCAGGGGGAACATGAACAGGTTTTCCAGCAACTGCCCCTGCTGATAGAGGCTGCAGCGGACGGTGTAAGCCAGAGTCGGAGTCATCGCGTCCAGAGAGGAAGCGCGCACCAGGGCTTTGACATGGTTTCCGCGGCTGGCCAGGCTCAGGATATAGGCTCCCTCACGTTTCTCCTTGCTGTCCAGAAAGGTATAAAGCATCACACCGGCCAGGATCAATGCCGGGGCCGTCCAAAGGAAACGGATCTCCCCGACCCCGTCGGAGGGAGCGGGCTTTTTCCAGAACAGCGTCCGCGCCAGGCACAAAACAGCTAAAACAAGGATCCCCGTCAGGCTCCAGAGGATCACCGGCTCCCAGCACATCTGCGTTCCGCTCAGGACTAAACAGAGCGGTGTCAGACAAAGGACTTTTGCCCAAAGTCTTCGGGGACGCGCGATCCCCCACAGCAGCGCGAAAGGACACCAGCCCAGAAGCCCATACAGCAAAACAGCGGATAACGGGCCGGCTCCCAGACTGATCATCCAGCGGTCCGCATACCGGATATGATCCCAGAGGGAATTTTGTTCAGGATGGATGGCAAAATAAGCCGTACTGGCATCGGGACGAACGACTTGATAAAACGCCTCCGGATGGACGAACATCCCCAGATAAAACAACGCCAGAGCCGCGCTTACCGCCGCCCATAACCCAAAATCACGCAGTGGATTCTCTCCTGCCGCTGTTGTCTCCGCTGTCGGACTCATCTCTCCGGTCTCTTATAGAAAGACAAAAAACAAAACAATCTTTCGTTTATAACGGACACGATTAAAAGCGTTTTTTCCCCGTTTTGCAATAAAAAAATCCCCGGTGGTCTTTCACACCGGGGATCTTTGTTTTCAGCTCAGACAGCTTTTATCTGACCGGAACGAGGGCGAGGCGGAAGCCCACGTTTTCGTAACCGCGATCCGGAGCATCGTAGCCGCGATACGCCGAACGGCAAGCCCTGGCAAAAATATCAAAGCTGCCACCGCGATGTACACGGTTGATACCCTTGTCTGACCCTGTGGGATCCGTCACTGCTGAATCCGGATAATCTCCATACAAGTCAAAACACCATTCATTCACATTTCCGTGCATATCATAGAAGCCCCAAAGATTCGGATCTCTCCGTCCGTCAGGCTTTGTTTCACCGTTGCTGTTGTATTCATAAAAGCCCACTTCATCCATTTCGGGACATTCATACTCACTCGACAGATTCTTTCCGCTGTTCAGGGCTGTCCTCGTTCCGGCGCGGCAGGCATATTCCCACTGCGCTTCGGTCGGCAGAGAGTATTCATATCCTTCCGGCAGACGACCGGCTCTGCGTTCGATTTCTGTCACCTTGGCACAGAATTCCATCGCGTCATACCAGCTGACACTTTCCACCGGACAGCGATAAAACTCATAAGCGGAAGGATTTGTCCCCATCACAGCTTCATACTGTTTCTGGGTCACTTCATACTTGCTCAGCCAGTAGTTTTGCGTCAGTGTCACAAAGTGCGAGGTCTCATCACCATATCTGCCCAGTTCACTTTCCGGGCTGCCCATCGTGAACGTACCCGGCGTAACACCGATCATGTCCACATCACCCGCCCCCGACAGCCAGAGCGCGAAATCGGGGCTTGGGGCCAGCGCCACACGGAAGCCGACACTCACATATTGGTAGTTGAGATCACCTTTATTCCGACTCGCGGAACGACAGCCCATCGCGGTACGATCCCAGGCACCGCCGCGCATGATATGTTCTGTACCCAAGGTCGGTCCCCGGGGATCAGTCACATCAGAAGTCGGATAAGCTCCGTACCAGTCTGAACACCATTCCAGCACATTTCCGTGCATATCATAGAGTCCCCAGGCATTCGGTATCTTCTGTCCTACCGGATGGCTCACCATAGCGCCATTGGGCGCGTAGTACCAGCCCACTTCATCCAGATTGGGACATACACCATCGATTTGGTCATCTGTCTCAATATTGGTTCCATTGTTGAATGCTGTGGTCGTCCCGGCACGGCAGGCGTATTCCCACTGCGCTTCGGTCGGCAGGGTGTATTTATAACCTTCCGGCAAACGACCCAGCTCGCGCGCTCTCGCTGTCAATCTGGCGCAGAATTCCATCGCATACTCCCAACTGATATTCTCCACCGGCAGATCGGCTCCACGGCAGTAGGAGTTATTCCAGCCCATTACGGCTTCAAACTGCGCCTGAGTCACTTCATACTTGCCCAGCCAGTAACCCGACAGATACACATCATGCTGTACCTCTTCGGAATTTCTGCCCAGCTCGTTTGCGGGACTGCCCATCGTAAACTTGCCTGAATCGATCCAGAGCATATCCAGACTTACATCCTCCGACAGAGAGAGCGTAAAGTCTCTGATGTGTGTCAGCGCCACACGGAAACCTACGTTATTGAGATGGTAGTCCGGCCCGCCATAGCCTCGAGCCGCTGAACGGCAGCATTTACCTGGACTGTTCCAGCCGCCGCCGCGATCCACGCGTGCCCAGTTAAAGATCGCACCCGTAGGATCGGTTACAGCTGAAGTCGGGTAATCTCCATACCAGTCTGAACACCATTCCCACACATTCCCGTACATATCATACAGTCCCCAGCCATTCGGCAGTTTCTGCCCCACCGGGTGAGTCGTGCC
>JAEEGI010021043.1_pt1 | contig 13002 bp, 18 predicted proteins | sample 8958751 | NCBI WGS metagenome assembly JAEEGI01 (sample SAMN16246545, study PRJNA631951) | gut metagenome | biome: gut microbiome; feature: rumen; material: KS-attached | host: Bos | place: Iran: Karaj | collected 2018-10 | reverse complement strand
TCATCCTCCCCGATGATATTCTTGTTGCGATTACCTATGTGTTCTGATGTGTTGAAATATCTGGCCGCCCTTTGCTGGGCCGCCGTGCTTCCGGCCTGCTCGGTCAAGGAGAACCGGTCGGCCTGTCCGTGCTATCTGACGGTGGATCCGACCGGAGTTCCCGAGGCCGTCGAGGAGATGCCGGTCGCGATGGAAGTGTCCGGAGCGAAGGATTTCCGCGGGGCGATGACCCTCGCCGGGGAAGATTGCCTGGAGGAATTCACGGTGGATGTGCCCCGTCCCAATGTGTTCGTTTCGGTTTTTTCGGGGGCGGGGGAGTGCTTCGTGCCCGGGGTGGGGCTCCGGATTCCCGAGGGGGAGCAGTGCCCGCCGGTGCGGATGTTTTCGCGGCGGGTGCGGACGGACGGGGAGACGGCCCGGGTGCGTCCCGTTCCCGCCAAACGCTACTGCACCGTGACCATCCGGATCGTACCGGTCAATGACGTGTTCCTGGAATCCTTCCATCTCGAGCTGACAGGTTCCGTCTGCGGATACAATTTGGATTCCGCCCCGGCGGAGGGGGCTTTCCGTTGCCCGGTCTATCCTTCCCCGGAAGGGCTCTGCGTGGTCCGGATCCCCTGCCAGAAGGACAACTCGCTGATGATGAATGTCCTGGACGGGTCGGAGTCGCTCCGGTTCTTCGCGCTCGGGGAGTACATCGCCGAGTCTGGATACGACTGGACCGCCGAGAATCTGGAGGACATCTATCTGGAAATCGACTATGCGGCGACCGCTTTCACCATTCGGGTAAACGGTTGGGAAAAGACGGTTTCGCTGGAGATTCTGATATAGGGGAATGGAAAGAATTGCAAAAAACGCACAAATTTTTGGGAAAATAAAAAAACTGTTGTATCTTTGCATTCCCTGCGCGGGTGGCGGAATTGGTAGACGCGCTACTCTCAGGAGGTAGTGTCCGCAAGGACGTGTCAGTTCGACTCTGATCTCGCGCACCGTAATGGCGGCCCCCGGGGCCGCCATTATTGAGTTAAACGGACTTAGAAGAAGCATTATGGATATTCGCAACATCGCCATCATCGCCCACGTCGACCACGGCAAGACGACGCTCGTGGACCGGATGATCTACCAGGCCAACCTCGTACGCAAGCCGGAAGACCTCGGCAATCTCATTCTGGACAACAACGACCTCGAGCGCGAGCGGGGCATCACCATCCTCGCCAAGAACGTATCGGTCATGTACAAGGGCGTCAAGATCAATATCATCGACACCCCGGGGCACAGCGATTTCGGCGGCGAGGTGGAGCGCGTCCTCAATATGGCGGACGGCGTGCTGCTGCTGGTGGACGCCTTCGAGGGCTGTATGCCACAGACGCGGTTCGTCCTCCAGAAGGCCATCGAACTGGGCCGGAAGCCGATCGTCGTCATCAATAAGGTCGACAAGCAGAACTGCCGCCCCGACGAGGTGCAGGAGCAGGTCTTCGACCTGATGTTCACCCTCGATGCGACGGAGGAGCAGCTGGATTTCAAAACGATCTACGGCAGCGCGAAACAGGGCTGGATGTCGACCGACTGGAGACAGCCGACCGGAGACATCACCGCCCTTCTGGACGCCATCCTCGAAGAAATCCCCGCTCCGGCGCAGGTGGAGGGAACGCCCCAGATGCTGGTGTCGTCGCTCGAATATTCCCCCTATGTCGGCCGGATCGCCGTCGGGCGCATCACCCGCGGCTCGCTACGTACCGGGATGCCGGTCAGCCTGTGCAAGCGGTACGATATCGTCGAGAAGTCCAAGATCAAGCAGCTGATGGTCTTTGACGGCCTGGGCAAGGCCAATGTCGAGGAGGTCGGATGCGGAGACATCTGCGCCGTCGTCGGCATCGAGGGCTTCGAGATCGGCGATACGATCGCCGACGCCGAGAATCCCGAGGCGCTCCCGCCCATCGCGGTGGACGAGCCCACGATGTCGATGCTCTTCACGATCAACAACTCCCCGTTCTTCGGCAAGGACGGCAAGTTCGTGACCTCCCGCCACATCAAGGAACGGCTGGACCGGGAACTCGAGAAGAACCTTGCGCTCCGCGTGAAGCCGGGCCTCAACGCCGACTCGTTCGTCGTCTACGGCCGCGGCGTGCTGCATCTCTCGGTACTCATCGAGACGATGCGGCGCGAGGGCTTCGAACTTCAGGTCGGCCAGCCGAAGGTGCTGGACAAGACCATCAACGGACAGCGCTGCGAGCCGATCGAGGAACTTTCCATCGAGGTCCCGGAGCAGTTTGTCGGCGCGGCGATCGAGCTGTCGACCCGCCGCAAGGGCGCTCTGATCCGGATGGAGCCGCGCGGTGACCGGACGCTTCTCGAGTTCGAAATCCCGACCCGCGGCCTGATGGGCCTCCGCAGCAACCTTCTCACCGCAACGCAGGGGGAGGCGGTCGTGGCGCATCGCTTCAAGGATTATCAGCCCTACAAGGGCGAGATCGAAATGCGCACCAACGGCTCTCTGGTCTCCCTGGAGACCGGCGAGGCCGTGGCCTATTCGATGAACAAGCTGCTCGACCGCGGCCGCTTCTTCGTGGAACCCGGCGAGGAGATTTACGGCGGACAGGTGGTGGGAGAGCACACGCGCGACCGCGACCTGAACATCAACATCTGCAAGACCAAGAAACTGACCAACGTCCGCGCCGCGGGCAGCGACGAGAAGATCATCCTGCCTCCGGCCGTCAAGTTCTCGCTGGAAGAGGCGCTGGAATATATCCAGGACGACGAGCTGGTGGAGGTGACGCCGCACCACATGCGGATGCGCAAAATCATGCTCGATCCGCTCGACCGCAAGCGGAACTCACCTTTGGATGAATAAAGTGGCGGTGAAAAATCTCGTGGAGTTGCATTTTTAATCAAATTTTGTTATCTTTGCAGCCCAAAATCTGTTTACTGGTATGAAGGATGATTTTTTAATGCCTCTAAGCGGGTTGGCCGCGGGAAAGAAAACCTTCCTGTGGCAAGCGGGAAAAGCGTTCTTTGGCGAGTTTGACAATACGGACATCCTGGATGCCGATATCCGGGTGGAGGCGGTGCTCGAGAAGGCCGGAAAGGATCTTCTCGTGGATCTTACCCTCGACGGCACGGTCACGGTAATCTGCGACCGCTGCCTCTCTCCGCTGGCGCTGCCGGTGGAGGCGTCGCCCCGGTTCGTGATCCGGTTCGACCCTTCGGCCCCCGAAATGGAGGGCGACAGGGAAGTGCTGGTCGCGGAAGATCCATCGGTACTGGATATGCACCAGGTCGTTTACGACTATGTGTATATGTCCCTTCCGATCCAGAGGGTCCATCCCGAAGGGGAGTGCGATCCCGAAACCGTCAAGTACCTCTCGGAGGGCGAGCCGGTGGAGGAGGATCCGAAGGAGTCAAGTCCGTTTGCCGCGCTGGGGATGCTTTTTAATAAGAAATAAGTAATAAATAAAATATTTAATTATGGCACATCCTAAACATAAAATCTCCAAGCAGAGAAGGGATAAGAGAAGAACGCACGATTTCGCTGCCGTTCCCACCCTCGCCGTCTGCCCCAACTGCGGTGCAACCGTGATGTATCACCGTGTATGCCCTGAGTGCGGTTACTACCGTGGCCGTCAGATCATCGTCAAGAGCGCTGAGTAATCGGCCCGATCAGTTAATTCCCGGGCTCGTCCCGGGAATCTTTTTGTAACGGCTCCTTAGTTCAACGGATAGAACGGAGGTTTCCTAAACCTTAAATAGTGGTTCGATTCCACTAGGAGCTACGAAAGTGGAAAATTCTTCGGAGTTTTCCGCTTTTTTTATTTCACGGCGTTTGTAACCATCGCAAAATGAACGGAATACACGGAGGGCTTCATTTACTTCGGCGGTTCGATTGAATCCTGTTTCTTTGCTGAAAGACACTATGCCGGGAAATACTACTTTTTGAATTTTCAAACGTTGCCCGAGCCCTGCGCAATTCCAGTAATTGGGTAAATTACAAGCGATAAGGATAGCATCTTTGGGATTCGATATCTGGTTCGATTTTTTTCGGACAAGGTCTGTAATACTGTTCTCGATTTCCATTGCAGAATGGTCCAGATTATCGCAGGTAATCTTATAGACATCGCCGCTTATCTTGCCTATACCGAAACGTGTGGTGGCGTCCCTCCGCTGTCTTTTATATCAGCTTGTTGAACCTTTAGGGATTGAATGTCGGAATCTATTCCCGCATAGTACTCCTGTAAGGTTTTGTTTAGCCATTGCGTGAGAGGTTCGATGAATTCATCCCGAAAATGAACTCTTGCAAATACTCGGCATATTGCCTGTGGAGTTCTTTTGCGCTGATATTTGTATTGCTTGTTTCAGATTGATTCGTCCGGAAACGACGCCGTCGGACGTCGGCTTGGTTTTGCATGGCAGTCTGGACTATTCCAAGACCTTCACCATGGGAGTGGAACCGAAAGACCTTCGTCCAACTCCGTTGCAAACATACGGAAAATAATTTGATTCGGAAAAAAATAAAGGCTATATTTGGGGGTGTTAGCGATTGATCGCTGAGACATACTGACGAAAGTGTTTGCTTTTTGTCCCTGTGGTTGAATCTGGTAAATTCTTAGAGCAGGAAAAGCAGCCGACGTCACTTGTATCGATTGGTCCGCACAGTCTGTGCGCCTAGATACGAGTGAGAGGTTGCATATTTGCTCGAAGGTCCACCAGAACCCAACCACGGATATGCAGAACACCTCTCACTTTTGTCGTTATTTATACCATAAAAGAATAACTGAGCCTGTATTTGGCACATGTTGATACTATGTTTGCAAATAAAAACAAATAATATGGATACCTTACACTTCCCATTTAAATCTCAAAGGATAACTCGTTTAGGTGAACTGGATGAGTATTTTGATGAATATCGCAAAGATAAGGCTGACGAAGCGATTTTAGAATCATTCTATAATGCTTTCGCTGCCAATGATTTTGATGTTGATGCGTTCATGGAAGAAGGCTCGTATAATCTGATAACTGATAGAGTCCTTCGTTATGAATTGCTTAAAAGAATTCTAAACGTTGCTCCTATAAGCGAGTTTTTTCCCGGTCGTGTTGGGAAGGTAAAGAGTGGTAAGTTCGCTGAGCTTTTTGGCGATACTCTTTATCTCCTGGATACTTGTGGTGATTTCTTTTCAAATCCAGATGGAAGTAATAGTTGGGTTGAGTCCCTTGATGAAGGCACAAGGAAGGAATTAAAAGCACTCAATATTGACGAAGATGATTATGTGAGTAATCTTGGAAGACATCTTGATGAAGAAACGATTTTGTATCTTTATCAATGTAATTCTGAGTATAATCTGTGGAGATTATTTGCCTCCGGAATGGGGAATATAAAGGAAATGTTTCTTTACTACTATCGGGATAATGAGGAGAAGGCAAAACAATTCCTTAAATGTGTTTACGACGATGCTAAATATCTTAGTATATTCAGTGCTCTCGAAAAAGAAGATGGGCAAAGTGAGATGGATATAGCATTGCGTCGTGTCAAGAAGCTTCATGGAGACCTTACTAAAATTAAATTTCAAGTTGAAAGTATTTTTTTAAACGAAGTGTATCCCATCGCTGATGACGATTTCTTTACCCATGACAATTATGAACTTGCACTTGAAGCTTGGAAGATGAATATTCCGGCAATTCGTAAAGAATTCGTTCGCAACAAAGCATCTCTTGACATTCTGAAACGAATTCTGAATGAGACCCATAGCGATAGTCAAAGTGATTTACTCTAATTCATCCTATAGCAACAGTTCCACTATCACATTTTAATTATGCAAACATATTCAACACTTCAAGAGCTTAGTGATATCATCAAGCATTATATAAACCTTGGGGATAAGGTGGAGAAACTTCTTCTTGTAAAGTGTTCTAACGATGATATCCGAATACATATACAGAGTTCCGTATGGGGACAGTATAACAGGTTGGGGGTTGATTTGAGTAGAGGATTAGACGTCAAAGGACAGTTCATCGACGAGAATGTTGATAATTTCAAATTGACAAATCGGTTTCATCCTCCTGTGAGCTATTACGATGAATATGATTTTTTCGTGAGCACCGCACCGCATGGCGCTTATCACCTGCCATATTTCGTTGAGTGTGTTAAAAAACTGAAGAAGCCGTTTGTTTGTCTAGCCGGGAGGCAAGAAAGTGCGCCGGGAAGCAATAATGAGATTAAATCTTCAGATTTATATGGGGTAGAAGAGTTAGATTATACGGATGATGGTAGTTTTGTGAAGGAGTGGTTTGAATGGGCGGAAAAAAAGAATTTGAAAATGCCTGAATTCCGTAATGTAAATAAGAATTTGTTGCGTTTCTTAAAAGAACATCCCGATAGCGTCAATGTTGTGATTTTAGATAAGTGGGAGGGGCTTTCCAACGAGATTAGAACAAAAACTTACCTAAGAATACTTGAAAAAGGCAGTGTTGTTCAAGGTAAAGATTCTGACGATTATATTTTTGATTTATTATCTGATAATGATTCATTGATGGTTGCTATATTCAGGATATGTCTAGGAACAGAGTTAGGGGATCAGGTAATCAATTTCTTAAAAGTTAGATAATGGATTACGAGCGATATTCCTTCCCTATAAAAACATTTTTTCATTCAAAAGCCGAGGTTTCCATAAACTTTGGCTTGTTTTTGGCTCAGCCTTGATGTACCTTTGCGTTAAATCGTAAACAATATGGCAGGAAATAAGTTTAACAGGTATCTTTGGCTCATCAACCTTATTCGAACAGAGGGTCCGATTCCATTCCGGAAAATAAGTGAACGCTGGAAATACTCTTCTTATAATGATGAGCCGGGGAAAGCATTACCGCTAAAGACGTTTCACAATCATTGCGGCGTCATTGCCGAATTGTTTGGTGTTGAGGTTGAATGTGAAAAGGGTGGGAGCTATGGTTATTTCATTGAGGAACCTGCCGAATCAGAACGGTGGAAAGCGGAACTGCTGGATTATATGTTGATGGGCGCATCCTTGAAGGATGATCCTGAAATTGCGTGCCGCGTAGAAAACTTCGATAAGATTAACCGAAACTATGTACTCTTTTTTCTGGAACAGATAAAGCGTCGCTCTTTGCTTTCCTTCAAAAAATCTTTGCCCTCATATACCCTTGACGAATATTTAGAAAAGGAAGGAATTGACAGGAAAGAGTATGCTAAGAGATTGGGAGAAGGGTCTAACCTAAGGCAACGTAAGCCTATCGCGTTTGAATACTTTTGTCCCATAGCCATTTTCCAAATTGCGTTTGAATGGTGGGTTGTTGGAGTGTTTATTATACCCGGGGAGCCAAAAGAAAAAAGGAGGATTTCTCCGTTTTGTATAAAATACCTTTCGGACATTGAGGTGATGTCTGATGCCCCCGCTGAAGACCTTCCAAAACACTTTTCTGTTAAAGAGTATTTGGAATCATTTGAAAAAATAAAACATGTCGATGATTTCCCCGATAGCAGTAAAAGACTGGAGAAAGCAATTATATGGCAAAAGCATACTCGTTTGGGATTAATATGGGTCCCATTCTTCCCAAAAGAATGGAAGCATCTCCCACATTGAGTTGTCTATTGAACAAATTTGGAACCTGAGCCTATTTTTGGCTCAGGTTTGTTTTTACTTTGTCCCCGGAAACAAACAAAAACTATTATGTGGGACTTATTCAAAATACTTATCGGAATCTTTCTTTTGATTCTTATCATTCCACTTTTGTGGCTTCTTATCAAGCTGGTTATCTGGTTCTTTGGCTGGGTATTCGGCGGACTTCTTGGCGGCTGTGTCGCCTTTGCTGTGGGTGACGTTCTTGGCGTCATTTTCATCGTTGCATGTATCGTATTCGTTATTTGGTGTATTGCAAGTTAAGTTATGAAATGGGATTCTGTTAATAGCTGCCCTGTTCCGGGCACGTATAAACCATTGAACCTTCCCGGTTCTTTGGTGATGACGGAGAAAAAAAAGTGCGAGGCGACTAAGAATGGGCTATACGTTCCGGATACTATCGTGCCCTATTTTGAGGATGAGACCCTTACCATTGATGACTTTTTCCTCCAGCGTAAGCACAGGGAGCTTCAAGATATCTATGATATGGAAGTGCTTTTGCTCTTATCGTCATACTACCGCAGCGAAGAAATGAAAGTTCATATATGGGATGTAATAGGCGGGTTGCTGGATTTCCCTCGTTGGGATAACGAGCAATGTGACGTTCCGTGCCGCTTATACTTTTGCGAATCTGTGGAGGATATATGGGACATGTTGCTTGATGGCATAGGAAATCCACGTGACTTTGTGTATGCCTATGGCGGATTCAGTCGCGGTTATGAAGATTGTCGCTATGGAGAAATCCTTGAAAAGCGACTGCGAGCTCTGACTTGCGATGATGGGAGATTACGGAGATATATAATGTATATGACCAGTCAACATGTAGAAATGAAAACCCTATTATTTGATTAAATATGAATTTGTTTGTTTTACATTCTTTGTTCGCTCTTAAAGATGACCGCGAACCTATTAGAACGCTCCATCGTCGCACAGCGGGTTTCTACACATCTCTGGAACTTGCGGAGGCAGCAATGCCTGAAGAAAGGAACAAGAACGAAAGAACTGACGACCCGGTGTATTTATATTGCTTTATCGTCAAAGAGTTTCCTATGGATGTGATGAATCGAGGTAGCATCAGGGAGTGGCTTTACTCTCCTGACGGAGAACCGTTGGACTATCGGATCGCCGACGGTGAATTTCATGGACGCAGTGAGGCAGACATCCGCTTCAAGGTTGGCGATATCGTCGATGTGATACACAGTAAAGGCGGCAAACTGGTTGCAGAGCCGATGATTGTGGGCAGAGAGCCCTTCACACCTGAGGTACTGAAGAAGTACGCCGAGGAACTCGCCGAGTATGGACAAAGCATTGACCCGGAGGAAGAGTATAACTGCTTGCCTCTGAACGGAAAAGCGTATGAGTATGTATCTCCCGTATATGTGATGCCTCTGCAAAAGCCCTTGGATGCCGAAACGGAAAACGCATTCAAGGACTATCTTGCCAATGCCCGTAATAACAAAATCTATCTCAGGAGGCGCTGGTAATGATGAAAACTATTTTCACCGTTGATGAGGTTCTGGTAAGCACCCGTCACACTCACAAGCCGGTATATGATTACCGCAGGGGAAGGCACGGTTTCTTCGACTCGCTCGAAGAGGCGGAAAAAGCCATGCACAAGATTATTGCCGACCCATATACGAATAAGGACTGGAAGCCGTTTTGCTTTGTCATAAGCCAGAAGCCTTATGGAATCATCTATGCCGATGAAATCGGCTACGAGCGCCTGTACAACCCCGACGGTACGCTTGCGGAAGCCTCTCTCTTCGCCCGGGGATTCGGCTATGGGTATTTCCCAAAGGAAGTCCAGCATCGGTTCAAAGAAGGAGATATGGTCGAATTCCTTGATAACCGCACATCGAAGATTCGGCTGGCAATCGTTGCCAAAGAGCCCCTTCAGCCGTCGGAATGGTACGGCAATATCCGTGTCTATGACCGGTACCAGTGCCTGCCGCTGGGCTCCGACAAATACTACTCGGTCGCGTCCATCAGGGTGATGCCGCCGCATCTTCCCGTAGGCGAACTAATGAAGACTGAGCACGAAGATTATCTTGCCAAAGCTAAGTCTAAAGGTTTGATTTTTAACCAAGAAATTCAATGAAGAAAACTCTGTACATAGTACTTTGTTTGTTTCCATTTCTGTTCAGCTCTTGCCGGAAGACCACTTCCGGAATTCCGGCAGGGGCGGTGCAGATGTGGAGCCAAGGCACGCGCAGCATATACGTCGCTGATGATGGCAAATCCGTCTGGCTTGCCAATGTCGATACTTGCCGATGCCTGCTTGACAGCACTGTCATCGACTGGATTCCCGTGGAAGGAATCAAGGTGTTGGAGGAGGAGCCTCTATGCCTTCTGCTTGAGGGGAAGCCTGACCTTCGCAATGTCTATAGCCGCATCTGGCACGAAGGCAGAGATTCACTCATTATGCTTCCTTCCAACGCCGGTTTAATCGGCATAAGTGATGAAGAAGAACTGCTGATTATGCAGTCATACGAGTATTACGAACAGGGAGGACGCTACAACCGCATCGAAGCCTATGACCGCGAAGGGCAGTTGATCGGCTCAATGCCTGTAATGCTCCATCCTAACTGGAATGACCTATGAGACCAATCAACGTTGATGATAAAGCCGAACTGATTCGGCAGGTAAGAAAAGCTGTCCGGAAAGAGGTTGGATCCGCCATTCACTTTGGACAGGGCATCACGGAAGACTCCCTGTTCCTGTGTGCCGCTCGGACTGCATACTACTATATTGCCGATGATACGGTTCCCATTGAAGCAAGCCCGGAATGGATGCTTAAATCGCTTGAGCGCGAAGTTGGTCTCGGAAAGGTGACTGTTCTGTCAGTAGAGCCGAATGCCGTGAGATTTCGCTTGCAAAAGCACGAATGGTGGTTCAGATTAAGGAACGTAAACACCGTCAAGGAATGTCTGTGCATCGGCATCAGTGATGACCCACAGCATACATTTTCAGTAGTGGGGCATCCGGAACAGATACTACCCCAGATAGATAAACTCTCGGACGAACTGCTGGCGGTCGCAAAAGAAGAAATGTTTAACAGATTAAGCCATTAATTCAATTGACTATCATGAACAATTACGACTATCAGTTTACTTCGCATGGAAACCATGACGAGTGCTACACGCCGCCGTATGTGGTCGAAGCCATTGTTCCTTACCTTCCCTATGGACGGACAAGACTTCTACAAGTACGAACCAAAGCATTGGGACTTGATAGTCTCAAATCCGCCGTTTACGGGCAAGAAAGACATCTTTAAGAGAGTTCTTTCTTTCGGCAAGCCATTCGCTCTCCTTATGACTGTGACTTGGCTTAACGATGCGGCTCCCGTTGACGTATTTAATCGGCGAGACCTCCAACTTTACATGTTCCGGGACCGGGTAAAATATATCAATCCAGATGGATCTGAAATTGGCAATGTGGTCAATTTCAAGTCTGCTTTCTTCTGTAAAGGTCTTCTCCCACAGCAGATAATCATGGAACCATCTGCGAAAGCCTATCAGGATATTCCAAACTATGACATTACATATACGCCTTGGGGAACCACTAAGATTAATCTTGATTGGGACCTTTGGCATCCGGATTCTTCATTTTAATCCAAACCATTAGACTGTCACACTTTCGCCCCGCCCGGACGCGTGTGTCTTGAAGATTAAATTGACACAAATCTTCCGTTTTCCTCTTTGATACATTCTAGAAAACCTTTCTGGGTTTATTCCTGACTTTTTCTCAGATTCTTTTCCATGTAATAGTTTGGATTATTCTCCAGATTATTTCCTGTGCTTTTCCATGGAATATCTCTTGAGAAATGATGTGCAGATATTCGCACTTGCGCCGATGCGCCCTTTGCGAATGGCTACAATGGATGGCTTTGCAATGGTCAATGTGGAGGGCAATGCCTATTTAATATTTACTCTTCTTCTACCATTCTACTATTCTCCATATAGCCGTACCGATTACCCTGTAAAATGCACTGTAGGGCACATTTCTGAAAGTCTGTATTCCTTCCGTGCATCTGACACATGCAGCATTTGCCCGTCGTCCGCCAGAATGACGCTGTGTAATAATTGGCGAGCAATTATTATCCTGAAAAACCGGTCCCATGCGCTTCAGAGCCAGGTGAGTCGGATCATGTGACAGCGGATAATTGCGTGGCAATTATGCTACTGTACCCGCTGCATCATCTCCTGTTGTCTTCGCTGCTGAACTGGTGGAGGAGTCAAGTATAGTAGTTTACATGAAAACTCGGGATAGTAACTCTGCTAAAGATTGGAGATGGTAATTCTACGCCGATAACTATTCTGTAGCGGGTATGGCTTACCCTTCCGGAAGTAGTATTCAGGAGTGCCGGATGGCAGCGGAGTTTAATACCTTTAATACATTGTACTTTCAAGAACCACATGTTGGTGTATCGATTTCAAGCAGTTGTAGGAGCCCATCTACAAGGTTAGATACGTTACATGCGGAGTCTACCCAAGAAAGACGAACTCCAGCAGGAGCTCGTCTTTTTTTGCACCGGATGCCGATACCGGTCCAGGTGACGGTACCTGTATGCGCATTCAGTCCTTCTCCATTGTCGCTTTGACATAATCTCTGATTTCTTCGGCAGAGACGTCCTCCTTAGGAGACATGCGCCTGAAGTCCTCATCCTTGCGAAATAGTTGCGGGGACAATAGCCTTGTGTACATCGTCTTAGAGCGAATCGTATGCCTGGACAAATAACTGGCGTAGCTAATTGCCTCTTCCAAATCACATCCGGCTTTAAGGAGACAGTAGATGTCGTAATAATCCCGGAACACGGTCCTCACACAAATGGCATATAGTTTCATTCCCAGCAACTCCTGAAGCGTAGGGATTTTCAGATTATTGTACTGCCACCCGACCTTCATCGTTTTCACTGGATTCTCCGGTCTGTAAAACGATAGCTTGACCTTTCCGTCATTGATGAATATCAGGAAATGGTCGTCTCCCAGTATCTCGACTTTGGCATCAGGAAACGTGGCACTTATTTCCTCAATGATTGCGCTGAAGTCCAATGCTGGCCTTTCTTTTTTCAAGCCGATGAGCTCAAAGTCTAAATCTTCGCTTAAACGATGATTCATCTGAAGCGATTGCCCGGTTCCTCCACAAAGGAACAAACCCTTGATACATTCCAATTGGGAGACTTGCCCGAACACCTCTTTTGTGGCAGGTGTTAATCCTTTAAGTTCAGTAGGCATAGCGTGAAAGATAGTTGTCGGGATGTTTTACCCCGAATAGTTTAACTGCCAATATGTAATTCAGGATATTCATCCTTCTTCCCTGGCTGACAAGACGTTCTTTCCAGACCCTCTTCAGATGCGATTTACTCCAAATCTGTAGC
>JAEEGI010021042.1_pt1 | contig 13003 bp, 9 predicted proteins | sample 8958751 | NCBI WGS metagenome assembly JAEEGI01 (sample SAMN16246545, study PRJNA631951) | gut metagenome | biome: gut microbiome; feature: rumen; material: KS-attached | host: Bos | place: Iran: Karaj | collected 2018-10 | reverse complement strand
GAAGCCACCTACACCTGGGCGGACGGCAGCGAAGAAGTGGCAGCAAACAGTGAAGTGACGGCGGAAAGACACTGCACGCGCGAAGGCTGCGGTGTTGCAGAAACCGAAACCGTGGAAGTGACCGGCGAAATCACCACCGACGCCACCTGCATCGCCGAGGGTGAAATGACCTATACGTCGGCTGAGTTTGAGAACGAAGCGTTTGCAGTACAGGAGAAAACTGTCGCGATTGACAAAGATCCTGAGAACCATGTCGGTCCGTTTGAATCGGAAGTAGAAAACTATGTGGAGCCGACCATTACGAGCCTAGGCTCTTACGATGAAGTCTATATTTGCACAGCCTGCGGCAAAGAATCGAGCCGTGAGACGATTGATATCGACGCTATCCCGCACCAGCACGAGTACACCTCCGTTGTGACGAAAGAGCCGAACTGCACGTATGAAGGCGTTCGCACCTTCACCTGCCAGATCTGCGGCAACGTTGTGACGGAATCCATCGCGACCAACGGCGCGCACGCCGATGCCGATAACGACGGTCACTGCGATTATTGCGGAAACATGATGACCGGCGGCGATCACTGCCCGCAGTGCGGCAAGATCCACAACGGCGGCTTTGGCGACAGACTGACCGGCTTCTTCCATCGTATTGCGGCGTTCTTCACCGGACTGTTCCGCTAAACCTTAACAGCGAGCTCCCTGCTTCGGCGGGGAGCTTTTTCCTTTCACGGACGCGTGCGGCGCGCCCGAAAAAAAGCTTGACAAATCCGCTCGGTTTATTATAAAATATTCTATAACGATAAAACAAAGGAAGGGCGGTGCTATCATGGCGCAACCGCAGAAGACGCCGACGCAGCAGCCGGAGGAAGCCGGTCCGCAGACCCTGAAGGCCAAGCTGCAAAGCACCTATTTTTATACGATCTACCTGTTCTTTGTGCGCAATTACCGCAAGGCGAAGGCGGGCTGCATCCGCATCCACAAAAGCTTCCGCCGCAGCGTCCGGCGCACGTTTGACCCGCTGTATAAGTGGTATGTCTATAAGCGGCTGTTCCCGCGCATCTACCGCAAGCACGCTTCGTCGCCCGTCGATGAACGAAAGGTCGTTTTTGTGGAGCTGCGTCTGCCGAAACTGACCAACAGCTTCAAGGTGCTGTACGATACCCTGTACCGCGACTATGACTTCGACCTGCACTGCCACTTCCTGCGCAATACCTACGTCACCCGGCGGCAGTACCGCAAAAACTGCAAAGTCATGCTCGCCGATATCGCAACGGCAAAGTACGTCTTCTTTGACGAAGCGACCAACGTCAACGGCTGCTTCAAGATGCGCCCGGAAACCGTCGTGACCCAGCTGTGGCACGGCTGCGGCGCCTTTAAGAAGTTCGGATTCTCCACCGCCGACGCCATCTTCGGCGCAACGCGCGAGCAGATGGAAAAGTATCCGTTCAACCGTAACTATACCCGCGTCACGGTCAGCTCGCCCGAAGTCGTCTGGGCGTACGAGGAAGCGATGCAGTACACCCCGGAAAGCGGCGTCGTCAAGGCGCTCGGCTCCAGCCGGACCGATATCTTCTATGACAAAAAGGTGATCGACAAGGCGTTCGAAAACCTCTATGCGCTGATGCCGCAGGCGAGGGGCAAAAAGGTGATTTTGTACGCGCCGACCTTCCGCGGCCGCGTCGCGAAAGCGACCACCCCACGGGTGCTGATTCCGGAATTCATGAAGTACTGCCTCGGCAACGAGTATGTGCTGCTGTTCAAGCACCACCCGCTGGTGCGCAAACGCCCGAAGATCACCGACTTCTGCGCCGATTTCGCGATGGACGTCACGGATACGATGACGATCGAAGATCTGCTCTGCGTCGCGGATATCTGCATCTCCGACTATTCGTCGCTGGTGTTCGAGTATTCGCTGTTTGAAAAGCCGATGATCTTTTTGGCGCACGACCTCGAAAACTTCTTCGACTGGCGCGGCTTCTATTACGATTACAACGAGCTCGCCCCGGGCCCGATCGTGGAGAACACGACCGGCGTGATCGACTATATCCAGCATATCGACGAGCGCTTCGACCGCGCACGGGTCCACGCCTTCCGCGAAAAGTTCATGGCGTCCTGCGACGGACACGCGACCGAGCGGATTCTGGAAGACGCGTTCGGCGACGCGCTGCAGGCGCATAAGCGTGAAACCCCGCTGCCTGACGAGCCGTATCATCTGATTCCCTGCGCCGCCGATTTCACGGAAGTGGAAGAGGAGGGCGACGACCCGGACGGCGACGACGGCAAGGAAACCGCAGAGGATGCATCCAAAGAAGAATAACACCAAAAGGAGGCATTGCGTCCTCCTTTTCTTACAGGAGAGAAAACGATGCTTGTCAAAATCAAACGCCTGCTGCAAAAGGGACCGCTGTACCGGCTTTATCTGCTGGTCTGCAAGCGGTACCGCTTCTGGGTGCAGGACGTGCAGTACCCGCGCATCTACCGCCGGGCGGCGAAACACCCGGTCGATGAAAACAAGGTGCTGTTCCTCGAATGCAGCCGCAAAGCGCTGTCGAACAGCTTTTCCGTGCTGTACCGCACGCTGGAAGAACAGGGCGGAAAAACGCTGCGCTGCCACTATCTGCTGCACACGACGGCGTCGCGGCGCGAACAGAGAAAACGCTGCCGCGCCTTTGTGCGCGACCTTGCAACGGCGGGCGTGCTCTATCTGGACGAGGGAACAGATATTCTCTCGCACGTCCCCGTGCGGGCGGAAACGCAGGTCGTCCAGCTTTGGCACGGCTGCGGCGCGTTCAAGAAGTTCGGGCGCAGCGTGGCGGAAAAGCAGTTCGGCGCCTCGGCGGACTATATGGACACCCACCCGTTTCACAGCCACTATTCGCTGGTGACCGTCTCGTCGCCGGACGTGATGTGGGCGTATGAGGAAGCGATGGAGTACCCGCGCGAGACGGGCGTTGTACAGCCCCTCGGCGTCAGCCGTACCGACGTGTTCTTCGACAAAGCGTTTCTGGAAAGCGCAAAACAGAATCTGCTGCGCCTTGTGCCGCAGAGCGCGGGAAAACGGGTGCTGCTCTACGCGCCGACCTTCCGCGGCGAGATCATGGACGCTTATTCTCCCGACGTGCTGGACCTTGAAGCGCTTCGTGCCGCCCTCGGAAATGAGTGGGTGCTGCTTTGCAAGCACCATCCCCATGTGAAGCGCCGTTCGGCGATCCCGCAGTCGTGCCGCGACTTTGCGTTCGACGTCACCGACAGTATGACGATCGAAGACCTGCTCTGCACCGCGGACGTGTGCATCTCGGACTACTCCTCGCTCGTTTTTGAATACGCGCTTTTCGAACGGCCGATGCTGTTCCTTGCCTACGACCTCGACGATTATTTCGACTACCGCGGGTTCTATTATGACTACAACGACCTTGCGCCCGGCCCGATCGTCAAAGACACGGACGGCGTGATCGACTTTCTGCAGCACCTCGACGAACGCTTCGACCGCGCAAGGGTGCAGGCGTTCCGGCAAAAGTTCATGTCCGCCTGCGACGGACACGCGACGGAACGGATTTTGCAGTACGTGGAGGAACATAAATAAACGCATGAAAACAGCCGCCTGCGGGCGGCTGTTTTAGTGTGCAGTGTGGAGTTTGCAGTGTGGAGTTATAAATGTGGGATTTGGAATGTGGAATGTGGAATTGTGCATCCATCCTTCAATCTCACAGCGGGTGATTTGTTTTAGTTATCTCATTCTTCGCGTTTATCCCACATTTGCTGATGACCAAAGACTGTTGACTGTCGACTTTCACTGCACACTGCACACTACACACTCCACACTATAATTCGTGATGCGCCTTCACCTTCTGCAGCGCGCCCTTCTCGAGTCGCGAGACCTGCGCCTGCGAGATCCCGATCTCCTTTGCGACCTCCGTCTGCGTCAGCCCGCGCATATACCGCAAAGCGAGAATGTGCTTTTCCCGCTCGGGGAGGTCGCGGATCGCCTGCTTGAGCATCATCTCGTCGATCCACTGCTCGTCGGAATGGTTGTCGCCGAGCTGATCCATCACATAGATCGTGTCGCCCGCGTCGGAATAGACCGGCTCATACAGCGAGACCGGGTCGACGATCGCTTCGAGCGCGAGGACGACCTGATGTTTGGGAACGCCGATCGCCTGCGCGATCTCCTCCACCTTCGGTTCGCGCCCGGTCTCGCGCTGCAGCGCCTCCTTCGTCTGCATCGCGCGGTACGCCAGATCGCGAATCGACCGGCTGACGCGGACGGGGTTGTAGTCGCGCAGATAGCGCCGCACTTCGCCGATGATCATCGGGACGGCATAGGTGGAAAACCGGACGCCGAGCGACGTGTCAAAGTGGTCGATCGCCTTCATCAGTCCGATACAGCCGACCTGAAAGAGGTCGTCCGGGTTTTCGCCCCGCGCCGAAAACCGTCCGATCACACTGAGCACCAACCGCAGATTGCCCGTGATGAGCTTTTCGCGCGCCGCCTTGTCGCCCTGACTTGCCTTTTGCAGCAGCGCCGTCTTTTCCGCTTCGCTGAGCACTTCGAGTTTCGCCGTGTCGATGCCGATGATCTCGACCTTGTTTTTCTGCATCCCATCATCTCCCGCCTTCAGTATGGACGTCTGCGCCGTACGTTAAACCGACGGGAGAGGTTGAAATCTCTGGAAAAATGTGATACAATAACTATAACTACGATTCTTTTCGCTTGAGGGAGGTTTCTCGATGAAGTATCAGATCAAAAAGCTGGAAGCGAACAATTTCGATTTATATGAACAAAACAAGCTGCCCGGCCGCGCCTACGCGATCCCGTACCGCGACAGCGAAAAGCTGCTGGCGCAGGACGCGCTGACCGAGCGCTTCGAAAGCGACCTTGTAACGGTGCTTTCGGGCGAATGGCAGTTCCGCTATTATGAAAAGATCTCGCGTCTGCCGACCTATATCGACACCGAAAAGCTCGCGCTCGATACGATCGCCGTGCCGTCCACGTGGCAGCGGACGGGCTACGAAAAGCCGGTCTATCTCAACGCGTCCTATGAGTTTCCGGTGACCGCGCCGTACGTGCCCGAAGAGATGAGCGCCGGCGTCTATGTCAAGCGCTTTTCTGTCCGCGACGACACGAAGCACACGATCCTCAGCTTTCTCGGCGTCTGCTCGTCGCTGACGCTCTATGTCAACGGCCGTTATGTCGGCTACAGCGAGGGCTCCCACAACACGGCGGAGTTCTCGCTCGACGGAATCGTTACGCCCGGAGAAAACGAGCTGCTCGCCATCGTAACCAAGTGGAGCAACGGCACCTATCTCGAATGTCAGGATATGTTCCGCGAAAACGGCATTTTCCGCGACGTGCTGCTGACGGAGCTGCCGGAAAGCTATCTGCTCGACCACCGCGTCCACACGTCGAAGGACGCCGACGGCTGGGAACTGAGCGTGGAAGGAACGCTTGGCGGAGAGAACGGCGCGGGGCTGCAGATCACGGCGCAGCTGTTCGACGAAGACGCGCTTCTGCGCAGCCAGACGGTCAGCGTGAGCAAGGAATACAGCTTCTTCTTCTCCGTGTCGGACGCGAAGGAATGGACGGCGGAGACTCCGTCGCTCTATACGCTGCTTTTGACGCTGTCGGATAAACACGGCGATCTGGAGTCGATCCGCGTGCGTGTCGGCTTCCGGCAGGTCAAAATCGACGGCGAACGCTTTTTGTTCAACGGTGCGCCGATCAAGTTCAAGGGCGTCAACCACCACGATACCCACGAAAAAACCGGCTATGTGATGTCGGCGCAGGATCTTGCGCGCGACGTCCGGCTGATGAAGGAATTCAACGTCAACGCCGTGCGTACCTCGCACTATCCGCCCGACCCGATCTTCCTCGACCTTTGCGACGTCTATGGTCTGTATGTGATCGATGAAGCGGATATCGAGACTCACGGTATGTGGGCCGACCACATGCGGATAAATGCCCTGTCGAACGACAAGCTTTGGCAGCCGCGCTATCTGGACCGCGTCAGCCGGATGTTCCAGCGCGACAAGAACCACCCGGCAATCACCATGTGGAGCCTCGGCAACGAATCGGGCGGCTGGAAGAATCAGGACGCCTGCTGCGCATGGCTCAAAAAGCGCAGCTCGCTGCCGGTCCATTACGAGGGCGTGATCCGTACGCCGCGCGGCTCCTATGACGTGATTTCCGAGATGTACCCGCGGTTCCCGTTCTTCTCGCGGATCGCCGATCACAAGCTCGGTTCGCGCTATCGCGGCAAGCCCTATTTCATGTGCGAATACTGCCACGCGATGGGCTTCGGCCCCGGCTCGCTGGAGGATTACTGGCAGTATATCTATGAGCATGAACAGCTGTGCGGCGGCTGCATCTGGGAGTGGGCGGACCACAGCGTCTATAACAAAAAAGCGAAATATACCTACACCTACGGCGGCGACCACGGCGAAGCGCACCACGACGGCAACTTCTGCGTCGACGGTCTGTTCTATCCGAGCCGCAAGCCGCACACCGGCGCCTGGGCGATGAAAACGACCTACCGTCCGATCCGCGCGGCGTTCGTCAGCGAAAACCTCTACCGCTTCACGAATACCAACCGCTTCTTAAACGCGGACGTTTACGACGTGACGTATGAACTGCTGCGTGACGGCGAAACGATCGAAACGGGCAAGGTCGCGCTTGAGATCGCACCGCGGCAGTCGCAGACGGTCGTCATCGGTCACGCGATGACCGATCCGGATCACGATTACTGTATCAACTTTGTCTATCACGACAAGAAGGGCAACCACATCGCGACGGAACAGCTGACGCTGCAGGAAGCGGTCTTGGCGCCGCAGACGGACAGCAAGCGCGCGGTCGCCTTCCTCAAAAAGCACGACTCGATCCTCGTCGCGTTCGAAAACGGGCGCGCGGTGTTCGACAACAGCACCGGCGTGCTGGTCAGCTATGTCGTTGACGGGAAGGAAATGCTGGCGGACGACTTCGGTTTTTTGCCGAACGTTTACCGCGCCCCGCTTGACAACGACCGCAACAAGGTCAGGGACTGGGAAAAGAAGGGACTCGACAAACTGCGTCCCGCCGCGCGCAAGCTGACGGAATGCAAAAACGACAAGGCGGGCTTCGTCCGGATCAAAACGGTCGGCGCGCTGGAATACACCGATAAAAAGCTGTTCTCGTTCGAACTGGTCTATCAGATCTATCCTGACGGTCTGCTGCGCGTGGACGCAAAGCTGACGCAGCCGGGGATCGTGAAGCTGCCGCTGGAGCTCTCGCGCTTCGGCGTGACGCTGCACCTTGACCAGTCGCTCAAGGCGGTCCGCTATTACGGCAGGGGAGAACGGGAAAACCTGCCCGATATCAAACACCAAGCGCCGCTCGGCATCTATGAGAGCACGGTGTTCGACCTGTGCGAAGACTATATCAAGCCGCAGGAAAACGGCACGCACATCGACACGCGCTATGTCCAGCTGCGCGACGGCAACGGCAGCGGCGTAGAGTTACTTTGCGGCGAAAAGCCGTTCACCTTCTGCGCGCGACCGTATAAGAACGCGACGCTTGCCAGAGCGAGGCACCTCGAGGACCTGCACGACGACCACCTTGTCTGTCTGAATCTCGACGGCTTTATGCGCGGCACAGGCTCCAACAGCTGCGGACCCGACGTGCTGCCGCAATACGATCTCAAGATCCGCGACAGCCTTTCGTTCAGCTTCTATCTGCGTCCGCTGCGCGCATAAAAATCAAACGAAACAGAAAAACACCGTTCGATAAACGTGAAAACCGGGGAAACCCGAGTAAATATATGGAGGTATCAACTATGAAAAAAACAATTGCTCTGCTGCTCGCCTGCATCCTTTGCCTTGCGCTCTTTGCTGCCTGCGGCAAAACCGAGACCCCTGCTGAACCGCAGGAGAACGCCGATGTGTCGCTTGCCGGCGACTATATGAACGACCGCTGCTCCGTGACGATTGCGGAAGACGGTGAAAACGGCTTTGCGATCACCGCCTATTGGGGCGAAACCGCGAAGGACGGCTTCAACTGGACGCTGACCGGTACCTATGACGCGGCGGCCAAGCGCATCAACTACACCGACGCGAAGAAAGAAAGCGTCACCTATACGGATGTGGGTGTGTTCGATGTCAACGGAGTTGTCTTTGAAAACGGCACGGGCTATATTCAGGTCAACGACGACGGCAGTCTGACATGGAACGACGCGCAGGATGCGGATATGGCGTTTGAGCCGCTGGAACGCGTGGCCAACGAAGACGAAGCCGAACCGCAAAGAACGCTGAAAGACTTTGTCGGCAGCTACAGCGCCGACCGCTGCACGATCGTAGTGGAAGCGACGAGTGACACCGACGGCACCATCAGCGTCCATTGGGGCAGCTCTGTTTCGGACGCCTATGAATGGACGATGACCGGCTACTTTGACGGCGACACCATGCGCATGAGCTACAGCGACGGCGTGAAGAAGTATGTGGTGTTCAATGAAGACGGCACGCTCGCGGAAGAGACCGTGGAATATGAAAACGGCTGCGGCCGTCTGCAGTTCTTCGGCGACGGTACGCTGCGCTGGGAAGACGAGCAGGAAGCCGACAACCTCGTCGGTATGACGTTTGAAAAATTGCCTGCATAAGCCAAAGAAAAAAGCACCGGCATGAGCCGGTGCTTTTTTATTATTCATAACTGCTAACAGCTAATTGCTAACAGCGCTTCGATCAAAGCCTGCGCCTCTTCTTTCGTGAAGCCGCCGGGCGACTGCTTGAAGTTGTTCGGCACTGCGGCGTCCCAGCGCGTACAGGCGGCAGCGATCTCTTCCTTTGTCATATTGACGTCGCAATCCGTCAGCGCCTGCACGGTTTTGCAGAAGGTGTCCGCGTCTGTGCCCATCGCGGCAAGCAGACGGTTCGCTTTCTCGGGTGTGTATTCCAGCGCGCGGCGCAGGAACGCGGGCAGGAACACGGCGCAGGCTGTTCCGTGTGCGGTACCGTAGCCCTCCGTGAGGACGTAGCCCAGCGGATGCGGAAACGCCGTCCCACAGTAGGCGAGGGTGATGCCGGCGTACAGCGAACCGTAATAGAGCTGCTCGCGCATAGCGTAGTCCGGAATCTCTTTCGTCTCGAGCAGCTGACACAGCCCTTCCCAGATGAGAGCGACCGCCTTCTCACCAAACAGTGCAGGGATGTCGGTACATTTCGGTGTGCAGTAGCCCTCCATCGCGTGGCTCAGCGCGTCGAGCGCCGTCGAGACCGTGATGGCGTAGGGCATCGACATCGTATAGGTCGGGTCGGCAAAGGTCAGGGCGGGGTAGAGGTCCTCGCCGCTGATGCTCTTTTTGCGCCCGGTTGCGTCGTTTGTGAGGACCGACACCTTGCCAACCTCGCTGCCGGTGCCCGCCGTCGTGCCGATCAGCACCAACGGGAGCGCAGGCTTGCGTTCACATGTATAGATATCGGTCGGTGCAAAGTCAGGGTTCGCCGCATAGACCGCCGCCGCCTTCGCAGCGTCAAGCGCGGAGCCGCCGCCGATGCCGATGATGAAATCCGCGCCGCTTTCGCGGGTGAGCGTACCGGCTTTATAGCAGGCGGAGAGCAGGGGGTTCGGTCCGACTTCGCTGAATACGTCATAGGCGATCTCCTCTGAAGCGAGGGCGGCCTTGACATCGCGCAGCGCGCCGGACTTGACGGCGCCCGTGCCGCCGGTGACGATCAGACACCGCTTGCCGAACGCAGAGAGACACGCGGTATTGTTCAACAGAACGCCCTTGCCGGAAAGCACGCGGACGGGAATCGAAAGGTTAAAATCCATGGTTGTCACCTCGGTCATGTTGTTGCATTCAGTATAGCACAACGGGCGGCGCATTGCAAGCGCGGCGCAGAAGGTTAGCAAAAGCTAATTCTAAACGGAACGTCCACTACCCCTTGCTTTTTTTGCGACAATGGTATACAATATAATGGAGTTTTTCCGGGCTGAAAAAAGGAGGGGAACGGCTATGAATCGCAAACGCATTTTGTCTTTGGTCGCCGCCGTTCTGGTCGTTGCGGCAGCCGTTGCCGCCGTTCTCATCTGGCAGTCGCGCAGCCGCCCCTATCCGCTGACGGAAAAGACCAATATCGCCATGGATACCATCGTCGGCTTTAAGCTCTACGGCGCGCCGACGGGGGGAGAGGCGGACGCCGCGCTGAACGTCGTGACCGGGCTCGAAAGCGTGATCTCACGCTACAAAGCGGGCTCCGACGTCTATACGCTCAACGAAACGGGCACGTGCAGCAGTACGCTTTTGCCGTCTTTGCTCGCGCAGTGCAAGCCCCTCGAAGCACAAAGCGGCGGCAAGTTCGATCTGACGGTCGGCGCGCTCAGCACACTCTGGGGCTTCGGCAGCGAAGACGCCCGTCTGCCCGCGCAAAGCGAGATCGACAAGGCAAAACAGACGGTCGATTACACCGCGCTGAAAACCGACGGCAGCACCGTGACGATTCGGGACGGGCAGCAGCTCGACCTCGGCAGTATCGGCAAGGGGCTCGCCTGCGATATGGTGAAGCAGTACCTCGAAACCGCGGGCGTCAAGGGCGGCGTCATCAGCGTCGGCGGCAGTATCTGCGCCTTCGGTAAAAAGAACGACAGAGGCGAAGCGTGGACCGTCGCGATTAAGCACCCGCGCGAAGAGAACCGCTTCCTCGGCTATATCCGGCTGAAAGAGGGCTTTTTGTCCACCTCCGGCGACTATGAGCAATTCTTTGAGCAGGATGGCAAACGCTACTGCCATCTGCTCGACGCGACGACGGGCTACCCCGCCGAAAGCGGGCTTTGCTCCGTGACGGTCGTCTGTGACAACGGGATGCTCTCCGACGCGCTGAGCACGGTCTGCTTCCTGCTCGGTGAAGAAAACAGCAAGCCGATCCTGGAGTCCTACAACGCCGCCGCCGTATTCGTGACGACGGACGGCGAAATCTCCACGTTCGGCGACCTTGATTTTACAAAAGATGAAAGCTGAACGACTGGGCCTGCGCGCGGGCGACGGCGTGATCTACGCGGTGCTGGTGCTGCTTTGCGCGGCGCTGTTCCTGCTGCCGCTGCTGCGCGATGATGACGCTGTACTGACCGCGCAGATCATGGCGGACGGCGAAGTGATAGAAACGGTCGAGCTTTCCCTTTCCGCGATGCAAGCGTTTGAAGAAACACGTGAAGTCAACGGCTGCGTGATCGTCCTGTCGCCGGAGGGCGTCTGTGTGGCAGACGCCGACTGTCCGGACCGCCTCTGCGTCAAAACGGGGATGATCACCCGTGCCGGCGAAGCGATCGCCTGTGTCCCGAACCGCGTGGTCGTGACGCTGCGGCAAGCACGGGCGGCGGACGAAACTTACGACGGGGTGGCGTACTGATGAAGACGAAAAATCCCGCGCAAAAAATCGCGCTGCTGGGCGTGTTCGGCGCGCTGGCGCTGACGCTGTCCTTTCTCGAAAACACGCTGCTGCCCGACCTGCCGCTGCTGCCGCCGGGCGCAAAACTCGGCCTTTCCAATATCGTGATCGTGCTGTGCGGCGGGCTGTTCGGCGCGCCGGCGGCCTTCGCGATCACGGCGCTCAAGGCGCTGTTCGCCCTTGTGACACGGGGCATGACCGCAGGGCTGATGAGCCTTTCGGGTGGTCTGCTTTCGACCGTCGTGCTGTGGGCGCTGCTGAAAAAAATCGGCAGAACCGTGTCGTACCTCGGCGTCGGCGTACTGTGCGCCGCGGCGCATAACCTCGGGCAGCTCCTCATGAGCGTCCTTCTGACCGGCAGCTTAGCGCTGCTCTCTTACGGAAAATATCTTCTGCTGTTCGCGCTCGCGACCGGCACGCTGACGGGGCTGATGCTCTGCGTGCTCGTGCCGCGGCTGCTGCAGACCGGAAGGTTTTCAAACATAAATGAAGCAAAAAGGATATTTGAGAATTGGAGATGAAAGCATGAGCAAAATGGTTGACGGCGTTCTCACCGCGGTCGGGCACGGACGCGGCGGCGTCAGCGTTGCGCACAACAAGAACACGGCGGAACTGCCCGTGGAGCGCATGCCGATCCCCGAACGCGTGGTACTGCCGATGCAGCAGCATATCGGCGCCCCCTGCGTCCCGACGGTCAAGGTCGGCGACACGGTCGCGGTCGGACAGGTGATCGGCGACACGGACAAATTCGTCAGCGCCCCGATCCACGCAACAATTTCCGGCAAGGTCGTCGCAGTTGGCGACGTGAAGCTGGCGAACGGCCTGATCACGAAGGGCGTCACGATCGAATCCGACGGCGAAATGCGTCTGTTCGAAGGGCTGGAACCGCCGAAGGTGACAAACAAACAGGAACTGTTTGCGGCGGTGCGCGCGTCCGGTCTTGTGGGTCTCGGCGGCGCGGGCTTCCCGACCCATGTCAAACTGAACACGCCGCCCGACAAGCATATCGACACGCTGGTGATCAACGCGGCGGAATGCGAGCCGTATATCACTGTAGATTACCGCGAATGCATCGAGAACAGCAAGAATATCATGGACGGCGTTTATACCCTCAAGGAACTGCTCGGGATCAAAAACGTCATCATCGCCATTGAGGACAACAAGCCCAAGGCGTTCAAGAACCTCAAGGAGATCGCCGACCTCGACAACGACCGCGGCGACGAGGTGAAGCTGATGGTGCTCAAGTCGAAGTACCCACAGGGCGCGGAAAAGATGATGGTGCTCTCCGCCACCGGCCGGCGTGTCCCGCCCGGCAAGCTGCCGGCGGACGTGGGCTGCATTGTGATGAACGTCGGCTCGGCCGCGTTTGTGGCGCGCTATCTTGCAACGGGCAAGCCGCTGATCAGCCGCTCCATCACGGTGGACGGCTCCGCCATCGCCACGCCGAAAAACCTGCGCGTCCCGATCGGCACCAATATCCAGGACATCATCGATTATTGCGGCGGGTTCAAGGAAGAGCCGCGCAAGATCATCTCCGGCGGTCCGATGATGGGTATCGCCATCTGCGACACGAACGCACCGATCTGCAAGCACAACA
>JAEEGI010021041.1_pt1 | contig 13003 bp, 9 predicted proteins | sample 8958751 | NCBI WGS metagenome assembly JAEEGI01 (sample SAMN16246545, study PRJNA631951) | gut metagenome | biome: gut microbiome; feature: rumen; material: KS-attached | host: Bos | place: Iran: Karaj | collected 2018-10 | reverse complement strand
GAGCACCTGCTTGAAATAGCAGGCGCGGGGGTCGGCGTCGATGGCCACGCTGATCTCGTTGACCCTGGGCAGGGGGTGGAGGATGGCCATGTCCTTTTTCGCGCCCCGGAGCTTTTCCGGGGTGAGGATATAGCTGTCCTTCAGGCGGAGGTAGTCCTCCTCATTGAAGAAGCGCTCCCGCTGCACCCGCGTCATATAGAGGATGTCCAGCTCGGGGATGGCCTCCTCCAGGGAGGTGGTCTGCTGATAGGGGATGCCCTGCTTTTTCAGCACGTCCCGCTTCACATAGCTGGGCACCTTCAGCTCCTCCGGGGAGATGAGCACGAAGCGCACGTCCCGATAGCGGCTGAGGGCGTTGATGAGAGAGTGGACGGTGCGGCCGAATTTCAGGTCGCCGCAGAGGCCCACGGTGAGGCCCTCAAAGGCCCCCTTCTCCCGCCGGATGGTCAGCAGGTCCGCCAGGGTCTGGGTGGGGTGGCAGTGGCCCCCGTCCCCGGCGTTGATCACCGGCACGTCGGCATTCTCCGCCGCCACCAGGGCCGCGCCCTCCTTGGGATGGCGGATGGCGATGATATCCGCGTAGCAGGAGACCACCTTGGCGGTGTCCGCCACGCTCTCCCCCTTGGCCGCGGAGGAGGAGGCCGCGGAGGACATGGAGATCACGTTGCCCCCCAGCTCGTACATGGCGGCCTCAAAGCTCATGCGGGTGCGGGTGGAGGGCTCGAAGAAGAGGGTCGCCAGCTTTTTCCGGCGGCAGACCTCCGCATAGTCGTCGGGCCTTGCCACGATGTCCAGCGCCGTGGCCATGAGGCCCTCCAGTTCCTCCGTGGTCAGGTCCAGAATGTCGATGACGCTTCTCATGCCTTCGCTCCGTTCACGCTGAGATAGGCTTTGATCCTGGCGATATTCTCCCCATTCCTCTCGTCCTGGGCGAGGTATTCCAGGATATCGTACACGGTCACGATGCTGTAGACGGGGAAGCCGAACTCCGCCTCCACCTCCTGCATGGCGGACTGTTCGCCCCGGCCCTTTTCCTTCCGGTCCACCATGACGAAGGCGGCGGAGACCTTCACCCCCTCCAGGGGGCTCAGCAGGGCCATGCTCTCCCGGATGGCGGTGCCCGCGGTGATCACGTCCTCGATGATGACCACCTCCTGGCCGGGCTGCGGCACATAGCCCACCAGCATTCCGCCCTCCCCGTGGTCCTTGGCTTCCTTCCGGTTGAAGAAGAAGGGCAGATCCATCCCCTCCTTCGCCAGGGCGACGGAGGCAGAGACCGCCAGGGGGATGCCCTTGTAGGCGGGCCCGAAGAGGACGGCGTCCTTCCGTCCCAGCTTTTCCAGATAGGCTTTCGCGTAAAACTCTCCCAGCCGGGCGATCTGCGCGCCGGTCTTGATCTCCCCGGCATTGATAAAATAGGGGATCTTCCGACCGCTCTTGGCGGTGAAATCCCCGAATTTCAGCACGCCCGCCCCCTCCAAGAAAGTGATGAAATCTCTCTTATACTGCTCCATGTCGTCCTCCTCAATCCAGGAATTCCCGCAGGCAGCGCTCATAGGCTGCCGCCGGGTCCGCCGCGACGGTGATGGGCCGCCCCACCACGATATAGTCCGAGCCGATCTTTTTTGCCTCCGCCGGGGTCATGACCCGCTTCTGGTCGCCCTTGTCCCCGTCGGCAAAGCGGACGCCGGGGGTGACGGTGAGGAACTTCTCCCCGCAGACTTCGTGGACCTTGGCCGCCTCCAGGGGGGAGCAGACCACCCCGTCCAGCCCCGCAGAGCGGGCATTGCGGGCATAGTGCATCACCGTTTCCGGCATGCTCCGGGAAATGAGCAGCTCGTGAACCATGGTCTCCTCGTCGGTGGAAGTGAGCTGGGTGACGGCGATGAGCAGGGGCCGCGTCCCGTCGGGTCTCGTCAGTCCCTCCAGGGCGGCGGCCATCATGGCCTTCGTCCCGGCGGCATGGACGTTCACGATGTCCGCACCCAGGCTTGAGAGCACCGCCATGGCCTTCTTCACCGTGTTGGGGATGTCGTGGAGCTTCAGGTCCAGGAACACCTTGTATCCCCGCTCCTTCAGGCTGCGCACGATCTGGGGGCCTTCGGCGTAGTACAGCTCCATGCCGATCTTCACAAAGGGCCGGGCAGAGCCCAGCTTATCCAGGAAGGCCAGGGTCTCCCCCGCCGAGGGGAAATCACAGGCCACGATCACATCTTTTCCCATGTGTGTCCTCCTCCGATGATGTCCGAGAGCCTTTCGATGCCGTATTTGTCCATCTCCGCCGGAAGAGCGTCGATGATCTTTTTGCAGGCATAAGGGTCTACCAGGTTGGCGGCCCCCACCTCCACGGCGGTCGCCCCCGCCAGCATCATTTCGATCACGTCGGCGGCGCAGGAGACACCCCCCATGCCCACCACGGGGATGGACACCGCCCCCGCCACTTGATACACCATCCGGAGAGCCACGGGGAACACCGCCGGGCCGCTGAGGCCGCCCATGGTATTGGCCAGGATGGGCTTCCGGGTCCTGAGATCCAGGCGCATGCCCAGCAGGGTGTTGATGAGGCTCAGGCCGTCCGCCCCCGCCTCCTCGCAGGCCAGGGCCACGGAGACGATATCCGTCACATTGGGGGTGAGCTTGAGGATAACGGGCTTCGTCGTCACCTTTTTCACCGCCCGCACCACCTCGGCAGCGGCCTTCGGGTCGGTGCCGAAGCTCATGCCGCCCCCGTGGACATTGGGGCAGCTTACGTTCACTTCCAGCCAGCCCACCTGCTCCTCCCTGTCCAGCAGGGCGCAGGTTTGGGCATAGTCCTCCACGCTGAAGCCGCTGACGTTGGCCATCACCGGCTTGTGAAAGCACTTTTTCAGCTTGGGCAGCTCCTCCGAAATGACCTTCTCCACGCCGGGGTTCTGGAGGCCCACGCTGTTCAGCATCCCCGCGGGAGCCTCCGCGATGCGGGGGGTGGGGTTGCCGAAGCGGGGAAAGCGGGTCGTGCCCTTGAAGGAGAAGGTGCCCAGGCAGTTTAAGTCATACAGCTCCGCGAATTCATAGCCGTAGCCGAAGGTGCCGGAGGCGGGGATCACTGGATTGTCCAGGGTGAGGCCGCAGAGGTCCACGCTCAGTCTTCCCATGCTATCTCCTCCTTCCGCAGCACCGGCCCCTCTTTGCATATGCGCTTATAGCCGGTGATGGTGCGGCAGCTGCAGCCCATGCAGGCTCCGAAGCCGCAGCCCATGCGCTTCTCAAAGCTGAGCTGGCCGGAGCCTTTTGCCGTCCGGTACACGGCCCGCAGCATGGGTTCGGGGCCGCAGCAGTAGTAATAGCTGTAGCTTTCCGGCAGGGCGTCGGTCACGAAGCCCCGGACCCCATAGCTCCCGTCCGCTGTCGCCACGGTGACGGCGCAGCCCATGGCCCGGAATTCCGCTTCATAGAACACTTCCGAGGCTTTGTTGAAACCCAGCACCGCATGGACGGCCTTTCCCTGGGCCCGCAGGCGCTTTGCCAGCAGATACAGGGGGGGCACCCCCACGCCGCCGCCGATGAGCAGGGGCGCTTCCCCCGCGTCAGCGAGGTCGTAGCCGTTACCCAGGCCCGTGAGGACGCTGAGCTTCTCCCCCGGCAGCATGGAGGCCATCTGCGCCGTGCCCTTCCCCACCACCTTGTAGATGATGGTCGCGCTGTCCTCCCCCAGGTCGCAGAGGGAGATGGGGCGGCGGAGGAACTGCCCAGCCAGCTTCAGATTCAGGAACTGGCCGGGGGCGGTGAAGGCGCTCACGTCCCCCGCCAGCACCATGCGGTAAACTTCCTTCGTCAGCGGAATATTCTCCGCGACGGTCATCATGCAGTCTTTCATGCTTTTCTCTTACGAGTCGATGGTGGAGATGGTGAGGGTGGTCTCCTCCAGCACGTCCAGAAGGACCCGCACCGTGTCCAGGGCGGTGAAGATGGTCACGTTGTTCTCCGTGGCCAGCTGCCGGATCTTCACGCCGTCGCTGGTCTCAGAGAGGGAGCTTATGTCCCTGGTGTTGATGACGTAGGCGATGTGGCCCTGGCGGATGGCGTCGGGGATCTCCTCGCTGTCGTCGCTTATCTTTTTCAGCACGTGGGTGCGGATGCCGTTTTCCTTGAGGAAGCGGGCGGTGCCCTCCGTGGCCTGGATGTTGAAGCCCAGGTTGTAGAAGCGGCGGATCAGGGGCAGAGCCTCCGCCTTGTCCTTGTCGGCGATGGTAGCCAGCACGGTGCCGTAGTTCTGCAGGCGCATGCCCGCCGCCTGCAGGGCCTTGTAGAGGGCGCGGTTCATTTTGTCATCGTAGCCGATGGCCTCGCCCGTGGACTTCATCTCCGGGGAGAGGTAGGCGTCCAGGCCCTTGATCTTGTTGAAGGAGAAGACGGGCACCTTCACATAGCAGCGCTTCTTTTCCTCCGGGTAGAGGGAGAAGATGCCCTGCTCCTTGAGGCTCTTGCCCAGGATGACCTCTGTAGCGATGTCCGCCAGGGAGTAGCCCGTGGATTTGGAGAGGAAGGGCACGGTGCGGGAGGAGCGGGGGTTGACCTCGATGATGTAGACCCGGTCCTCTGCGTCCACTATGAACTGGATATTGTAGAGGCCCACGATGCCGATGCCCCTGCCCAGCTTCTTGGCATACTGCAGGATGACGCCCTTCACCTTGTCGGAGATGGAGAAGGTGGGATAGACGCTGATGGAGTCGCCGGAGTGAATGCCGGTGCGCTCCACCAGCTCCATGATGCCGGGCACAAAGACGTCGGTGCCGTCGCAGATGGCGTCCACCTCCACTTCCTTGCCCTGGATGTATTTGTCCACCAGCACGGGCTTGTCCGCGTCGATCTCCACGGCGGTCTTGAGATAATGGCGCAGCTGCTCCTCATTGGCCACGATCTGCATGGCCCGGCCGCCCAGCACGAAGGAGGGGCGCACCAGCACGGGATAGCCGATCTCCGCGGCGGCGGCCACCCCGTCCTCGATATGGGTGACGGCTTTTCCGGGGGGCTGGGGGATATCCAGCTCCTTCAGGATCTTCTCGAAGGAATCCCGGTTCTCCGCCCGCTCGATGGCCTCGCAGTCGGTGCCGATGATCTTCACGCCCCGGTCCATGAGTGGCTGGGCCAGGTTGATGGCCGTCTGGCCGCCCAGGGAGGCGATGACCCCCTCCGCCCCCTCGAAGTCCAGGATGGCCATGACGTCCTCCGGGGTCAGAGGCTCGAAATAGAGCTTGTCGGCGGTGGTGTAGTCGGTGGAGACGGTTTCGGGGTTGTTGTTGATGATGATGGATTCATAACCCGCCCGGCGGATGGTCTGCACCGCATGGACGGTGGAGTAGTCGAATTCCACGCCCTGGCCGATGCGGATGGGCCCGGCGCCCAGCACCACGATCTTCTTTTTATCCGTCAGCCGGGATTCATTTTTGATCTTGTCGTCCAGGAGATGGAGATAGGTGGAATAGAGGTAGGCGATATACTTCCCGGTGTGGAGGGTGTCCACCATGCGGAAAACGGGGGTGTAGCCCAGGGCCTTGCGCTGGCGGTAGACCTCCAGTTCCGTGCAGTTCCACAGCCGGGCGATGGTCTTGTCCGCGAAGCCCATGGTCTTGGCGGCCAGAAGGGCCCGCTCGTAGCCCGGCGCCCGGCGCAGGGTCTCCTCCATCTCCACGATGCTTTTGAGGCATTCCAGGAACAGCTCCGTGATCATGGTGACCTCATGGAGCTTCGCGATGCTGACGCCCCGGCGCAGCAGCTCCGTCACGGCGAAGATGCCGTCGTCCCGGAAATCCTTCAGGTAGTCCAGAAGGGCCTGCTCCGTCCAGTCGTCGAACTTGGCCAGGTGGACGTGGCAGACGCCGGTCTCCAGGCTGCGGACAGATTTCAGGAAGCATTCCGCCAGGGTGGAGCCGATGCCCATGACCTCCCCCGTGGCCTTCATCTGGGTGCCCAGCACGTTGGGGGCGGTGGTGAACTTGTCGAAGGGGAAGCGGGGGAATTTGGCGACGATGTAATCCAGGCTGGGCTCGATGGCGGCGGTGCCCCCCGCCACGGGGATCTCCTCCAGGGTCATGCCCATGGCGATCTTGGCGGTGACGCGGGCGATGGGGTAGCCGCTGGCCTTGGAGGCCAGGGCACTGGAGCGGGAGACCCGGGGATTGACCTCGATGAGGAAGTATTCGCTGGAAGTGGGGTTCAGGGCAAACTGCACGTTGCAGCCGCCCTCGATCTTCAAAGCCCGGATGATCTTGATGGCGCTGTCGTTGAGCATTTTCAGGTCGTGCTCATTCAGGGAGAGGATGGGGGCCACCACGATGCTGTCGCCGGTGTGGACGCCCACGGGGTCCACGTTCTCCATGCCGCAGATGGTGATGGCATGGTCGGTGGAGTCCCGCATGACCTCGAATTCGATCTCCTTATAGCCCCGGACGCTCTTTTCGATGAGCACCTGATGCACGGGGCTGAGGCGGAAGGCGTTGATCCCCAGCTCCTCCAGCTCCTCCTCGTTGTTTGCGAAGCCGCCGCCGGTGCCGCCCAGGGTGAAGGCGGGGCGCAGCACCACGGGATAGCCGATGCGCTTCGCCGCTTCCCTGGCTTCCTCCAGGGAGTAGGTGATCTCCGAGGGGATGACCGGCTCGCCGATACTCTGGCACAGCTCCTTGAATTTCTCCCGGTCCTCCGCCTTCTCGATGCTCTCGCTGGAGGTGCCCAGGAGGAGCACCTGGCATTCCTTCAGCACACCCTTCTTTTCCAGCTGCATGGCCAGGTTCAGGCCCGTCTGCCCGCCGATGCCGGGAACGATGGCGTCCGGCCGCTCGTAGCGCAGGATCTTGGCGATGTATTCCAGGGTCAGGGGCTCCATGTAGACCTTGTCGGCGATGGTGGTGTCCGTCATGATGGTGGCGGGGTTGGAGTTCACCAGGATGACCTCGTATCCCTCCTCCTTCAGGGCCAGGCAGGCCTGGGTGCCCGCGTAGTCGAATTCCGCGGCCTGGCCGATGACGATGGGGCCGGAGCCGATGATGAGGACTTTCTTGATATCCGTTCTCTTTGCCATGATATTTCCTCCTGTTATCAGGTGTTTGTCTTATATGGATAGGCGATGTTCCCGGCTGCCGAAGTGAGCTTGCAGCGGCCGAAGAGCTTTTCTCCAGCAAAGGGGGTGGCCCGGCCCTTGGACAGGAATTCCGCCGGATCCACGGTGAAGCCTTCCTCCAGGTCCCAGACGGTGTAATCCTCCTCCAGGGGGATGCCGAAGCGCTGCCGGGGCTTCACCGCCAAGGCGTCCAGCAGCCTTTCCATGCTGAGGATGCCGGGCTTCACCAGGCGCGTATACAGGAGGGGGAAGGCGGTCTCCAGCCCCACGATGCCGAAGGCGCTCTTTTCAAGGCCCCGGTCCTTCTCCTCGGCGCTGTGGGGGGCGTGGTCCGTGGCGATCATGTCCACGGTGCCGTCCAGGAGCCCTTCCAGCAAAGCCTCCCGATCCTTTTCACTGCGAAGGGGCGGGTTCATCTTGAACCTTCCCTCCTCCCGTAGGTCCATATCCGTCAGCAGCAGGTAGTGGGGCGCGGTCTCGCAGGTGACGTCCACGCCCTCCCGCTTCGCCTCCCGGATGAGGGCCACGCTCTCCCTGGTGGAGACGTGGCAGACGTGGTAGGCGCAGCCGGTCTCCTTCGCCAGGCGCAGGTCCCGCTTGATGGGGCCCCATTCGCTCTCCGAGCATATTCCCCGGTGCCCGTGGGCGGCGGCATATGCCCCGTCGTGGATATAGCCGCCGTGAAGCAGGCTTTCATCCTCGCAGTGGGCGGCCAGCACCTTCCCCAGGCGGACGCATTCCTCCATGGCGGCGCGCATCATGCTCTCGGATTGGACGCCCTTCCCGTCGTCGGAAAAGGCGACCGCTTCCCCCGCCATGGCCTCCAGGTCCGCAAGCTCCTGCCCCTTCTCCCCCACCGTCAGCGCCCCGTAGGGATAGACGCGGATGGCCGCGTCCCGCCGGATGAGGGCCAGCTCTGTAGCCAGGTGCGCTTCGGAATCGGGCACCGGGTCCAGGTTGGGCATGGCGCAGACCGCCGTGTAGCCCCCGCGGGCGGCGGCCAGGCTGCCGGAGCGGATGGTCTCCTTATAAGAAAAGCCCGGCTCGCGGAAATGCACATGCACATCGCAGAAGCCGGGAAAAACGGTGAAGACGCCGGTATCGGGAAGAAGGGAGGGCTGGATGCGGGGAGAAAAAGAGGCCAGGGCCAGGGGTTTGACCACTTTGATCTCCCGCGTCTTACGCTCCATTTTGAAGCCCTCCCTCATGAAAAATGTCTTGCCGATGAGCGGCAAGACACACATAGCAAAGCGCATACAGGTCGCCTGTACCGCCGTTTGACTGTGGCCATCTTGCCGATCTCTCTGTATCGGCTTAAAGATTTGTTTTTGGAATCATACCATTCCCCAGGGCCCTTGTCAACAATTTCCGACGGGGATTTTTCCTCCGGAATCGGGCAGGCTTTTCGTGGCGGCTCCGCTCCATATTAGCACTCTCTCGCCGAGAGTGCTAATATTTACAATTTGTTCATGGTTCGTTCACGGAAAGGGCAAAATCAGGGGGTATGATGAAGCCGTCAAAAGGAAAAAGGGAGGGCCCCACGGGGGCCGGGAGCATCCGGCATGAAACTGTCCGGCCGGGTGCGCAGATGGAAGGACAGAGAAAATAGATAAATGAGAACAGGGAGGTAATCATCATGTTCGGACTCGTTCCTTATCGCAAGATCAGCACCACCAACACCGCCGGCAATATCTTCCGTGAAATGGAAGAACTGGAACGCCGCTTCTTCGGCGACTCCTTCTCCAGCCTCTTCAAATCCGAGGGCACCACCGGCTTCCGCACCGACATCTCCGACCAGGGGGACAGCTACCTGCTGGAGGCGGATCTGCCCGGCTTTGACAAGGACAGCATCCACATCGACCTCAGCGAGGACACCCTTACCATCAGTGCGGAGCGCCACAGCGAGCATGAGGAGGAGGACAAGAAGGGGTCCTACGTCTGCTGCGAGCGGTCCTACGGCCAGTATCAGCGCTCCTTTGACGTCAGCGGCATCGACCAGGACGGCATCAAGGCCAAGTACGCCGACGGCGTCCTGAGCCTGACGCTCCCCAAGCTGCCCGAAGTGCAGCCTGCCGTGAAGCGGCTCATGATCGAATAACGAAGCAAAGCGCGGGAGCGCAGGATCAAAAATATCTACAGTCTGAGGCGAGGGCATAAGCTCTCGCCTCAAGCTGTCGACAAAGTGTCGACAGCTTGAGTGGCAAAATCAGAAATGTTTTCTGATTTTGCAAGAATATAACGTGAAGGGGGTCTCTCCGCCCCTTCACAAATCCCCCATGCTAATCGAAACACAGAATCATAGGTTTGTCTACAGTCTGAAGCGAGGGCATAAGCCCTCGCTTCAGATTTGTTTACCGACGATTACAGAAAATATGGCATGCGGCGGAAGAATATGTTAAAATAGAAAAGACAGCGGGCGCGGGAACGCCGGACGAAGGTCCTTCTGCGGAAGGACAAACGGGGGGAGAAGGGCTATGGAGCGCAGGGACAAGACCGTGGCGGAATCCAGGGTGGAGACATTCCACATCATCATGCCGGAGAACATGAACGATTCCGGGCGCCTGTTCGGCGGCACCATGATGTGCTGGATCGACGAGGTCGCCGGTCTGGTGGGGCGGCGCCATGCCCAGATGAACGTGACCACCGGGACCGTGGAAAACCTGAAATTCCTGCGCGGCGCCTATCTCCGGGAAATGATCGTGATCACCGGCAAGGTCACCTACGTCGGCAACGCCTCCATGGAGGTCAAGGTAGATTCCTTCGTGGAAAAAGCCGACGGAGAGAGGGAGCTCGTCAACCGGGCTTATCTCACGATGGTGGGCATTGACGAGGACAATAAGCCCTGCCGTCTCCCCCGCCTTATCCTGCAGACGGAGGAAGACGAAAGAGAATGGAAGCAGGCGGAGCTGCGCCGGCAGATCCGGCAGCAGCACCGGGAGGAAGGCATCCATTTTTATGAAGAATAGCCGCGGGACCCCGGTCCCCTGTGCGCCCGCGGCGTGTTATATGGAGAAGGACAGGCGATGAAGAAACTTGTTTTGCTTTTCGCGCTCCTCATATTCCCGGTTTTGGCCGGCTGCGACGCCGGCCAGATCATGGACGGCCCCGGCATGGTGAATTCCTATCGTCAGATCGACCAGGAAACCGTGAAGCAGATGATGGCCCAGGAGGACGGCCATGTGATCGTAGACGTCCGGCGGGAGGACGAGTATGCCGCCGGGCATATCCCCGGCGCGATCCTGATCCCCAACGAAAGCATCGGCACGGAGCCGCCGGAGGAGCTGCCGGATCGGAACCAGATCATCCTGATCTACTGCCGCAGCGGGAACCGTTCCAAGGAGGCGGCGCAGAAGCTCTTCGACATGGGATACACGAAGATCTATGAATTCGGCGGGATCAACACCTGGACCGGCGAGCTCGTGACGGAGGAGGAACCCGTAATGAATTCTGCGCCCGCGATACTCTCATTTGATTCCTTCGACGGCGGCGGCCCGGAATACACCGTGGAGCTGGGTGACCCGACCCTCGTCTCCTGGGAGGAAAGCGCCTGGTATGCTTCCCCCGACCACGGGGAGCTGGACGGTGCGGGCTATTCCGTGACCTTCACCTTCACGGGACTGAAGCCCGGCGAGACGCAGGTGCGGATCACCGGCTCCTCCCCCATCGCGGGCGTGGAAACCTACATATACTCCCTGACCGTGGACGAGGAGCTGAATGTCACTGCCCGCTTCCTCACGTCGGAAGACCCGGACGCTTTTGTCCGCCCGATGCCGGAGCTGGTGATCGAAGTGAACGGCACGCGGTTTTACGCGGACCTGGAGGACAACTGCGCCGCCAGGCTGTTCATCGAGGAGCTGGATTCCGGCGGCATCGAAGTGGAAATGCAGGACTACGGCGGCTTTGAGAAGGTGGGCCCCCTGCCCTGGACGCTGCCCCGGAACGACGAACGGATCACCACGGAGCCCGGAGATGTGATCCTGTATAACGGGAATCAGATCACCGTGTATTACGGCCAGAACACCTGGGAGCTGACAAGGCTGGCCAGGATCGGAAACGTCACGAAGGAAAAGCTCTTGGATGCCTTCGGGGACGGCGGCGCGACGGTCAGCTTTTGGCTGGAGTGGAGCGAGTAAACAGAATACACATAATCAAAAAACTGTGAACGCATGGAAGAACACGCCGGTCCCCAGGCGGACCGGCGGACTGGAAAGAAGGAGTGTGAGACAGGGATGTATCCGTTCAAAGCCATAACCCCGCGCATCCAACGCCAGCGGGACGCCATCCGCAACCGCGTGATCCGGCTGGACTCCGAGCATGCCATGATCGCCACGGAGGCCCGCAAAAAGGACCTGAATACCATTCCCATCATCCAGAGCGCCCGCCAGCTCAAGGCCATGGCCGAGAACCTGACGCTGCGGGTGGAGGACGACGACGTTCTCGTGGGCAACCGCGGCCGTTATGCGAGCAGCCACCCCCATCATCCCGAAGCCAACGAGGGCCTGGGCTTCATCATCGAGGGCATCGACAAGGGCGAGTGGACCCTGGGGGAGGACGGTCTGTACCACAATCCCGAAAGTGAAGACCTGCGGCTCTGCGCCTCCCCGGAGGACGTGGAGAACATCCGCAGCATCCAGGATTTCTGGAAGGGCCGCACCTTCGACTGCTGCGGCGACGGCTTTGCCCCGGATGGGCTGGAGGAGCTCAAAAGCCTGGGCGCCACCAAGCATAGCGTCTTTATGAAGCACCTGATCGGCTGCCGCCCCGGCCACCTGATTGCCGGGCACCACAAGATCATCAACGTGGGCTACGGCGCCATCCGGAAGCAGGCCCAGGACTGGCTGGACGCCCACTACGGCAACATCATGGGGGACGATACCCGGAAATACCTGTTCTATTCCGCCGTGGTCATCAACTGCGAGGCCTGCACCATCTACATCCGCCGCTACGGCGACGCGGTGCTGGAAAAGGCAAAGACCTGCGCTGACCCCGAACGCAGGGCGGAGCTGGAGAAGATGGCCGACAGCCTCTACTGGATCTCGGAAAACCCGGCCCGCACCTTCTGGGAGGCCTGCCAGGCGTCTCTGATGTACGCCCTGCTGATGTACGCCAACAACTGCGTGGCCTTTTCCACCGGCCGCTTCGACCAGTTCACCTACGCCCAGTACAAGCACGATATAGAAAACGGCCTCATCACCGAGGATCAGGCCCAGGAGATCGTGGACGCCTATTTCCTGAAGGTCAACAACCTCTACGCGGGCGGACCCCAGCTCCTGGTCCACATGATCGGCGCCAACAGCTATCAGCACACCACCATCGGCGGGCAGAATAGCGATGGGAGCGACGCAACGAACCCCATCAGCTACATGGTGCTGGAATCCATCGCCCGCCTGAAGCTCCACGACCCCACCATCTCCATGCGGGTGTGCAAGACTACGCCCAAGGAGCTGTGGGAGCTGGCCATCGAGACCACGAAGCTGGTGGGCGGCCTGCCCCTGTTCCAGAACGACGACGTGATCATCCCCGGCCTGATGCGGGAGAACGGCTACACCCTGGAGGACGCCAGGCAGTATGCCATCCTGGGCTGTCAGGAGATCGTGGGCCCCGGCATGGAGTACCCCTGCTCCAACGGCAACACGGCCCCTTATTCCAGCCTGAACTACGGCGTCGTCCTCGACATGGCCCTTAACGACGGCCGCAATCCCTTCAACGGTGCCCAGAGCCGCCTGCACACCGGCTTCCTCTATGAGATGAATTCCATCGAGGAGGTCCGGGAGGCCATGAAGAAGATGGTGGATTATCTCATGACCCTTCAGGTCTCCATCGACAATTATACGGACCTTCTCCAGCAGTACCACGGCACGGAGGTCCTGATCTCCATCAGCATGGAGGGCTGCATGGAATCCGGCA
>JAEEGI010021035.1_pt1 | contig 13005 bp, 12 predicted proteins | sample 8958751 | NCBI WGS metagenome assembly JAEEGI01 (sample SAMN16246545, study PRJNA631951) | gut metagenome | biome: gut microbiome; feature: rumen; material: KS-attached | host: Bos | place: Iran: Karaj | collected 2018-10 | reverse complement strand
CCGGCTCCATCAAAAACCAGCGTTCTGCAATCTTGGTAATCAAATCGTTAGTACTCATAATAGTGTTATTTCTTCCTTCAATTGTACCAACTCGTTCAAACGTTTTTGTCTCTTGCTGTCCTCTTTCTTTTGCATCGGGTCAAACTTTTTGAGCAGGTCGTAGAATTCGCGTTTATGGTTGGGATATATGAGGTGGCACATTTCGTGGAAAATGACGTGTTGAACGAAATCAGTTTTTGCATCCTGCAAAAGGGGGGACAATGTGATGGTTTGTCCATCGCATATTCCCCACGCACTAGAAAGCTTGCGCAAATGCAGAGAAGGCTTCTGCAAATACGGGGAATGCGGGTAGAAAATCGTCCAGCAATAGTCGAATTCTTCTGTGAGTGAAGCCATAGTCACAGATTTTGGATGAAATTGACGACCATATTGTAGATTTGCGGTGCCTCGGTGAGGATGAAGGCGAGCGCCTGCGGGTAGCCGTCTTTCTCGAAAAAGGAAGCGAAATGGGCGGTCTCCTCGTTCTTGCCTTCTTTCTGCAGGTCGTTCAAATAGGCGTTGAGGTTCGCGGCAATGAGTGTTTTCCGGCTTTTGTCGTATTCCCCGACCTCCAAAAAACGGAAGATGCTTTCGTTCACCAAGGCGATTTCGTGCAACTTGTACTTGCGGAGCGTACTTTTCACTTTCGGATACTCGAGAAGCACCTCCTCGGCAGTGAGAAGCCGGTTCTGGGCCAGAAATGTGAAAAACGCTTGTGTGGCTGTCGGTCCGACAATGCCGGCCATCATCTTTTTATAAATCTCCTGCAGCTCCGGCTGGTTCTGGATGCAGTCCGACACTTTTTTCCCCGCACGGCGGTCGGGCGACTTCTCCAGCCCGCGGTCCTCACCGTCGGCGGGTCGGTCGCCGTCGAGGAGCTTCGGGTTGCTGCGGATGAAGTCGATGACGCGGTGGTCGAGTTTGTTGTCGGAGGCCCACAGCAGCCATTCCTGCGTGGTGGGCCGGAAAGAGTAGATGTTGAAGCGCGACACGAGAGCGGGGTCGAGGTCGGTGAGCTGGTACTCCTCGCCTTCGTTCACGGCGGCGATGAGGCGGCTGCCGTCTGGCAATGCCCTGCCGGCCAGCTTTCGGTTGAGGGCGAGATCCATGATGGTCTGCAACACCTCGGGGCGGGCGCGGTTGAGCTCGTCAAGGAAGAGAACGATGGGTTTCCCGTCGGTGGGGAACCAGTAGGGCGGCATGAAGACCGTTTTGCCCGTCGTTTCGTCAAGACGGGGCAGTCCGATGAGGTCGCCGGGGTCGCTCATCTGTCCGAGGAACAGGGTGTTGACCTGCATTCCGAGCTGCTGGAAGTAGCGGGTCAGGATTTCCGATTTGCCGATGCCGTGTCTCCCGACGAGCATCAGGTTCTGCGAGGCGGGCGTTTCCGCCAGGATTTTGAGAAGTTCATTGGTGTTGATTGCCATAATTCTTTCGGTTAATGATTACGACGGCAAAGATAGAGTATGGGTGTGCCAAAAGGTGGCATAGCGGTGGCGTTTTAAGAGCAACAACATTTTGGACAACTTGGGACAACTTTTAAATGTTTTGAAACCTTTTCAATCCCACAAATTCCTGAAATACTTGCAGAACAAGGTGATACCCTCCGAAAATGTTTTGGTCTCCTTTTCTGAGAGGCAATCCGTGTATTTCATTAGCTCGAAGGCGTCAATCATTTTCTGAATGGTGGCGTCCCACTCGCGTATATCCTTAAAACCGTCAGGATGTCCGTGCTTTTCCAAATCCCTGAACGTAACGAGACGCGGGGCGATCAGACGGGCTAATGTGTTCTTCGTGTTCCACACCTCCTCAATCGGGTAGTCGTGCTTGTGGCTCCAGTGCTCACTGTTGGACGTGTTTTTCTTTTTTGAATTCTTTTTCATTCTTTTCGCTGTTATTGGTTTCCTTTAACAATCCCCGCAATCTTCTCATCCATCTGGCTCAGAAATTCCTCGAACGGCATATTCGGGTCCGCGTGTGCCATTTCCTCTTGATAATCAACCGTGTGGAAGTGGTTCACTACGTGTCCGAACCAGGAGTCCTCGATGATGGGGGACTTTTGCCCTGCCACAGTCGGCAGCACTTTGATGACGTGGACGGCAAGGCCTTTGTGATGGTTTTTACACCAAGCCAGGTTGATGCCAATGCCCAAACATTGCACATATAATAATGAGCATCCTCCTGTGGGGGATCTGATCATCTTGCCGGGCGAGTCCCACACGAGCAGCCACACCTCCAACGGCAGGTCGTAGTCGCCGTCCTCCTGGCAATACAGATATTGCACGACAAAGTCGTGGCTGTCCATCCATTCCGTGTTGTCATCGGAAGTGAAACAATTCATAATGCCCTCTTGGCACTGCTCGGCGTTGAAGCCGACGGGGATGATGATGGTTTTGGTGGTCATATCTTTGCTGTTTTTGATGCTGAAATTAATACGTAAGAGATTTCTCAGTCCCACAAATATCGGTAATACTTGCAGAACAGTTCAATCCCTTCTGAAATGATGGTCTCTTCTTTGTCCGAAAGGCAATTCACCTCCTTCATCAGTTCGAAAGCGTCAATCATCTTCTGGATGATGTGGTTCCATTTGGTCATATCACCCACATCGGGAGGGTAGCCGTGCTTGTCCAGTTCCTTGTACGCTATCAGGCGCGGGGCAATCAACCAGGCCAAGGTGTTATCTGTGTTCCAAACCTCTGAAATCGGATAGTCGTGCTTGTGGCTCCAGTTTGCGCTGTCTTTGGATTGCTTGGGGCTTTTCATATCATTGTGAAAAACACTTAGTCTAACCGCTCGTAGTCAAACCACGCTTTCGTGGCGTTTGCCCTCTTGTAGTCAAAGCCATACCTGTCCATATACATGGCGATGATTTCCTTGGCTCCATTGTAGAAAGGATCTTGAGTGTGGTGATCTAACGTGACAATGATCTCCATTTCCGGGGTCAAGACTGTATTGTTCACTCTTTTGATTGTCTTTGGAATGATTCTGAAAACTTTACTCATAACTTTTTCCCTGGTACGTGTCGGGCGCAACTTTTGGTGAATATTAAAGATGCGGCAAAGATAGCACAGGGGTGTGCCAGTGCGTGGCATAACAGCCCCCCGACCGATCCAAAGGCCTGCCCATTGGCAGTGAACAGTGATCAGTGAATAGTGATCTTGCACCCCGTTAGGGGTGCAGGGCTTGGTAGAAAGAGGTGGACAGAGGAATGTGCGCACGCCGTAGGTGTGCGGGGAAAAAAGTATTAAGGGTTTCACCCCGCGAAAAACGGCAATGGTTTTATTCAGCGGCTTTGAAATTGAACACGGGCTTGATGATGTATTCCACGCTTACCGTATCCTTTATATTGGCAAGAATCTCATCCTTAGGCTTATATGCCATAGGGGCTTCGTCAAGGGTGTCGTTGGTCACGGTTTCGCTGTAGATACCTTCCATAGAACTTTTGAAATCTTCCAGCCGCAGTTCCTTGAACGCCTTCGCCCGGCTCATCACACGCCCTGCCCCGTGCGGTGCGGAGCAGTTCCAGTCGGCGTTGCCTTTGCCGATGCAGATGAGTGAGCCGTCGCGCATGTTGAGCGGTATGATGCACCGTTCGCCTGCTTGGGCCGAGATGGCGCCTTTTCGGATCAGGTTGTCGTCACTGATATAGTTGTGAACGCTTTCAAAAGCATCGTCAGCAATTCCGCGTGCGGAATGGTTCTCTTCAAGGAAGTCAGTGATCAGGTCGGCAATCAGTCTGCGGTTGAGGCGCGCCCAACGCTGGCAAAGCCGCATGTCGTGCAGGTACTCGTTGCGCGGCTCGCACTCTAAATAACAGAGGTCGGGCGGCACGGGCGGGGTCTGCATCTTGAAATCGGTGTGCAGTTTGGCAATGGCGGCCTGTATCTCCTTTCTCCTGCCCTGACTTTTGTATTCCTCTATGATTCGTTTCTGTTGTTCCAACACCTTGTCCCACCCCGAAAGCAGTTTCCGTGCCTCCTTTTGGTACAGGTCGGCCACCTGTTTGCCTAAGTTGCGGCTTCCCGTGTGGATCACCAGATACCATTTCCCCTGTTCATCGCGGTCGAGCTCGATGAAATGGTTGCCGCCGCCCAAGGAGCCGATGGACTTGTCCAAACGCTTGCTCTCCTTGAGAAGCCTGTAGCAATACATCTCACGAATAATGGCTTTGGCCTCGGAATAGACCTCCATATACTTGTGGGGCAGCGGCAGGTATTGGTCACTGCGGAAGTCGCGCCCCGACGGTATGGCCTTCAGGATGAAGTTGTTGAGCGCGTGGAAATCAATGGATTTCGGCACTTCGAGCGGTTGCACGAGGATGCCGCAGCCGATGTCAACCCCCACAATGTTGGGGATCACTTTGTCACCCAGGCTGCCCGTAAAACCGATCACGCAGCCCGCACCGGCGTGTACGTCGGGCATAATACGAATTTTGCAGTCGGCAAACACCTTGACGGAAAGCAGTCGCTGAATTTGCTCAAGCGCCAACTCTTCTATGTTGTCCGTGAAGATTTTAGCGTCGTGATTTGGGATAGTTTTCATTTTTGAATAAGAATTTGCAAAGATAATAAATGATTGATAATGTTGAGCCAGCAAAGATAACACACCGGTATGCTAAAACGAGGCATAACAAACGAAGGGCGGGAAATTGCTCCCGCCCTTCGTTCCACTTCTTCGGAACACTACGGCAACTCTTTTCGCATTTCCTCTAATTTGTTGATTCTATTGAGGATGATGTCGCCAATATCTGTGTGTTTGTGGAGGTAATCACCAAGAAGGCGGCCCACCACGTCGTTAACATAGTCGTGAATGGTCTGCCCTTCGGGCTGCATCATTTCAGAACCGAGGCGGGTTTGCGCTCCTGTTTCATAAAGTGGTTCTTGCACCTTGATAGAGATGACGGCAGAAACAGCGTTGCAGATATCGTCTGTTTCATACCACTTGCCGAAATAAGTGCGGATTGTCGTAGCTAATGCATTACGGAAGGCGTTTTGGTGTGTGCCACCTCGCGGCGTATAATGTTTGTTGACGAAAGAATAAAATTCCTCTCCACAATTTCGAGTGGTGTGAGTGAATACAAACTCAAACTTTTCGTCTTGAAGGTGAATTGGCGCGTAAAGCATCTCCTCCAGTTTCGTCTTATGGCATAGGAGGTCGTACAAACCGTTCTTGGAAAGGATCTTCTGTCCATTGTAGTTGATGGCGAAACCTTTGTTTAAGCAAGCATAGTTCCGCAATGTGTTGGCAATGCGCTGTGACAACCACTGGTATTTACCGAGAAGGCTGTCGTCGAGTGTGAAGGAGATGGAAGTGCCGGAACGCTGGTTGCTTACTTCTACGGAGGATTCTCCGATGAGCTTACCGTAGGAAAACTCGACCGTCTTCATCTTCCCGTCTCGGAAACTCTGTATCTTGAAGTGGCTTGATAGGGCGTTGGTTAGCATGAGAGCCCAACAACCTTCATTTGGGTTTAAATTTGTCACGAGGTACATCAGCTTATCAAATGGCGTACCACATCCATAGTCGCGCACGTCCACCACATTGTCTTTGATGGTCACATCGATGTTTTGGCCATGTCCCTGTTCAGACTGGTCAACAGCGTTGTTCATCACCGCTTTTAAAAGTTCATGGATAGCATCATTTTGTGAGTCGCTATCTCCTATTCGCCTGCCAAGGAAAAAACCAGGGCGTGAGCGGACAGGCTCATACCACGTTATTTTGATTTCGTTGTTATTGTTTTTGTCAAGTTTTTCCATTAGTTTTGTCGTATTTGATGAATAGTTGGCTTTTATTTTTCTGCGGCAAAGATAACGCAAGACTGTGCTAATTCGTGGCATTGTCGGTGCCCGCAGATCTACGGCCTGCCAGCGCACCGCCAGCTGTAATTGGGAAGCACGTCCCGCCGGCCGCTGGTTGGAAACACAAGGGATAAGATGGAGATTCCGCTCGCTCGCTGATGCGCCCACTGGCGAGTTGGGGATTCCGCCTCGCCTTACGGCTTCGGCGGAATGGTGCGTACCTCCGTGTGAGACCAAGGGGGAGAAGATGGGCGGCGGGGAAAAACTTCCGTTGCCGGAAACTTTACGGCCGCCGCCCATCTTCTCCCCTTTTTCCCTTGTATGCGGCACACCATTCCGCCAGTGACGGCAGGAACTGGCGGAATCTCCTACGTTCAAAAACACATTTCCACAAAACAGTGGTGCCCGCAGACCTACAGCCTGCCAGCTGCGCGTGAACAGTGAATAGTGATCAGTGATCAGCAATCTTAACACGAAATGGCACCCCGTCAGGGGTGCAGGGTTTGGTGGAATGTAGCTGTTTACGTCTCCGCATTCTCCATTGCTGGCGCATTGCTTTGCCTTATGTGGTGGAGGTGTATCAGTTCGTCGCACATGGCAATTTTTTCTTCCAAATCGACACACTCCTCTTTCCATCCGTCAAGTTCGTATGAGAGGTCCTGATACTCGTCTGAATCCTCGTCCAAATTCTCCAGTCGGTTTTCCAAATCTTCAATTTCACCTTCGCAGTCATACATTCTGACAGACCAGCGTTTCCTGATGGTGATAATTTCGTCGATCCGCTCCTTTATGATGTCGGTCTGTTCCTCAAAGGAGAGGTTTTTCAGGTCTTTTTTGAATTGTAAAATATTCATATTATCGTTTGTTTTGCTTTTACTCTCTGTTGAACGCTTTTCTGTGGCGAGGTCTGATATTAAGGCAATATTCTATCATGGCTTTGTTTTCTTGTTTAAAAACAAGGAATTTGAATAATTCGAGATAGGTCATATGGAGTTGTTTTTTTGCTGCAAAGATAGTGCTGGGCTATGCCGGTTTGTGGCAGGGTGGAATCAATACCAGTCTTTTTCCAGTTCCCAATCGAGTAGTTGACCTTGCATATCGCGCAGCTCGCAGCAGGTGCAGCCGCCCACCTTGTAATTGCCAAGATATCGGACAGTCGGGGGGAGGTAGATGGCTCGCAAATTACAACAATTCTCAAATGTGCTGGGGTCTATCTCTTTTACGAAAAAAGGCATTTTGGCTGTTCCGATGGTGCTTGGAAAAGGGTAACTCTCATTTATGACGGCTTCAACCACATATAGTTTTCCGTCATATTCCACCCAATCAGGCAATAGCAGACCTGGCCCAAGCTCGTGTGTTTTTTCGGTGGCATACACAGACAAAACACCGTCAAAATAGCTGAAACCGAGCCGATGATGGTAATCATAACCATAAAAAGAATCCGGGTGCATATCGAATGGATAGACCTTCGTGAGATATAGAGGGAAAAGACAGGTGTCGTCATCTTCAAAGTATTGCAATCCGGTGATGTCATCTTCAGCTAACCGGATGGTATTCCCCTCGCACGACAAGGACAAGGAAGCAGTCTCCAGTTTTGTTATAACCCCTCGATATACTTCGGTTTTCGATTCTATTGTGATATGGTCCCCGACCTGCAGGTTTTCGTTAATGTACTTCAACATATCTTTGCTGTTTTTAATGCGGCAAAGATAAAGCGAGACTGTGCTGATTCGTGGCATTGTGATGCCCGCAGACCTACGGCCTTTCAGCTGACAGTGAACAGTGAATAGTGATCAGTGATCAGCAATCTTAACACGAAAAGGCACCCCGTTAGGGGTGCAGGGCTTGGTAGAACGGAGCTTTACGGCCGCCGCCCATCTTCTCCCCCTTTTCCCCAGTATGCGGCGCACCATTCCGCCAGTGACGACAGGAACTGGCGGAATCTCCTACGTTCGAAGACAAAGTTCCACAAAACAGTGTGAGTCATACTTTGAGATGGTAATAGTCGATCAAGGCCTCGTCCTCTTGTTCAAAAGTGGGGAATTTGAATGATTCGAGACAGATTATATGGGTGTTTAAGGGTGGTAATTAAGGACTCCATGAACTTGGTGACTCATGGGAGGGAGGTGTTTGTTTTTCCAAATCTACAAAAGCCTATTAAATCACTTAGTTTTATTATGCCTGCAGTTACAAACTACGGCGACTATTTCACCGTGAGCAGACGAGAATAAACATACGTGTTTGAAACATAACGGAGGATTACATAAAATAATAATCAAGAATTGGCCCATTCCAACAATTTCTCAAAAGCCTTTTGTGGACGATTTTCACCCACAATCTCGGGTGGAAGGGCATGCCACTCATTCAGGCCCCAACTATATCGGAACTGAGAACTGTAGGTCTGGAAAATTGGGTTATGGCCTGATTCGCTAAACAATGGATCACCTTCAATGCCTCCATAAAAGAGCGAGGTGAATCCTTTCTCCTTTTCCAGCCATCCTATACGCCATCCATTCCTAAAAAAATCAGTGACACTGCGATTCATGATGCGGCGTGTGAGCACATAGTATATGTAAAGTTGCTGCTTGACATTACGGATTCCGCCCAAGTCTTCATGTTGTTTTGACAGGCGAAGAATGGTATTCTTCTCTGATTCGACAAGGAAAGTTTCCAAATCCTTTTTCTTTGAATCCATATAAGCCACCGCCAGTGCTATGACTGCAGGATTCTTGCTGAAGGTATCATCGTCATACATCATTCGACGGGAGTCTTTGTAATGTGTATAGAGCATTGAGTCTAACAAATCTCCCCAGACTGATGAGAATTCGTTCTGGCTAATACGGTCATAATGCTCGTATAGATTTTTCAGCCGCTGAAGGTCGAATGATTTGACCTTATCATCCGACAGTTCAAAGGATTCAATGTTTTTGGCAGAAGATGTATAAGTTCCAGAAAGTAGATTCGTAATATTACCCCGTAACCATGTGTTATCTTCAATTAGCTCTATCGTCTCTACTGCTTCTATATATTGTTGTCGAAGTTGCGCTTTAAAATGTTCTTCACGGCATTGTGATTCACGAAAGCCTTCCAATTTGAATTCTTCCTCTGCAAGAGTCTCATAGACATGGTCAGAAGCACTCAACCGTTCAAGGCTGCACAGAATACGTGGCTGATCACGTTCAGACTTGTCTTTTGTGTTATAAATGAGATTTCGAATAACTCTTACAAAGTTTTTTAGTTCTGCAATATCTCCGTGACAGCGCAGGTATTTCAAGGCGGAATAGAGTATGACCATCATATCGATAGTCATGTTGTCTCCTTTTAGTGATATGGTAAGTAAGTCTGCAAGAGAGGTTCCTTTATTTTCCCACAACAGAATCTCCTTATTGTGTTTTGCAATTACGGGAATAATGTCTAAAGCGAATTGTAGGAAGTCTGTATTATCGGGGGAAGAATAAATAGCACGCAGGAGATTCATGTCCAAGAAATCGTCGGCATAACTCTCTGCTCTTGGCTTAGCCTGTTTGAAATACAAACAGCGAGTGAGGAATTTCAAGTAGTTCATGAAACATTGGTCAATGACGTATGTACCTTTTTTCTTGTAAGGCCACAAGTTTTCCACCCAGTTTGTTTCCATTTTATTCTTTACTTCTTCCAAGTGTGGATAGTCTTTCAGTATTTTGTAGAATTCCGACTTGAAGTTCTCAAAGTCTGTCAACACTTTTCCACGTGCATTCATTCTTATATAGAGCTCATCGGAAAGGCCAAATAGTTCCAACTGAACAAGGTAGAATGATAACAATCCGCCAGTAAGTGCGTTCAAAGTAGCAGTACCATTTAGCAACACTTCTTGTTGGCCAAAATCGTGGAGCATCTGCAACATTCCGCTCACAGTGCCATCGTTCAGCCATTCATTATCAAACCATTTCTGATTGATGATGTATTCTTTTATGTCCTTCAACTCTTCCGATGGGAAAGATTCGCTTAGCAGTCTTTCGCAGAAACTGTGAGACGACGGACGAGTCTCATAAGAGAATTTTTGCATCCATGAGACAATTTCCCCTAACCGTCCTTCCTTAACGGCCAGAAACCAATGAAGCAGCCACAGGGTGGTTAAACGCTGTTGCCCATCAACAGGAATGAAAGCAGACTTGCCATCTTCTTTACGCACGTTACCGTAAACAAAATCCAATTCCACGGGAGTCTGTGTGACGAATGCTTGAATCAAGAACTCCACGAATCTGCCACGTACTTTCCCTTCTTTTTTGCGCCCTTGCGCATAATCCCGTTGGATGATGGGAATTTCTATTTTGTCATATTCTTGACAAAGGGACATCAATGTATGTTTGCTACTCATAGGTCTGTCTTACTTTTAAAATCATTAAATACGTTTTCAATTTCTTCGATGTAATCGGCTTTATCACGCGTGCTCCAAAAATAGGGCTGGTTATCTGCTTTGCTGTAGAGTTTTAGAAACACGTTCCTTGTGCAAGGTGGAATGAAACTTCCCTCTCGCTCCATTTTTATGATGCGGTCACGTTTCACAGGGAAAATGGCATTGTTCAACCGCGAATTATCAGGGCACGACAATAGTGCCATATTCTCCAGCTCATGTTCGGTGCCTGTGGAATCGAATGCTTCTACAATCCTAACCCTAATGCTATTAAACGCATCTTTATCAATCTTCTCTGATGCTAAAATGGAACGTAGTTCTGATTTGTACTCCGATATGTTGGTAATTTTCGGTTGCCCGTCTTCACCTATTCCTTTGTCAATCGTATTGATATGCTCAACAGATGATAGTGTGTCTTCTATCCATTCTCGAATTGCTTTATCGTTCTGCATCGGGTCTTGTGATTGTTGGGCATGGATGTGCTCCAAGCTCCATTTCGTACTGGTCCTAATCTTATTATACAAATTAAATGGGAATCGTAATTGACTGTTAGATTTCATTCGTTCCACAGAGAGGACATTGAAGAGAAGAAGTACTCGTTTCAATTCTTCTTGATTACTGTCATAGGACAGTTGCTGAATGTCAATTTGCTCAAGATAGGTCTTGATTTTCAAGAACAACTCACGCTTAAATGATTTCTTGTCGGTTTCTGAAAGTTGCAATAGTTCTGCTAACGAGATTCTCCCAGCTGACAATAGGAAACCCACATAGTGGTAAAGTGTCCGTTCTTTGAACCAATAGCGAAAACGCCCGAAAATTTCCTTGGTCTCTTTCCATAGTTCTGAGGAACGCTCCGACGGTTTGTTACTATTGCGTATCTCTTGTTCAAACCACTTGTAAGTGTTGTAGTTCTCTGAGTTTTTATTATGTGCCTGTAACTCAAAAATCAACTGAATATGGTTAGCCATTGACTTGTCTGTTAAGAAACCCCATACTTCGGGATTCCTTAACCATTGTTCTATCTCATACCATTCATTAGAGAACTCCCCTTGGCGTATCAGTTGCTCTCGCTTCGTATCCCCCTCTATACAGCTCATTAGCAACGCCCTCACGAGTTCTGCATCTTCAAGTGGAATTTTGCCAATATTCAGACGGTTGAAAATGTCTATTTTCTCGGTCTCTTGCTCCTTGGCATTTTTTGATTTCAGAGCAACCTCATACCAGATAACCTGTACTCGGTTTAACAGTTTATTCGCGAAGTCATCAGGATAGCCGATGTCCTCATTCTCTTTCTGCGCAAACCAGCAATCAATGCAACTATAGGCTTCACTCATGAAGTGGAAATCTGGAGTGTCATGATTTGTAATTCCTTTAGTAAGCGAGGACAAAAACGAGTTACTTGCTGGCCTCTTATCGAACGTAATTTCAAAATGAGGTCTTTTTAAGCGTTTTAGTATCAGATACAATGTGATTAATCGCTGTTGACCATCTACTAATTCCCATTGCCTTAGTCCATTTTCATCGGTTTGAGCAACGACGACGATAGGTTGTAAGCAGTAGGATTCATTAATAGCACCTGGCTTGTTCTGACTTTTCAGAAAATCATCAATATCTTCCAGCAATGCTTTAACATGCAGTTCGGTCCATCGGTATCCACGCTGGTAAGATGGAATGCTATAGTGTTCCACCTTAACAGTTCTGTTAGGAGTGCTATCATTACGTATAAGCTTTCCTATTGGACGAGTTCCTATATTATTCATCAATTATGAGGGACTTCCATTATTTCACTTTTCACGCCGCCTCCGTTCATGTTGCGAAGTCCGTTAAACACCATGATATGGAAACGACCCCGCAAAACTACATTATTTCCCTTTCACTCCTTCCCTTTCGCAAAAAAAAATCTACAAATCCCCCAACGTCCCCCCAAACCTCCCCCTCATCTCCCGCAATATCTCGCGGAAGGTTTCCGAGAGACGGGACAACATTTGGAGGGCGATCTCTTCTGGGATTTCTTTGTAGAAGGCCTCGGCAATGTTTGGAAAACAAAATCAGTGAAAAGCTGACGTATCAATGTGCCAAACAAGACGGAATCCACAATCTGAACCTTTGTATTTAGCGAAAGTACTGTTGCGCTGTGTTATTCGACAATATACTGAATATAAATCACAACAGCCCCCGCGAAGCACTCTGTCGGCATTTTTATCTGGATTACTTCCATAATCAGAATACCTGCTTTGGCACCATTCCATAACATTACCACACATATCGTACAAACCGAGTTCGTTGGGGAGTTTTCCCTTTACAGGATGAGTGCAGCAATGATTTCTTTTCATATCTTGTGTGTTCTTATCTGCATTTCCATCCATATCCGGTCCAGACAAATAAGAATCACCACTATTTCTCCAATACCATGCCACTTCATCAATATTACTGCTGCCCGCGTATTTTAAATATTGGCTTTTAACGCCTCCTCGGGCAGCGTATTCCCACTCAGTCTCAGTTGGTAAACAGAAAAAAGGCCTGTCTGGGAAGAAACTATTCAACTTTGTTATAAACTCTTGACATTCATTCCAACTAACATTTTCAACTGGTCTATCAGAGCCTTTGAAATGAGAAGGATTATTTCCCATCACAGCTTGCCATAGCTCTTGAGTTACTTGAGTCTCCCCTATATAATAGTCGTTAAGACATTCAAGATGAACAGGCGATTCGTTATCGGCAGCCTCTTCATCATAGTTCTGAACGGTTGAGTCAATTCTGATTCTTTCCCAATTT
>JAEEGI010021032.1_pt1 | contig 13007 bp, 5 predicted proteins | sample 8958751 | NCBI WGS metagenome assembly JAEEGI01 (sample SAMN16246545, study PRJNA631951) | gut metagenome | biome: gut microbiome; feature: rumen; material: KS-attached | host: Bos | place: Iran: Karaj | collected 2018-10 | reverse complement strand
CCGCAAGGAGTTTTTGAATGCCGTCAACGAGACAATTGTATCAGAGATCGGGTTTTACTCAAAAATACTCCTGGTCAATCAAAACGTTAGTTTTCTCGAAAAGATCAATAGCTCCATAAGAGACCGGCTCAGGACTACGCTCATCGCAAAAACGTCAATACCGCCCGCGCAGATAGATCTGATACTCACATTCGCCGTTGCGGGAAGGACCGCAGTATACCGGAAATGGATAATTAACGGTTTCAAGCCGACCGCCGAAGTTGTATCAGAGATGCTGGAAAAGATATCTTCTTCCGGATTTGATTATTTTCTGATTGACGGTCAAGACGAATAGACCATGGCGATGAGATCGTCTACACGATTTGATCTTCTATGATAGGCCAAAAAAACAACAGCCCCGGGACGTATCTCGAGGCTGTTCGATGGTGCGGATAGCAGGACTTGAACCTGTATGGAGTCACCCCCACACGGACCTGATGGTAGCGTTACCTTGGTGAAAAATGTTGAAGGCGGCTATCCAAATCACTAATACTCTTTCACCACACTCCAATTTTCGGGGGCATGTCAGAAGTCAGAGGATATTCTCGCTTTAAATCCAGCCATATAATTCATGCCAGTTGTGTGATTGTTCTCTTTTCACCAGTATCCGCATCTTCGAAAAAATACAAATATTTATCTGCAGAATGTGACTGTGATACGAACACCATCGGTGAGTTTTTCCCCATAGGCCACTCGGCTTCTTGAATCCACCGGGGTCTTTTAGCTCCTTTGCAGCGAAACAGCGCTTTAATCTGCGATTTGAACTCTCTTTTTCTTGCTTTCTCAGTTCCGGGCTGTAAGCGGTTATAAGTATCAAGAAGTATATTTGACGCGTCAACTTCCGGGCCGCCGATGTATTCAGGACATGTGTCGATTACGAAATCAAACAGTTTATGAACGTAATCACTTATTTCAATCTCCTCATCAGGAAATGCTTTCGTAAGGACTCTTTTTAATTCGGAATGGACATTCAACCATTGGCCTATCTCGTCTACATCCTTACATATATCGGACAAGGTCTCACGAATATCATATGGAATTTCAATCTGTTTATAATGTTTCTGTAAAAGCGTTATTATTTCCATAGGATCACTATATTTTTCGTTTCTTAGCTTCTCTAATCTCTTTTTAACATCTTCATCTTCTATTGTCATATGACCTTTAAAATCGGCAGGTACAACACTCTGTACCCAATCCAGGACTTCGGAATGCTCCTGACAATACTGCTTAAACTCCTTAAACTCCATACGGTTTGCAAGGAAATCATATACTATATGCTTCGGTTCCATAATTAACTTCCTCCTATATATTTAGAATAGCCATGGATGTAATTTTACGAAATTTACAAAGTGTTCCGTGAAGGTAATCTCTATATATGCATAAAAATCATTTAAAATACCGTAAACATGATGAAGTTGGACTTTATGACCGTCAATTCCAATCGGGGCACGGCCTTTTAGCATTAAATCTATGTTGTTCTCGCTTAGATAGTATTGTCCCGAATCAGAAAGTTTCTTAGGATCAATTGAGTTTTCATATTTTAACCCTTCGCTGCGCCAGTGTGCTCGTCGTTCTGCCGCCCATTCACTTCCATGATTGCAACTATTATGGACAAGAATCTCGCTGTCTCCAACAAAATATGTATGGAAATCCTCAACCTCAAAGTTATAAACCTTTATCGGACTCTCAAGTATCTCGTGCTGGATCTTTTCGACTACTACATATTCTCCGTTTACCGTTACCAGTATGTCTCCGGCCCTGAGTTTGCAGGCAGCTGTCCAGCCTTTTATCGGTGAGTAAAACGGGTGTTCATTTGTGCAGACTATTTCTTCTCCGTTAACAGTTACGTGGACGAGTTCATCCGCTTCTCTTTCAAACGTCCTGACAACCTGCTTCAGGGCTACATCGCCGCTTTCCTCGTCATACGCATAAACGCTGTCTCCCGCGGCAATATTCTCAATTGCGTCCAGCCCCGCTTCAGTAGCAACAAGCGTTCCGGCAATAAAGCAGGCGCCCATTCCCATGACAGCCGTCCCGATCTGCATGATTCCTGATAGCACAACCTTGCTGGCTTCATACGCCTCCTCGTTCCCATTGAAGATAGTCTCGCGTATATAGTTATACCCGGTTCCCGCTTCCACAATTTCGGAAACACCCTCAAAAGCATATGCCACCGCCGCCGCTACCGTCACGCCGGCGACTACTGTCATCAAAGGAGTCAGCGTTCCGCAAGAAGCCACGCTCAACGCAACGCTTGCGATGCAGACAGCGGCGGTCCCGACCATTATCAGTCCGTTTACAAATTTGCCCCAGTCCCATGTTCCTTCCGGATCGTATCCGGAAATAGGATCGTTTCCGCAGTAGCAGTAAAGATTAGTGCCGAGAGACCCATCCTCGATATTCAGCCGATAGTCGGCGTTAAGGAATCGTCCTGTAGCAGGGTCATAATAACGGCTCTGAAGGTAATAGAATCCCGTCTCGTTGTCGTAGTAATATCCTCTGTATCTGATCGGATTAATATAGCCGATACTCGAGGTATTATTTGTGATGTCAACGCCGCTGCCGTTTTTGATCGATTCAAGTTTTCCCCAGGTATCATAAGTATAGGCAGCCACTATTGCTCCGTATTTGTTGACAATATGCGTAACGTCTCCCTGCGCATTCCGCACATAACGGTAGAGTTCTCCGCTTCCTCCGTTTTGGGATAACGAAAAACCGCAGATCCTGCCTGAAGCATCATAAACATAAACTATCTCATACGATCCGTCTTCGGCCCATTCGGATCTGAGAGTGTTACCTACCCAGAAGTAATTGATTTGCCTGGATACATTGCTGTTCGATACAAGAGTTTTTCGGGTCCTCAATCCATCCGAGTCGTAAAGATAGCTTTGAGCGTACGTGCTACCTTGCGGGGTTACGGTCGCAAGCTTGTTGCCGCGAGTCCAGGTCATTGTGTATGCATTTCTGCCGAAGTATGTGAGCGGGTTACCTGCGGAGTCGTAAGAATAGACATTCATTCCGACGTAGCTCGTCATAATGTCTTTATATGTGGAGTCATACCCCCAAATCGGCAGAGCAATCAGCGTCGCATTCGCCGCAAGATTTTCAGTGGTAATATTGGGGCTGTAATTGTACACCGCCCTGCAAATTATATTTCCGCAATTATCGTAGGTGTACCTGATCGTATATCCTGTTCCGCCGTTTAGCTTTTTGTTGTCTTCACGCAAAAGCTGACCAAGGGAGTCATATTCGTATTTGTGAGTCTGTACCCCGTTTTCAGAAATGGTTTTTATCTTACCGTTATCATAGTAAGTATAAGACAGAGTCGGAACACCGGAAACAGAGCATGTTTCGGATGACACAAGCGAAGTGTGATTATTTAAAGTATACGACTGGTTTCCGTTAGTGACTGTCTCGTTCTTGTTAATGTAGCTATACGACTTCGACAATGTTGAAATATTGACATGATTGCTGAATGACGAAATCCTTCCAAGCTCATCGTAAACGATAGTTCTTGTTCCCAAATAGCCTTCTGCAATGAACTCTCTTTGTGATTCGATCGTTTTTACGACCGTGTTATATTCGTGCCCTTCTCCGGCTGTGATGAAATGTTCATATCTTTGGTCAAATGTTGTCGAATATCTGTAGAATACACTGTTGCCGTCGCTTGAAAGGACCTGGCTTATGTTTCCTTCCTGATCATAGCCGTATTCTTTAGTCACGGTATTCGAAGGGTCGGAGCGGTCAACAGTCTTTATGACTCTCCCGTTCTGATCGTAATACCAAGCAAAAGTAGCAGTACCAATATTTGCGTTAGGCGAGAACGCAATATACGTCAGATATCCGTGAGTGTCATATCCGTAATACTTCTCCTGTCCGTTGCCAAACGTTTGCTTTGAAATCTGTCCAAATCTTCCTCCGTAGGTATATGTCGCAAGTGTGCGGTATAAATCTCCGTTTGCGTCAAGGATTTTGACCCCGGTCCGGTCACCGGCCGCGTTCTTTTCAATCGAATATGAAAACGTTGACCTTGAAATATCGGTACTGTTTTGTCCGTAGGTTATTCCAATGGATGATCCGGAGCTGGTCTCGCCCGTCAGCCTGCCATAAGAATCGTATGTATACGTAGTATCATTACCGTCTCCGTCGGTTACCGAAAGAAGATCGCCTGTAGAACTCGAATAATTATACGTTATAAATCTGCCGGAAGCATCTGTTTCTTTTATAAGGAAGCGTCCGTCGGCAGAGTAAATGTTTAGTCTGTGGGCAACTTCCGTAGCCGGAGAAGTGTGAGTAAAAAGGGTTACAGACTCAGTTTGATTGCCGTTTGAATTATATGAGTAGTTTGTAACGGTTTGAATACTGGGCTGGGTATTGTTGCTGATTCTGATAGATTCTGTAATTGAAGTGACTTCGTACAGAAGGGATGCATTGTAAGAATAAGTAGTAGTCGTTTCGTTATTTCTGACATCCGTATATATTTTCGACGACAATCTGTTATGAACAGTCTCGTCATAAGTATAACTGGTCTTTTCCCCGGAAAACGATTTTTCTAATGTTATCTGCCCGTATTCATCATAAACATATATGCTTCTGTTGACGTATTCGCCCAATCCGTTCACATATTCAACGGTAACGCCGCCAAAACAAACGTCGGTATAGTTGTAATCATTGGCAAGCCGTATTGTTACAGTGCTCAAACCGACTGATATAGGGATTATGGCCGTCACATACTGCCATTCTGTAGTTGTATTGGAGAACAGAAGTTCTCTGTCTGTGAGATTCGCGTTACCAAAGTCTACAATAATTCCGAATTTTCCGGAGCTGACCGCCTTGCCTTTGCCGTAGCCGCTTACAACCAAATAATTTTCCTCATACACCATTGCGGAAAGCGTCTGGCTTACCCGTCTTGTTTCATTGATCGATCCCGGAACTTGCACGCATCTTATTCTATCAGTCGTCACTACAGTTGGAGTGAACGATCCGTCGACACTCCATGCAGAAGTTCCGTAGTAAAACCCGTTGTCCGAAATGTGATTGACCGGTCTGTCACATGCACCTTCTGTAAGCGATACAAGATCAAAATACAGATTCCCGCTCATATTCTTGAAACCAATCAAGATGGAGACACTTCCGGCAACCGCAAAAGACGGAATACTGAATGAGTACTGAGCTCGCTGTTCAACACCCAAATCAAGCTTCATAATCGGCGACAGGGCTTGATCGTTCATGCCGGTAAAGGTGTAAATTGCACCGAGGACGATGCCTCCCGTACCACTTAGACCTGACGCATCTATGTCCACAGACAGCGTATATGTTTTCCCGGGAGCAGCGGCCGGTACAGGATATCTGGCATATAGTTCAGTTACCGAGTCTGCGGTAGAAAGCTTGAAGTATTCTCCACCGTAGTGTATTAGTGCGAAATGAGAACCGTTGTCCTCAGCGCTAAGAGTCCCGCTGTTCGCTGAAGGGTACACAGTCCAGGCATCGGTTAGACCAGTGAAATCTTTTACAAGATTTCCGTTGCTCATCACAGAACTTGTTCTGCCGGAAACCAGATTCATTTTTGATAAGTCTCCGCCTGCGTATTCGCTTCCGGAGGCATTGCCCAGACTGTCAAATACGGCAGTTGTTCTGCCGGACCGATCAAAAAATAAGTATTCCGAATAAACAGAACCGTATATGATCGAATTGTAATAGTAATCATATTTTGTATGATCCGAGAATGAGAGATTAACAATTTCGCAAGTATTGTAGGAGTTGTTATCGTTTAAGGTAAATCTGGTTATCGAATTAACAGGACTCACTCCGTTTTGCTGAACAGTACCACGTGTGAAAGAAATATATTCCCGGTCATATGAGCCGCTTTCTCTGTATCCAAAACGGGTTATATTACCGTTTGTATTATATACAAAGGCAGTTCTTTCTCCCGCAGGAGTGCTTATGACTGTAAGATCGTTACCTGTATAAGAAAAAGATACAATGCGAGAAACACAGGAGATATTAACCATTGCGGCAAGCAAATACTGGTAGTACATAAATGTAATGCTGACTCCGCTTCCGTCGCTCACTCCGGTTATCTTTGGCGTTGTCCCTTCGTAGCCGATCTGGTAAGAATCACCATAAGCATTCTGGTATTTGATCAGATATCCGGAAGAATTGAACAAAGCAAAAGAACCGTCGCCGTATTCAAGTTTTTTAGTGACTGTGTTGTATGTTTGAAATTGGTTCTCCTCCGCCTCATAAACGTTTCCATAAGAATGAACGAAATAATGCTTTACGCCGGTACCGTCAGTCAGAACATAAAAAGTATATGTTTCACCGTCTATATCCGTAACCGTTTCCGGAAGCATTGTCTGGATTATCGACGGACGCCAGCCGTTGCCATAGTATGTATCCGTGGTGGTTCCCTTGAAAGAAGAACTGTAAACCATATCGATAGTGACCGGCAGTATCACGCCCTTGGATGAGATTCCCGGATGAATGTAAACAAGATCGCCGTTGACGTCTTTAATATATGCTGTTCCGGAACCGTCGATTGAGATCGAATGTTTGCTTTGGTATGAGTTAAGGCCGGAATTGTCTGTGTAAGTAATTTGAACAGATGCCATAACCATAGCAACCGATTCAGGATAATTGCCGGATAGACAATCGGTTGTCAGCGCAAAGCCATAACTATTACCGGAAATTATGTCTCTTATAACCGGAGTAATGTCGGTTTTCGCTGTTATTTCGGTAGGATAAAAGCCCGTGAAGCTCAGTTTTGCCGAATCGGTCAAACCGGCATATGAAGCAGGAACGGAAGGCAAACTGCCTCCGTTATATACGGACTCAGGTGACCAGCTGTTACTGATTCTTTCAGCTCTAACCGCCACATCACATCCCGAAAGAGACAGTATGCTTGAAGCGGAAAAATTCACATCGGCATGTGTAATAGTTGCGCCCTGCGGCAAACCGGTCAGCAAATCACTGTCGAGCAGAATATATGTTGTCATACCGCTGCCGGTCCGTATTCCATACCCTGTTGTATTTGTCCCGACAAATACAGCTTCATAGGCATAATCGTCATCGGGATATGCAATGTTAATTGTCGGGTCAATAGCAACCGGAAATTCTCTTTCAGGTGCGTTGATCCATTCGGCATTAGCACTTACGGTGACGACGTATCCGGTCTCGTCTTGTTTCATAGATAGTAATATTTCGTCTGAAACATTGCCTTTGAAATCAGTCATAATTGATGCGGACAGTCCGAAAACAACGGTGCCGGATTCATCACTGACCAGAATTGTGTTGTCTTTCAATTCTACCGAATACGCATCGGTAAGGATTCTGAACGAATAAGAGTATTCTTCAAAACCGCCTTCAACGACAATGATATTCTCCTTAACTCTATATGGCTCGAGAATGTATTCAATGGAAGCGGAAGGAGATCCTTCAGTTTTGCAGAATATATCCGAATAAACGATTGAACCACTCTCACATGGGTTTTTGGTTAAAAGCTCATCATCTAAATGTGTAGCAGATTCATATTTGGCTTTATCGGAATTCGATACGATACCGAGCGGAATCAAATCAAGCGATATTCCCTTAAAACTCAAAGAGAGAAGACTCTCAGACTCAGCCGTATATGAGGCAAACGTTAAATCATAAGGAGTGTCTACGGGTCTGAAAGAGTTCTCTTCTTCGTTAAGGGAGAGATTGATTTTTCGCCATTGCCCTTCGTTTGTTTTGTAATTAACAGGGCTTCCAAATATGAGACGGGTATAGTTTCCGTTTTCGAGAGCGTAGTTTCTGGTGAAAGCGTTCGCCATATCCGGAATCTCGTATTTGACGTCAGAGCGCCGGTACGGAGCGATTTCTTCTACAGTTGTCGGTTTTTCAAGTTGTTCAAGAGCGATTTGCTCATATTCGTCAAATACAATAGAACGATCCGATATGTTTGGTTCGGTTGCAAATACATCGGTTTCGGTAATGTCCGCGAGCGGATACTCAAAGTCAAGAAGAAACTGCGAGTCGGAAGTTGATTCGGCAGCATATACTCTTGTGACAAGCTTTGAAGGAAGTAACGTTGCAAATATGGTCACAACTAGTAACAGCGCAACCAGTTTAAATCCGATATTTCTGTTTGCAGTACTCATAGCTGAACCTCCGATCATTTGAACTCACAAAGAGTGTCTTTTTCGTACTTCAATTTTAACACTTGAGCTACTTAAAAGCAATGACATTTGCAAAAGGGAGGACTCCGCCTCTTTAAGGAAAGAAAGCGAGCATCGCCTTTGGCTTGTCGCTCACGCGCCAAACCTTCGGCAAATGAAACGGGCGGAAGCCCGGCCCCACTCATGATTCACAAGCGGTTTTGTGTTATTTGCTGTATGAAGTTCGTTTCGCTTTTTGCATGAAATATTTTTCACAAACCGCTTGACAGTCCGTTTTGATTGTTGTATAATATTCTGTGCGTTTGAGGGAAATCTCTTACGCATAACATAAGAGTTATCTTCGGAGCAGTAACTCCGGGGATGGTTTCAAATCGTGCAAGCGGAGCAGTTAATTCGGTGGTTGATCTGCCGAGCCTGAAAAGCTGCCAGGCGCCGTACGAAACCCGACAGTACATACCATATTGATTAACGCACGCTCAGATGAGTGTTTCTTTTGGTATGTATCACTGTCAGGTGACGTGCGGCGCTTTTTTTGTACGGTTGGATCATTTTTCCGGCCTAATTGAGAGGATGATGATTGATGACATAGTGCAGATCTGTTAAACGCGAAAAACGGCCTTTTAAGGCGATTTGCCTCCGGGAGGTTAAACTATACCACCCCGCCCTGTAAAATCGATTACAGGCGATTTTTACCCCCGAAAACCCGGGTTTTGCTTGACGAAAAAAACGAGGGTATATATGAGCAGACTGAAAAAGAAAAATCTGGATGAATGGGCGTTCTTTTTGGATGCCGATGGACACATTCGTTACAACCCGAAATGTACACACTGCGTTCACAGCTGCAGGCAGAGTTTCAGAACGAAGATCGTCTTCTGCCCGAAGTATTCTAACCGGCAATATGTAAAGAAAGCAGGCAGGCGGCGGATCGACTCCGGCTGATCGTTTACATGTCGATTGAGCACTGAGCGCACACCGAAACAGCCCGAATTTGTCATCGACCGATTTTTTAGCGGGTTAAAGAGGTGGCGCCTGACCGGCTCCTCCTCGGTCACATCATCCCGCAACAGCGGGCTGTTTTAGGGCAAATTCGCCATTATTTGCAGCACAAAAAGCGGGTAGACAGTTTTGCGCTCGTCTACCTTTCAGGGGACTGAAAAGGCGTCGTAATTCACTTTTTCGGCGTCGCATTGGAGTCGTAATTATGACCGGAATACCTTCGCTCAAATTGAACCGTCCCCCGGTTCACTGTGCGCTACCGTTAAATACTCAATTAAAAGTAATACCTACTGAAAAGAAAGATATCAGGTATTTACTGTGGCTGACATGTTATCGGCTGGCCCCCGGCCGGTCATCGGCTACCAATAAATAGTCAATCTAAAGAATAGTAAACTGAAAGAAAGAAGGTATTGGATATATGCGTAAGAACAGAAAACCGGTAATTGAATCAGTCGAGTTCTGCTACGAAGGCTCCGGCAAACAGCTTGAAGCGTTCGCGTTGTCAGCCGTGAAAGATTACGTTCAGGCGAAAGAGCGAAACGAAGCGGAAACCGGCGGCAAAAGCGTCACTGCAGGTGCTGTCAGCGACAGTCCGGAAGCATCCGGATTATGAGCAGATTTCCTTTTAAATTGTGCGGATTGTCTCTGGACTTGTGCCGGTGTTTCGTTTATGTTCGGGTTGCCGCAAGGAGACGTCAGGTCATCCCGGCGGCAATACCGGAACTTAGAGGAGGATATTATGAAAGTTTGGCTGTACTACAGGCTGTCAAGGGACGAGGACAAGGAACTCAACTCCCTTACGAACCAGAAGAAGATACTCGAAGCATACGCGAAAGAAAAAGGCTTTACCGTCGTGGGCGAGTCGTTTGACGACAACGTCAGCGGCATGCATTTTAACCGCGAAGGCATAGAAGAACTTCAGGACGAGGTCGAAAAAGGCAGCATCGACGCCGTGGTCGTAAAAGACCTTTCTCGGCTCGGCCGCCACAAAACACAGACCGCGATGTTTATTGACTACCTTCGTCAGCACCGCGTGAGAGTGCTATCGGTCACGGAAAACATTGACACCGACAACGAAGACGACGAGCTTATGATCGGTTTCAAAGGCATTTTCAACGATATGTACTGCCGGGATATTTCAAAAAAGATCCGTGCCGGGTTTATGCAAAAGCAGCGCGAAGGCATCGTCATAATCCCGCCGATGGGATATTACAAGGACAAGAACACTGGGCAGGTCGTTATCGTCGAAGAGCAGGCGGAGATCATTCGACGGATATACCGGCTGTATCTTGAAGGCTACGGGCTTAAATCCATCGCGCGGATGCTGAACGAGGAAGGCGTCAAGTCCCAGGGCTACTACCAGGAACAGCTATACGGTAAGAACGTCGGCCACAACAAGCCGGAGCTTGCCAGACGGTTTTTGTGGGAGAACACCAAGGTGCGGCGGATATTGACCAACGAGTTCTACGCCGGAACGCTTGTCTGCCATAAATCGTATACCAGCCGGATCAACCACGTCAGGAAGGATATTCCGGAGGCGGAGCAGTTCCGGCACGAAGGATTTGTTCCGGCGATAATCGGGCGCGCCGAGTGGGAGCATGTGCAGATACTGCTTGAAGAAAAGACCGAGAAGAAGGTCCGCGCGAGTACCGGAAAGCCGTTTCACCGGTATACCGGCCTTATTAAGTGCGGCGACTGCGGAGCGACGTTCACGTGCGTCGGACGCCATAAGACGGACAAGCCGGGAAGACACGAGTACGTGTGCAACGGCTACCACCGCTACGGCAAAGAAAATTGTACGTCCCACCGTGTAGACGAAGCCGACCTTGACCGCCTCATCCGGGAAGAACTGATCTCGGCAAGGCGCCAGCTAAGAAAAGCATATGCCGGAATTGAAGATGACGTAAAGAAATGGCTGAGCAGCCGTGACAATACCGAAAAGAAGCTCAAAGGTTTGGAGTCGCGGCTTGAAAAACGGCTTGAAGATCAGAAGGAGATCCTTTTGGAGCGCCTCCGCGACAAGGAGCACGCGTCCGTCTATACCGAGATGCTCTCGGAGTGTGAGGCGGATATTTCGAGGCTCGGCAAGGAGATCCGTACTCTTAAAGATCACGAGAGCGCCGTCAAACGCGCACGCAGCGAAATGAAGGACGGGATCGCTCTGCTCGACGAAATGCTGGATAAGGGCGAAATCAGCGCGGCAAGTCTCAGGCTGCTGGTTGAGGAGATAACGATCTGGGAGAAAGACGAAAAGCTCAGAATCGCGATCACGCTTAAAGGGAACTTGCGGCATCATATGGACTTTTATGACGAGGACGGAAACTTGACCGACACCGCGTTTGAGGCGATGGCGGAAGGAATTGACGCTGAAGAATACGCCGAGTTCATCGAGCACCTGGCAGAGGAAGCCGCAGCTGAGACCGAGGATTACGGCGAAACGGCTTGATTTCAGGGCACAAAAATCCCCGGAGAACGGTCAAATTCTCCGGGGCGATGGTGCGGATAGCATTCCAATTTGCTTGCTAAGTGTTATTTTGCTCGTTGGCTTCAGTCTTCTTCGTGTCCAATATACCAATTCGAATCGATTGTATCATCTCTTACAATGCTTCTCCCCTCAAGATCGCTTCCAGAATCAGTATACACTATATAACGAGTCGTTCCTAAGTCAGCACATAAACAAAAAATAATACACTTCTGTTCATAATCAATCTCAATATCAAGCAGTCCTGTGTTCGTAAACAAATCGCTTGTTTGCTTGGCATATGAATCGTCAAACGACACATCTTTAAAGTAAGAAATCCAGTATAATTCACTGCTATAAGCACTCCTTTGGAAAATGCTATGTGGAACCTCTTGAATATATGGAGTTATTCTATACACATTGCTTGTCGAATCTTTGATGATGCTATCTGCGACAGCCACAAATAGTTCTTCATCACTTAAGAATACATTTTTGGTTTCTTCAACACTCATTTCTGTATGAATTTTTTTATAATATTCAAATCTGTTGCTACAGCCAGAAAGAAGCAATAGAACAATCCAAATAAAGCAAATCAGTTTTGATTTCATTAGGTGCCCCCTTTTATTAAGAATCATTTTAACCATCGCAAATACTTCATAAACCCATACAACGATAAACCAGCAAGATATAAATTCTTCTCGAGGTAATACATGTGATTTGAATACAATGCAAAATAAGATGGGTCAACAAACGAATATGCTATATGAGTTTGAGTTTCATAGGAATCCCTTTCCAAAATAAGTAATCAATGAGTTCAACCGGCCGTTATTGACACTCACTGTCAAGAGTATTATACTACAAGCGAACGCAGAGTTGTGCAACGATTATTCGGGCCGAGTGTTGCATAAGACTCCAAATTGAAACTTTTTCAGGAAGGTGCTTGAATGACTTACAAAAAATATACCGATCCGCGCGCCCGCGCAACCAGAGACAAAATCGTCAACGCATATGCGGAATTACTGTTAGAAAAAGACAGAGAATACATCTCCATAAATGACATCTGCTCGAAAAGCCATATCAACAGAACGACTTTTTACCGGCACTATTTAAATCTCTCCGATATAGAGGAGGATATCGAGAAATCCGTTTTAAACAAATTCATGCAATTAATGGACAATGCAGACCTTGACGATTTTCTGTACGGTCGCAAAGAGTTTTTAAACGCAGTTAACGAGACAATTGTTTCCGAAATCGGATTTTATTCAAAAATACTGCTGGTCAACCAAAACGTCGGTTTCCTTGAAAAGATCAACAGCATCATCAGAGAGCGGCTCATGGCTACGCTCGTCACTAAA
>JAEEGI010021029.1_pt1 | contig 13008 bp, 14 predicted proteins | sample 8958751 | NCBI WGS metagenome assembly JAEEGI01 (sample SAMN16246545, study PRJNA631951) | gut metagenome | biome: gut microbiome; feature: rumen; material: KS-attached | host: Bos | place: Iran: Karaj | collected 2018-10 | reverse complement strand
GAATACATCATCTCGGAGCTTGAGAAGGTCAACCTCACTCTGCCCTCGTTTGAGCGCGTAAACCGCATTGAGGTGCGTGACAGCGACTTTGAGCGCACACCGAGCATGAAGATTGCGAGATATAAGAAATGCTGATGACAAGACAGGAAATTTTAGATAAATTAAAGGAAATCCTCGTTGCTGCCGACAGCGGCAACAAGGCTATCACCGAGAGCTGCAGTGAGCAGTCCAGACTGAAGGAGGACTTCGGGCTCAACTCGGTCAATATTCTCTACATGGTAATCGCTATCGAGGAGGCGTTCGGCATCTACTTTGACGACGTCGGCGTAAATTCCTTCTCCACGGTCGGCGAGGTCATCGACTACATCGAGGGTAAGCTCAGATGAAGTGGGAGCCTACCGACTGCAAAACGGGCGACATGGTGCGTATTCGCCTGGGCTCGATCTACCACTACGGCGTGTTCCTCAGCGAGGACGAGGTGGTGCAGTTCGGCTATCCGCCGATACCCGAATTCAGCGAGCAGAACGCGGTTGTGACCGTCGTCGCGGTTGATATCGACACCTTTTCCTGCGGTCATATCGTCGAGGTCGCGGTGTTCGACCGCAAGGAAAAGAAAAAGCGCCTGCCTCCGAAAAAGACCGCTGAGATCGCGCGCGCGAGGATCGGCGAGGGCGGCTACAACATAATCCACAACAACTGCGAGCATCTCGCCTACGAATGCGTTTTCGGCGAGAAGAAGAGCGAACAGACCGACGCCATACGCGCGTTCTGGAGAGAGAAATTCAATAAAGAAGTGTAATACCCGTGAAAATGATTTTGCTTATCATTCTCATTTTTCTGATAACAAGCTATATCGGCTTCATAATCGTGCCTGCCGTGCTGCTGTACCGATTCGTTTTCGGACGGAAGCCGTGCAGCACTCCGCTCAACGAGCGCGGCACCCTCGAGGGTACGCGGTACGCGCCGTTTTCTGAGGCGCTGCTGCCTGCCGAGAGGTTCGTGCAGTCGCGTGAGCACGAGAGCGTGAGCATAACCGCGCGCGACGGAGTGGTTCTGTGCGGAAGCTACTACGATCAAAAATCGCCGCGGACGATGATATTCGCCCACGGCTACGCGGGCGCACCTGTCAGCAACTTCTGCGCTCAGGCGGAAAGGTTCTACAAGCTCGGCTGGAACCTGCTCTTTATCACAGAGCGCGCGCACGGCGACAGCGGCGGCAACCGCCTCGGCTTAGGCGTGCTCGAGCAGTACGATTTACTGAAATGGATTGATTTTGAAGCCCGAAATAGCAGCGTTGAGGAGATCGTCCTTTACGGCTCGTCAATGGGTTCGGCGGCTGTAGGCTACGCGAGCGACAAGATCACTGAGCCGAAGGTAAAGGTTCTCGTCATCGACTGCGCCTTTGTATCTCCCGACAGACAGCTTCGCTGCGACGGCAGAACACGTAAGCTGCCGACATTTCTGCTGCTTCCCGTAATGCGTGTGATCGCTTGGTTCGATATGCACGAGGACATCTACCGTCCTGTCGGGAAGTCGCTTCAAAACACACACATACCCGTACTCTTCATTCACGGAGAGGCGGACAGAACCGTGCCCATTGAACAGGGTATGGAAAACTATAAAGCCTGCGGCAGCGAAAAGGAATTTATCTCAGTCGCGGGGGCGGATCATATCCTCGCCTATGTAACGGGCGGGGAAGAGGTTCAGAGAAAAACAGAGGAGTTCATCAACAAACATTTGAAAGGAAGTACAGCATGAACAAGTTTGCAATTATGGCCGACGCGTCCTGTGACCTCGGTGAAAAGTATCAGAAGGAATACGATATCCGCATTGTATACGGACACGTAAACTATCCCGAGGTAGGCGAGAAGCCCACCTATCTTAAGTGGGAGCCTGCCGAGAGAGATAAGTTCTACAAGGAGCTCAGCAAGAATCCCGACGGCTACGCTACAGCGCCGCCCAATATCGATGAGTTCAAGAACGCATTCGAGGAGAGCGCCGCAAAGGGCGAGGACGTGATCTGCATCACGATCTCGGGCGGCATCAGCGGCGCGTACAACTTTGCCGTTCAGGCTAAGAACGAGGTGCTCAAGAAGTACCCCAACGCGAGAATCTCCGTTATCGACTCTCTGCGTTTCAGCATCGGCCACGGCCTTCTCGTGATTCTCGCCGCAAAGCTCAGAGCAAACGGCAGAAGCATTGACGAGGTAAGCGCATATCTCGAGGACAACAAGAACCGCATTCACCAGTGCGGCTGGCTCGACGACCTCAGCTTCGTAGCCAAGAAGGGCAGACTGACCCACTCCAAGGCGTTCTTCGGCAAGCTCGCGGGCGTAAAGCCCATCGGTGAGTTTGACTACAACGGTCTTACCACCGTTATCGGCAAGGTAAAGGGCGCAAAGAAGGCGTACAGCGTTCTGCTCAACTACCTTGAGAACACAATTGAGAATCCTTCCGAGCAGACCATCTTCATCGCCCAGACCAACCGCTACACCCAGGCTGTTAAGTACAAGGAGATGATCGAGGAGCGCTTCAAGCCCAAGGAGGTAGTCATCGTCGACGTTTTCCCGTTCTGCGGCGTAAACGTAGGCCCCGGACTTATGGCGGCATACTACATCGGCAAGCCCATCTCCAAGGGACTTGTCACCGAAAAGGCTATGATTGAAAAACTGATCAAGGCGGAAGGCTGATTAACATAAACGCTATGAAAAACAGGAAAATAAACGGCACGCAGTTTGAGGGAATGGTTCGCAACGGCCTCGCTTACCTGCGCCAAAGGGAAAAGGAAGTCAACAAGCTCAACGTTTTTCCCGTACCCGACGGCGACACGGGCACAAATATGCGCCTGACTCTTGAAAACGGAATAGAGTACGCAAAGTCAAACGAGGTCATGGCGCATTACCTCAAGACTCTCAGCGAGGGAATGCTTCTCGGCGCGCGCGGCAATTCGGGCGTTATCCTCTCGCAGTTCTTCAAGGGAATGCAGCTCGAGCTTGCGCGCTGCGTTGTCGCGGGACCGGGCGAGCTGCGAAACGCTCTTATCCGCGGCTACCGCAACGCCTACGGCGCGGTCGTAAAGCCCGTCGAAGGCACTATCCTCACGGTTTTCCGCGAGGGTATCGAGCATATCCGCCCGCAGATCAGCCGTGCCACCGCAATCGAGGACTTGCTCCTCATGTACATCGCGGAGATGAAAAAAACTCTCGCCTATACTCCCGAGCTGCTTCCCGTGCTCAAGGAGTCGGGCGTTATCGACAGCGGCGGTCAGGGCTTTATCTACATAGTCGAGGGAATGCTCGGCTACCTCTACGGCGACATTGTCAAGGACGACAAGCCCGCCGCAAAGAGCATTAACGCGCCCGTGCAGAGCGTCGACTTCTCGCTCTTCAACGAGTACAGCAAGTTTACGGACGGCTACTGTATGGAGTTCATTTTGCAGCTCTTAAAGAGCGGCAGCTACATTCAGCTATTCGACCTCGACCGCTATATTGAGGACATCGGCGTTTACGGAAACTCCCTTGTTGTTGTGCGCGACGGCTCGCGCGTCAAGGTGCATATCCACACCCTGCGCCCCGAGAAGGTGATAGCACTCAGCCGCCAGTACGGCGAGTTCCTCACCTTCAAGCTCGAGAATATGCAGCTGCAGCACAATGAGGTCATCAAGGAAGAAACCTACAGCCGCAAGCTGCCCCACAAAAAGCTCGCTATAGTTTCTGTCGTCAACGGCGTGGGTCTGAAAACGCTCTTTGAGGAGCTCGGAGCTGACGTTGTGATCTGCTGCGGCGAAACGATGAACGCTTCCTCTCAGGAGTTTGTCGACGCGTTCAACCGAATTGACGCGGACGATATCGTCGTGTTCCCGAACAACAAGAACGTCATTCTCGCGGCACAGCAGGCGGCACAGCTTCACGGCGGAGATAATATCCATATCCTGCCCTCAAGGAGCATCGCCGAGGGCTACTTCGCGGTCGCGATGGACGTGCCCGATAATGACAACAAGTACCGCATAAACTCCATGAGAAGCGGACTTCGCGACGTCACTACTCTGATCGAAACCACCGCCTCGCGCGATTATTCATATCACGACCTGACCTGCCGTCAGGGTGAGGAGATCGTCCTCATGAACGGCGAGATCGTCAGCGTCAACAAGAATTGGCTTGAGTGTCTGATTGAGGCTATGCGCCTTGTGCCCGACATTGACGACGCGGAAACGTGCGTAGTTTTCAGCGGCGAGGGTGTTAGCGAGGACGAGCTTGACGAGCTCAGCGAGCGTCTTGAGGAGGAATTCCCGATGCTTGAGGCCGAGATCATCGACGGAGGTCAGAAGCTCTACCGCTTCATCATCGGACTGTCATAACCTGTTTAGGAGTGAACAATTTGCAGATATTAATATGGATTCTCGTGGGAATCGCCGCGTTCATCGTATTTTCCGAGCTGCTTATCGCGGGAGTCATCTACACGGTTCTTCTTGTGCGAACTTCAAAAAAGAAGTGGGACAGAGATGTCAAGCTGCCCGACGACGAGGAGTACAAGGGTATGTACTTCGAGAGCCTTGAATGGGGCAAGCTGTACGAGGACTACAAGCGCGAGGTCGAGGTAAAGAGCGGCAGGCTGCGTCTTGTCGGCGAGTACTTTGACTTCGGCGGCGAGAAGGCGGCGATTATCATTGCCGGCCGCACAGAGTCGCTCAAGTATTCCTACTACTTTGCAGAGCCGTACCGCAAGGCAGGCTACAACATTCTCGTTATCGACAACCGCTCTCACGGCTATTCCGACGGAATCGTCTGTTCGCTCGGCTACCGCGAGTACAGGGATATGTTCGCGTGGAGCAAGCTGCTCGTCGAGGAACTGTGCAACAAGGCGGTGTTCCTGCACGGCATTTGTATCGGCTCGTCGGTCGCGCTCTTTGCGCTGACAAACCCCGAATGCCCAGACTACATTGAGGGCATGTGCGGCGACGGTATGTACACGCGCTTTGCCGAGAGCTTCCGCAACCACATGATCGAGGACGACCGCCCGAAGTTCGTGGCGAAGTCGCTCGTGTATATGTACATGCGGATTTTCTCTCACGCGAACGTCGTCACCGACGGCCCGCTGTGGCGTGTGGACAAGATGAAAAAGCCGATGTTGTTCATACACAGCCGCCAGGACACGTACTCAACGCCCGACCAGGCTCAGAAGCTGTTCGATAGGTGCACATCTCCCAACAAGCGGCTCGTATGGTTCGACAAGGGCGCGCATTCGCGCGTCAGGGTCAACGCGCCGCAGAAGTACGACGAAACTATCATTTCATTTGTCAGCGAATTAAAATAACAAACAGGGCTGTCAGCGACAGCCCTGCGTTTGTATATAAGCCAAAAAATTGTCAAAAATAAAGGAGGAAGACTATGAATAAAACGCGCCTACATAAAATACTCAGGAGAGTGGTCATTATCGCTATCGTATTCGTCCTTGTGTTTTCGCTCAGCTCGGTGATATTCTCGGCGGTGTTCTTTCACTTCATGTTCGCACGCCGCGACAGCGTGCGCGAGTACGTCAGGATCGACTATTCGCTGATCGACACCGGGCAGTATACCCGCCGCGCGGTATCCTTCCTCTCTGGAGAGAACACGCTCAAAGGCTACCTTTACGGCGAGCAGAACAAAAACGGCCTTATTATCATAGCTCCCGGAATCAGCTCCGATGCGGACGCCCACCTAGCAGAGATCATGAGCTTTGTAGACAGTGGATACACGGTGCTCGCCTACGACGCGACAGGCACCTTTGAGAGCGAGGGAGAGAGCCGTATCGGATTGCAGCAGTCAAAGCGCGACCTGCTCGCAGCGATCGACTTTGCGGCAGACGATTCCGTTACAAGAGATATGCCTGTCTTTTTGTACGGGCACAGCCTCGGCGCTTACGCAGCTGCGGCTGCCCTTGAGCAGACCGACGTTGAGGCGGCAATCTGCCTTTCGGGGTTTGACTCGCCTGTCGGCACGATGTACGGCACCGCCAAGGGCTACGTCGGCTTTCTGGCGGATATCGAGTACCCGTTTCTGTACCTGCAAAACTTTATCGTGTTCGGCGGAGACGCTGATACCAGAGCGGTCGACGGCGTTAATTCCGGTGACACTCCCGTGCTGATTTGCTACGGCAGCGGCGACAAGGTGATTCCGTTCGAGCTGAGCATGTATTCCCACGAGAGCGAGCTAAGAAATCCCAACGCGCACTGCGAGTTGATAGAGGACGAGTACCGCAACGGCCACAACTATATGTGGCTCTCTCACGACGCGGCGAGGTACATTGCCGAATTGCAGGACGAGCTTGACGACTTGTCGCAGGCGTGCGGCGGCGAGGTACCGGACAGCGTGCTCGAGGACTTCTACAGCGGAGTGGATGCCGAGAGAGCGACCGAAACCGACGGAGAGTTCATCGGTGAGGTCTGCGATTTCTTTGAGCAGGCGGTCAGATAACCATTTTTTCGCGGATAAAGCCGAGGATTTTCTTTTCGCGGCGGCTGACCTGAACCTGCGTCATGTTCAGGGCCTTCGCGGTCTGAACCTGCGTTTTGCACTGATAGTAGCGCAGGCGGATTATCTCGCGGTCATTCTGAGGCAGAGCGTTGATCGCCGCCTCAAGACTGAGCCGCTCGGAGATCTCGTCCTGTATATCGGGAGTCGGCACGTCGGTCTGAGGGTTGCCGTCCTCGTCGTAATCAGCGGTCAGCGAGAGCGCAGGCCGCGCGCTGTTCATCGCCTCGGCGACTTCCTCGGGGCTTACATTCAGAATTTTTGAGAGCTGGGAAACGGTCATTTCAGTGCCGTTTTTCAGCTCGTTTTCGTTATTGAGGCGGTTGATTTTCAGCGATAGCTCGCGCAGGCTGCGGCTGACCCTCACAGAACCGCCGTCGCGGAAGAGCCGCTTTATCTCACCCATGATAACGGGGAAGGCGTAGGTCGAGAACTGCAGACCGCGGCTGTCGTCAAAGTTATTTATCGCCTTTGTAAGTCCCAGACAGCCCGCGGCGTACAGCTCCTCGTATTCGATTCCCTTGCCAGAAAATCTCTTGCAGCAGGCGTGGACGAGCCCGAGGTGCAGCTGCGCAAGCTTGTCCTTATCTGACATCTGAAATGCGCTTTTCGAGCGTGACGGTGGTTCCCTTGCCGGGCTTTGAGGTCACGCGCACCCTGTCGCAGAAGCTCTGCATGACCGCAAAGCCCAAGCCCGCGCGTTCCTCGTCGGGAGCGGTGGTGAACAGCGGCTCCATCGCCTGCTTTACGTCCTCAATGCCTACGCCCTTGTCGCGTATCCTGATGATAACGCGCCTGTCCTCGGTGATTTTGCCGTTGATAGTGATCATGCCGCTCTGCCTGCGGTAGCCGTGAACAACACAGTTCGTCACCGCCTCGGACACAGCGGTCTTGAGGTCGCTCAGCTCGCCGACGGTCGGGTCAAGCGGCGCGATAAACGCCGATACCGCCGCCCTCGCGAAAGCTTCGTTCTGACTTTTTGACGGAAAGCTCAGCTTAATTTCGTTTACTGTTTTCATCTCAGCACCCCCAGTCCTTCGATTCCCGACATCGCGAATATCCTGTACAGCCGCTCCGGCACGTTTACAACGCGCAGACTGCCGCCCATCAGCTTCATCGCGCGGTACCTGCCCATCACAAGACCCACGCCCGAGGAATCCATGAAGCCTACGCCGCCGAAGTCAAGACACAGCACCCTCGGCTTCAGCGACTGGGCTGTGGCGTCGACGCGCGTCCTGATTTTCGCCGCCGCGTCGTGATCGATCTCGCCGTCGAGAAACGCGGTCAGCACGCCGTTTTCATATGTAGTTCGCATAATAAACTTCCTTTCATAACAAAAGCTCCATACCCATGATAATGAGTACGGAGCGTAAATTTTGTTTGTATTTGTCGCGCGGAAAAATTATTTAAGAATATACGGCCTGATTTCGCCCGCAAGGTAAAGCGAGCCGCAAATCAGCACCGCGCTGTCGGTGCCCTTCGCGAGAGCGTAAGCCGCGTCAAAAGCGTCCTCGCGGCTCTCAAACGGCTGAACCGCCTTTGCGTGGTTCTCGAATTTTTTTGCGAGGTCGTCTGCCGAGAGCGCTCTCGGGTTGTCGATAGGCACTGTGAAAACGCGCTCAAAAACGCCGTCGAGCAAGGCGATCGAGCTGTCGATATCCTTGTCGGCGAGCATTCCCATCACGCAGATAATCGGCGTGTCGGGCAGGAAGCGGTCAATCGCCGCCTTGAGCGCCTCTATGCCGTTCGGGTTATGCGCGCCGTCGAGCAAAACGACGGGGTCTTCCGAAAGCAGCTCGAGCCGCGCGGGATTAACGGCGTTCTTCATTCCTTCAACAATAGAACTGTCGCTGATTTTGAGCAGACCTTCTTTTCTGACCGCCTCAACCGCCGCGAGAGCGGTCTTTGCGTTCTCAATCTGGTGGTCACCTGCGAGCGGAAGGGTGATTTCGCGGTTGTTATAAACAAACCGGCTGCCTTTGAGCGAGATTTCCTTTACCTCAACCTCAATATTCTCGCTTTTCAGAAGCGGAATACCGAGCTTTTCGGCGGTTTTCTCGATCACGCCCATCGCGCGCGCGTCCTGCTGTGACGTGACCGCGATCGAGCCCTTCTTTAGTATGCCGCATTTCTGTTCGGCGATCGCCTCAACCGTGTCGCCGAGGATAGCGGTGTGGTCAAGCCCGATCGTCGTGATGACCGAGCACAGTGGCGGCAAAATCACGTTTGTACAGTCGAGCAGACCGCCCATGCCGACCTCGAGAACGACTACGTCGCACTTCGCTTCGGCGTGAATATAGAACTCGAGCGCGTTGACGTACTCAAATTCCGTGATGATTATGCCCTCGTCGCGGAGCTGATTTACGAGCGGCAGGGTCTCTTCGACCGCGTCTGTCAGCGTTTCCTCGGACACAGGCACGTTGTTGATCTGGATCCTCTCGCGGAAGTCGGTGATGTATGGCGAGATGAACAGTCCTGTCTTGTAGCCCTCAGCCTGAAGAATTGCCGATAGCATCGCGCAGGTCGAACCCTTGCCGTTTGTGCCCGCGACGTGGATATATCTGAGCTTGTCCTGCGGATTGCCCATACGTCTGAGCAGCTCGCTCACGCGGTCAAGTCCCGGGCGCGAGCCGAAGCTCAGCAGAGAGTGTATATTTTCAAGCGCCTCACTGTAAGTCATCAAATCAGCTCCCTGTAAATGTCGTTTTTCTTAAAGCCCGTCATCGCGGCGGCGTTTTTGGCGGCTTCCGTCGTCTTTTGACCGTCGGCGATAAGGCGTTTCGCGAGTTCGACCGCGTCATGCAGTGTGCAGCTTTCAGCCGCTTCCTCCTCGCGCTTGCCCTCGAGAACGAGAACGATCTCACCCTTGATGCTGCCGTCAGAGTATTTTTCGGCGGCTTCCGCGGTGGTGGTGCGGATAACCTCCTCGTGGATTTTCGTCAGCTCTCGCACAATGCTGAGCTTTCTGTCTCCAAACGAGGAATAGAGGTCGCGCAGGGTAGAGGGCAGCTTGTGCGGAGCCTCGTAAAAAATCATCGTCCTGCGCTCGTTTTGCAGGCTCTGCAGGTGTTCGCTGCGGCTTTTTTTGTTGACGCTGAGAAATCCCTCAAAGCAGAAGCGGCCTGTTTCAAGTCCCGATATTGCCAGTGCCGAAATCACCGCGCTCGGGCCGGGTACGACGACGGTTTTTATGCCGCGCTCTTCGCACAGCTTGATTAAATCCTCACCGGGGTCGGATATGCAGGGCATACCCGCGTCGGTGACGATCGCGCAGTTTTCTCCCTGCTCGATTCTTTGGCAGATAATCTCTCCGCGCTCGCGTTTGTTGTGCTCAAAGTAGCTCACCATCGGCTTTTTTATCCCGAGGTGGTTGAGCAGCTTCAGGGTCACGCGCGTGTCCTCTGCGGCGATGAAGTCGACCTCCCCGAGAGTTTTTGCGGCTCTGGGCGAGAGGTCGCCGAGGTTGCCTATCGGCGTTCCCGTTACGTATAAAATACCGGACATATATTTACTCCATATGATTTGATTTGTAGTCTCCGTAGATTTGCAGCATTTCCTCTGAGAAGCTGCCGCTATCGTCCTCGATGAAGAGCGTTGGCAGGACGTTCAGGAACCCTCGGTTGCCGCCCTTTCTGCCCTCGATTAAAAAGAGCTTCGGAGCCTTTGACCTGCGCTGCTGAACCAGCCGCAGCACCTTCGGCTCGATCGAGAACTTTCGCATGGCTTCCATCACGTCTGCTAACCTTTCGGGGCGCTGGCAGATGCAGAACCTTCCGCCGAACTGCAATAGGCGCGACGCGCTCTCGCATATATCGTCGAGCGTGCACTCGGTTTCGTGCCGTGCGATTAGTTTCGCGCTTTCGGGGTTCCTGATGCCGCTGCCGCCGAGCTTGTAGGGCGGATTGCAGGCGACGAGGTCGTAGTATCCGAACGGCAGTACGCCCTTTAGCTCCTTTAGGTCGGCGTTATACACCGTCATCTGAATGAGGTCGTTGCGGCTTATGCTGTCCTGCGCGAGCTTGCAGGCGTTTTCCTGAATGTCCACCGCCGCGATCTCGAGTTGTTTGTTTTCTCTCAGCCAAATAAGCGGAATCGTGCCGCAGCCTGTGCCGAGGTCGACGCATTTTTTCCGACCCTTAGGCTGCGAGAAGTTCGCAAGCAGGATTGTGTCGGTCGAAAAGCGGTAGCTCTCCGACACGTATATTTCCAAGCCGCCGCCGAGCGGCTCGAGGTGAATGTTGTTCATAGCTTTTCCTCTGACAAAAGAACAGCGGCAAGGATAAAAACCCTTGCCGCCGATGTTTCAATTTCAGCTGCCCGAAATCAGCCCTCTACGGGAGCGCCTACGGGGCAAGCCTCTGCGCAGGAACCGCAATCAACGCAAGCGTCAGCGTCAATTACATACTTGCCGTCGCCCTCTGAAATAGCAGAGCAGGGACACTCGTCTGCGCAAGCACCGCACATGATGCATTCATCTGATATTTTCATTGCCATGATTAATTACCTCCATTAAAAGATATAGCGAATATTATTATATGTAGCGCTCTTATAAAATGCAACAGGTATTTTGGCGAATTATATTTCTTTGAAACACAATTTTTTCAGCCTTCCTCACGATCCTCACCGCCGTCCCTGTTCTTCCTGTTCTGGGGCGCTTCCTTCTTTCTTGCTCCCTGTGCCCTGACTACGGTGAGCTCGCTGTTCGGGTATTCCCTCACGTCCGCGCTCCCGTCGGGGAGAGTGATCCTTACCTTGACCTTTTCGGTGAGTATGTTCACTTCGGTCACGGTGCCGTCACCGTCAGGGGTCAGTACTTCGGCGCCGGTCCTCGGAAGCAGCTTTCTTGTCTCCTCATAGTATTCGTTCTCGAAGTTGAGGCAGCACATGAGCCTCCCGCACAGCCCGCTTATCTTGGTGGGCGAGAGGGAAAGGTTCTGGTCCTTTGCCATCTTTATCGAAACGGGGGAGAAATCGGTAAGGAAGGACGCGCAGCACGCGGGCCTCCCGCAGGGACCCAGGCCTCCTATGAGCTTGGCTTCGTCCCTTACGCCTATCTGTCTTAATTCGATCCTCGTCTTGAATATCTGGGCAAGCTCCTTTACGAGCTCGCGGAAATCGACCCTGCCTTCCGCCGTGAAATAGAACACGATCCTGCTTCCGTCGAAGGAGCAGTCCACGTTTATAAGCTTCATGTCGAGCCCGAGCGCCTGTATCTTCTCCTCGGCGGTCGAAAATGCTTCCTTTTCCTTTTCCCTGTTCTTCTCAAGCCTTTCCATGTCCTGGTCCCCGGCCTTGCGCTGGAGCGGGCGGAGAGAGCTTATCTTCGCATCGTCCCTTAACTCCCTTACGGAAGTTATGACCTTTCCTATCTCCGGTCCCTGTTCCGTCATGAACACGGCATAGTCGCCCTGGACGAGCTCCAGGCCGGCCGCGTCGAAGAACAGCATCCGGTTCATCTTATCTGGCCTTACGCCAACTATCTTAGTCATCTTTTACTCCAAAACTGTCTGTAGGGCTCAAACCCTATCCTTTTATTATCCTGTACAGGTCTATGAACATAGACTCCGTTATCAGCCTGTCAGGCACCGTCCTGTACGTGCTCTCCAAAGACATCGACTGCGTGACCGTGTCGGCCATAAGCGAAAGCACAGAGGGACTTAAGGATGCCTGCTTGATGATATCCTCCGCGTCAGGCGCATAGCGAAGGCCTTTTGTCCCCATCCGGTATGCCGCGCAGTCGGTAAGCAGGCCCGCCAGCATGAAAAGCGCTGTCTTAACGTCGCCTGTGCCAATGATATCCTTAGCCATCGAGACCGCCGATATCCTTCCTCTTACGAGCCTTCCCGCGATCCCCGTGACCGTCTTCCTCATCTCCTGATAGGAAGCGCTGTTTATAAGCTCCTGTGCCTCAGACCTGCTGCCGCCCGCCTGCATGAGGGCAGCCCTGAACTCGGGAGCGTCCGAAGACGACGCGAGCTCGTTCTGTATCCGTATGACGGAGCATCTTGAGACCACTGTCGGAAGCAGAAGTCCCGGATGCACGGCCGAGAGCACGAACACCGTATGCGCCGGCGGATCCTCGAAGGATTTTAAGAGCTTGTTCTGTACCGCGGGGGTCATCTTCTCCGCATCCTCTATATAGATGCATCTGTATCCGTTCATGACGGGCTTCACGGAAAGGAAATACGTGAGCTCCTGTATATCTTCTTTCCTTATGGATTCCAGGTCGTTCCTTATAACAAGGATATCGGGATGGTTGCCCGCATCGAATCTCCTGCAGGCTATGCAGGTCCCGCAGCCGGTGCCGCTCTGGCAGTAGACCTGCCGGATGAGATCCGCCGCCGCTTTCTGCGAGGCTGTATTTGAATCCGATGATATGAGATAGGCTTGGGCGAGCTTTCCTTCGAGTATGAGCTCCGGCCTTATCAGTTCCTTCATGACGTGATCCTTCCGATATATGAGAGGATCTTCTCCCTCGTTTCCTGCTTGCTGCCGGAAG
>JAEEGI010021028.1_pt1 | contig 13008 bp, 8 predicted proteins | sample 8958751 | NCBI WGS metagenome assembly JAEEGI01 (sample SAMN16246545, study PRJNA631951) | gut metagenome | biome: gut microbiome; feature: rumen; material: KS-attached | host: Bos | place: Iran: Karaj | collected 2018-10 | reverse complement strand
GTTGGCTAATCCATTAAGAAAGTGCATGCAAAGTGGCGTTTTGACTTTCAAGTCAAAGCCTGCGGGTTATGATTACTCCTTAGCAGTTTAAGATAAGATCAACACTTTTCTTGAACATAGCCACGAACATTCACATTCAGATCAGAAGTCTGTGGTTTCAAATTCTGAAAAGGCAGGCATATTCATGGATCCTGCTTAATGATCATTCGTTTCCGGCGGTGAAATGGTCTGAAGTTCCGCTTATCTCAGGCAGAATGCCCAGGCGGTATATATATGGCTCTGTTACGGCATCCGGTAAAATGCCGGAATGCTTCCCCGTTTGCTCCAGCAGTTTTCAGTCGGATCCTGCGGAAGGGGTTATGAGGAATACGGGAATTGCATCATGCTTGTACCGTATCATTTCATCCGATAATGAGAAAACTGAACAGCGAATAATCTGCCAGGCGATTCCTCACAACGGCAAGGCTGTCTGTCAAGGATTTTCTGTTGATTTTATCTTCTCGGGCATCTTTCCGATCTGAATGAGGGGTACTGGTCAGGCATGACAGCCGGACCTCATGCATGGAATACGGTTACCATTAAGGGTGTGACGTACTTTGTTGATGTTACCTACGATCACAGAGGCTTTGTCACCGGGGATTTAAAGCGCCACGACCATGTTTATTTCAATGCTCCAAGAGAAATCATCAGTTCAACTCACAGCAGTGACAGAGATTTTTCAGCCGGACTGAACACTGCGGAAAAAGTTGATGCGGATTTCTTTTACACGGCTTCCGAGTACGATGCCGCAGAAGAACTGTTCGGCTTTTACTACAGTTCAGTCAAGAAATGTTTTCAAGCTATTGCGAAGCATATTCCCATGGGTAGCAGGCTGCTTTTCCGATCCTGTCAGAACAGATCAGCCATCTGCTCGTATCTGAAATCGTAGTTTTCGAGAAACATGCAGCTGTCGGGCTGATCCGTACTGACAAAGTATGCTCGATATTCCTTGTACCACTGACCGTGATATGATGAAAAACGGTTGTTCCAGCTCACCATCCCTTTCTGGCCGATCCTTAGCCTGAATGCAGTTTCATTGAGACGGTTGGACTCACCGGAGAATCTGGCTCCACGTTTCAGGAAGTCCTCATTTCCTCCCCGGCGTCTTACGTTTCCGGCACCGCTGTCAAACCACCTGATACGGTGACAGTTTTCCTCTCTTAGAATTTCGATATCGGGGATAGATACGGATCCCGGGGTTATGATTTCGAATCCGTCAGGAGATTCGACGGCAGTCTGTTTCTCTGATCTGCAGGGAAGCATATGGATCTGATCGTTGTTCTGTACATAAAAGATTTTCTTCAGAAGACAACTGTTATCCGGGTATATGCAGGACGAATGATTTACAGTTACGGCAACCGGTTTCAGACACTCACGTCTTCCGGATGCGCTCTGAGGATTGCGATCCTGTTTTGTCCAGCGGATTTCGACGAACAGAACGCAGAGCATGGTGAACTCCAGTCATAAAAAAAGAGAACACAGAAGACAGCCGCAATGCTGCGGATTGAGAAACAACGGTGCAGATCAGCGGTCAGTTTTATTTTTCTGATTCAGAAACTTCAGACTGTTCCGGGGAAGACCCTTCAGCTCTGATTTCCTGGAAGAAAGCTATGTGGCGGTGCTGACGGGATTTCTGCTTTGATTTTTTTAAAACAAGCAGATGACGGTGCCTGTTGGTGGCGGTTCGCTTCAGGGACAAACTCTTGCGGTAAAATCTCATTGCTGCTCCTTTGCAAGTTCCTTACGAGATTTTATGTATTCCTGTATTTCAGGAGTGTCCTTAGAATAGTACTTTCTGCCCCAGTTGTCAAAGTTCCATCTTTCGTCATATACGTTCAGTTCGTAGTCTACATAGAAAATGTCTCCGTTCTGAACGATGAAGTTGGTAGGGAAGTAGTCGATGTTGATATTGTTTCTGGTGCAGAGATCCTGGAGCTTTTCCATGAACATCATCTGCTCTACGGTGATCTGACTGCTGATAACGAGATCCATGAGCGTCGGACCCTGAATGTACTCCTTGAGAATGATTTCCTGGTCGCGATCAAAATCGATCATCATTGGCATCTTTACGCCGATGCGCTTCAGAAAATCGTAATGGGTCAGCTCCAGACCAATTTTGTCCTCGGGGAATGTATAGTAGTCGCATTTTTCATGATGTATTTTTTTCACGGTAAAAGGGTTCTGCTCCTCGTCCCTTACAAGATACGAGTAGCCGCCTTTTCCTTTTCCCAGAAGTCTTTCGACAGAGTATTCGCTACCGTGAATCTTGAAAATCTGCATTTGACCCCGCACCTTAATAAATGTTATCTTTATCACATAATTTTAAGATTAATTCACGCATTTTGCAACCGCGGGGAGTTTTAAATTATCTTTGCGGTCTTTGTATGTTTTGACGAAAATCGTTTTAATCACTATGACCAAATCCAATTTTATCCGTATTGTGACGATCCTGTGTCTGATCTGCGCCATGGGACCTCTCTCAACTGATATGTATCTGCCGTCCATTCCGGCCATAGCCTCGGATCTGGCAACCTCGGTGCCGACAATGCAGCTTACGGTAAGTATCTTTTTTTTGGGCATGGGTATCGGACAGCTTGTTTATGGTCCGATTGCCGATGCTTTCGGCAGAAAGAAGGTGATCCTGATTGGAACAGCAATTTTCTTTCTCGCGTCCTTCTGTTCGATTTTTGTCGGCAGCGTTGAGTTTTTTCTTCTGCTACGGCTTATGCAGGCTCTTGGAGCAGCTGCCGGCGTGGTGGTGATAAATGCTGTCATGAGGGATCTGTTTGACGGAATTGATTTTGTCAGAGCTGTAAGTGTTACCATGCTGACCATCAATATCGCTCCGCTTGTGGCTCCTACTCTGGGCGGTCTGATAGCTCCTCTAGGCTGGCGTCTGGTATTTGTAATTCTTTCGGCTTATGCCTTCTGCCTGTCTTTGACCGTGCTGTTTTTCATGAAGGAGACTCTTGCAGAGGAAAACCGTCAGACCATGCAGCCCGGTGTGGTTTTCAGAAACTATCTTGAAATTCTGTGCTCGGCAAAGTCTTTCGGTGTGATAGTCGCACAGATGGCAAACGGAGCGGGGATGTTTGCCTTTATAGCGGGATCGCCATACGTATACATGAGCATCTACGGTGTGTCGCCTTCATATTACGGAATTCTTTTTGCCGCAAACATAATATGCGTTGCCGTCGGAACCTCGCTCAACACGAGACTTGTAAGACGATCGAGTCCTCTGAGAGTGCTTTTCGGTGCCCTTCTTTTCAGTTTTACCGGATCCGTCCTGCTGGTTGCAAGCGCTCACTGCAGATTTGAAAGCGTTTTTTCAATAGTTATTCCGGTAATTATGTTCATATGCGTGATAGGTATTGTCGGTGCAAATGCGACTACATACGTGCTTGGTCTCTACAGGGAAAAATCAGGAACGGCCTCGGCTGTGATGGGATCACTCCGCTTTGCCGGCGGGGCGGTGGCGGGTTTTATTCTGAATTCCTTTGAGACGGGAAATGCACTCCCTTTTGCCTACACGATATTTACCTGCGCACTGATTTCTCTTGCTTCATTCTGGATATCCAGGATCTATGTGTCATCTATTGCAAAACGCGGTCCGCATGGTGTCTGATTTCTTTTTCCTGCGGGAATGAGCGATACTGTCTGCGTGTATGAACGCCTGTGCGATGAGAATTTTGTCATATGCCCGATATTTTTTTTGAGCCTCGGAGATTTCTGCAGCAGATTACCCTGCGCCGTTACTGTCATTTTCCAGAAATTTATCCCTCCTTTTTTTGGCGTTCCTCTGTCCGGCATTGATAAGCTGAACTATGGAACTTCCCCTGGATTTTTTCAGCTTCATGCTGTACTCACTGAGGGCATCCTCAAGTATTTCCTTCCATCTTGCGTTGAGCCTGTCCTCCTCGCTGCGGATTAGTTTCATCTCTTCCGGCGTTGGTGTGAATTCTTCAGATGATACCTTCTGCATATAGGTGTACTTCTTGTTAAGAACCAGATTGAGAAAGTATTCCAACTCATTGTCGATGATAGCTCTCAGAACCGAATCCTTGAAATTCTGTCTGGTCTCAGATTCAGTCGTTTCGCCGTCCTTTTTACTGCTGTCAGATTCACTGTCTGCCGGATTTTGAATGCTGCTGGCCAGGTTATATCTGGAAATGGCGTTGGAACGGCCGTAGTTCTTCTTTCGGATGGCTCCGATAAGGCCGACAGGCTTGTAGGTAACATATTTTATTTTCCCGTCTTCTCTTTTAACTTTTTTTGCCGGAATGGAGACCTCTGAAACATCGCGACGGTAGTCATAGGTGATTTTTATGGTCATATGCGGTAAATCCGAAAATTTGTGAAATGAAGTTCTGTCGATCAGACTGCAGTCTGCACCTCTGATTGTAATTTGAGAAGGCAAAAATGACTATTGGAAGGCGGAGATTTTTTGTGCTGTTTTGCATAATTACGGCAGTTTGCTGTTCAAAAGTTCATAAACATACTTCCGCTGGTTCCGTTGCCATGCTTTTCTCTTTACGAATTTTAAATTCCATTACAGTCTGTCTGATCTTTTTTTGTTTTTTGCAATGCAGTTATCAAAAATTAAGAACTCAGAGTGTAACGACGTGGACTGAATGCAGGAATACAGATCATGTCGGTGATAGAATGGAACTGTGCTTCGCATTCTGAACACAGTGATACCCTGCTGCTGATTCCAGGACTGGTGCTTCAGATGATTTCTGTCGGGGCATATCTTCGTCAGAACAGTTTCGGCATGCGGGATCTTTTTTGATATCCGGGCATGGATTTTAGAGGGGCGTCAGGAATGATAAGAAGAGGCTACCGGACTTTTACCATCATGGCAGCCGCCGCATTGCTTGTCATGCTGATTCTTGTGCTGAGTACCATGTTCATTGGTGCGGTGACCCGTGCTGATACGGGCAGGGCTGTAAAATCTGTATCCGTAATGTTTCTTGATGAACTTGTTGGAAGACGAAAGGAGGTTGTCGAAAGTCGTCTTAAGGAACAGATAGGAGTTATTAACGTTGCCATCAAACTGATGACTGAGAATGATCTCGGAGACAAGTCCCGCCTTGAAGCATATCAGTACAGAATGAGACAGCTGTTCAAACTGGATAAGTTTGCGTTCGTTGATGAGAAAGGAATTATTTATACATCCGCCGGGTATCAGCGGAATATTGGTGATTATTCCTTTGATTATGAGACTATAACCTCTCCTGAAATATCTGTTCTTAATCTTGACAGTCGCAACAAGAAGGTGGTCATTGCCGTTCCGATAAACATACGTTTTCTTGAAACTGTTTTCAGGGTCTGTTTCATGGAAATTGACATGAGGGAAATGCTTTCCGGTGTTTCCATGGGCAATGACGAGACAGATTCAACCTATACCAATATGTATACCAGAAGCGGTATATCTCTGAGCGACATGGTTCTCGACGGTCAGACCGGTGAAAACAATCTGCTGAAGGTGCTTGATTCTGCAGAATTCAAGGACGGCTATTCATACGAGAAACTTTCCCATGATTTTAAAAACGGAGTAAAAGGGGTTACGGCATTTACCTACAAGGGTGAGGATGAGGCATTAAGTTATGAGCCAGTGGCGGGCACAGACTGGATGATGACCTTTCTGGTCAGAAAAAATGTAATTGCCGGACTGGTTTATTCCGTTTCCGAGACTATTATAGCCAGAGCCGTGATCCAGTCGTTTTTAATCGTGTTTATTCTTTTAGGAATGTGCACATTCATCATACTGCAGATCAGAAAGAACGGACGGCTGGAACTGGAGAAAGAAAAAGCAGAGGTTGAAAGCAGGATCAAGCATCAGGAACTGGAAGAGCGAATTCTGCTGCAGAAAAAACTGCTTGAGGAGGAAAAGTTTCGCAGTCAGCAGGATCAGATGATAACTGCCATGGCATCAGATTACCGTGCCGTATATTACGTGAATCTTGATAATGACGACGGGGTCTGTTTCAGGGCCGATCCTGAAGATAAGGTACAGACTCCGGAGGGAGTACATTTTTCATATACGGAGAGATTTTTGTGGTATGCCGAGAATGTTGTGGATCCGGAGTACCGGCAGGGGTTTATCAGTTTCATTAATCCGGCGAATATAAGAAACGGACTGAGCAGTGAAAAGATCCTTGCATACCGTTATCTGGCCCGTCGCACCGGGACTGAATATTATGAGATGATCAGGGTAGCCGGTGTCAGAAGTGCCGATGACGTCAGGGATAATTCGCTGCATGCCATCGGTCTCGGACTGACTGTGATAGATTCGGAGATGCGCAGATCCATGGAGCAGAGCAGGGCGCTTCATGATGCGCTGTCGGCGGCGGAATCAGCCAACAAGGCAAAAACGGCCTTTCTCTCCAGCATGAGTCATGAAATCCGCACTCCGATGAATGCCATAATAGGACTGGACAATATAGCACTCAGTCATCCCGACATTAATCCTGAAGTACGCACCTATCTTGAGAAAATAGGAACCTCTGCCCATCATCTCCTGAATATCATCAACGACATTCTTGATATGTCCCGTATTGAATCCGGACGCATGATTATTAAGAATGAGAATTTTTCATTTTCCAGAACTCTGGAGCAGATTAATACCATAATCAGCGGTCAGTGCAATGACAAGGGGATCAGTTATGACTGCAGAGTAATCGGTCAGATTGACGATTACTACATCGGCGATGACATGAAGTTAAGGCAGATCATGATTAATATTCTTGGAAATTCTGTCAAATTCACGCCAAAAGGAGGAAGTGTAAATTTTTCCATTGAGGAGATAGCTAGGTTTGACGGCAAGTCAACGATCAGGTTTGTCATCAGTGACAACGGAATCGGCATGAGCGAAGAATTTCTGCCGCATCTTTTTGATACCTTCAGTCAGGAGAATTCCTCCACCACCAGTCGTTATGGCAGTACCGGTCTCGGTATGTCGATAACAAAGTGCATTGTTGATCTGATGAACGGTCAGATTGATGTTAAGAGCAGGAAGGGGGAGGGAACAACATTTACGGTAACTCTGACAATGAGCCAGTCGACGGCCAGTACTGATGATGAGGAGACAGTTGAATTCAATCCGGATGATATCAGTGTTCTGATTGTGGATGACGATCCTGTTGCAGTTGAACATGCAAAACTGATCCTGACTCAGATGGGAATGCATTGCGATGCTGCATCCTGCGGAACGGAGTGTGTGGAAAAGGTTATGTTCAGTCATGCAAGGAGACATGATTACAATCTGATCCTGATGGACTGGAAAATGCCGGATTTTGACGGTATAGAAGCTACCAGAAGAGTGCGCGAGATAGTAGGCGGTGATACTTCTGTTATTATTCTTACAGCATACAACTGGGATGACATTGCCTGTGAGGCGAAGCAGGCCGGGGTAGATTCCTTTGTTTCAAAACCTCTTCTTGCCGGAGATATTCATCATGAATTCAGAGAGATCCTGAAGAAAAAGAGAAATCCAGCGATCCGGAAAAAGGCGGATCTGGAAGGAAGACACATACTTCTGGCGGAGGATGTGGCTGTGAATGCGGAGATTATGTGCATGCTTCTTGGCACCCGAAAGATGAAAACAGATCATGCTGTAAACGGAAAAATTGCCGTTGAAATGTTTTCAGCCAGTGAGGAAGGCTATTATGATGCCGTTCTTATGGATATGCGTATGCCTGAGATGGACGGACTTGAGGCAACAAGGCAGATAAGAGCCATGAACAGATCAGATGCGAAGGGAATTCCTATAGTGGCATTGACGGCAAATGCTTTTGACGAGGACGTGCAGCGCAGTATGCAGGCCGGTCTTAATGCCCACCTGAGTAAGCCTGTCGATCCCGGAATGCTGTTTGAAACTCTGGAGGAACTTATTTCCGATGATCCATAATTATCAGGCAATGCTTTGCAGGGCGTGAATTTCACGGCTTTTATGCAGATGGCAGTATTGTGATCCCTGTTCCGAAGACTTTGCTTTCGGAATTATGATCCGGTTATTTCGATTCCCTGCAGGCTGACGATTCCGGTTAGGTGCTTTTTTTGAGGCAGACCTCTTTTTTGAGCCGCGTAATTAGTAGATCTGCTATTTATCTGACAGAATAATCCTGTTGCTTTTTATTGTTCCTAACGTTCAGGTAATGCATTCCGGCATGCGTTATCCACCTCATGGGGGGAAATTACACATGAATATTTCAGAAAAATACAGCTATGATCCGAAGACGCGGGAGATCCTTGAACATCTTGCTGTTCCTTTTGCTGTATACCAGTTCATCGACAGGCATGTCGTTCCCCTTGTGATTTCTGACGGATTCTGCAGGCTTTTCGGCTATGATGACAAATCCCGTGCCTATTCTGACATGGAGCTGGATATGTACAGGGATACACATCCTGATGATGTTGTGCGGATAGCCAATGCTGCCTACAGCTTTGCAACGGGAAGCGGCAGATATGAAACGATATACAGGACTAAAGTTGCCGGCAGTTCTGACTACAGAATTATTCATGCCTTCGGTGAGCATTTTATTACCGAGACGGGAGTGCGTCTTGCCCAGGTGTGGTATTCCGATGAGGGGATCTGCTGTGATGAAACTTCCGATCATGTGATGGATCTTACTTCTTCATTAAGCTTTGCGCTCCATGAGAACAGCATTGTGAAGACCCGTGAGTATGACTATCTTACAGGTCTTCCCAATCTGACATACTTCTTTGAAAGCTGCGATGCTGGCAAGAAAAGTCTGCAGAAGCAGGGCGGAAGACCGGTCATCATGTTTATGGATTTCTCGGGAATGAAATTCTTTAATAACAGGTACGGCTTTGCTGAAGGCGATGTGCTTCTCAGGTCTTTTGCCAAGGTGCTTGCATCCATATTCGGAAATGAGCACTGCTGTCGTCTCGGTGCCGATCATTTTCTGGTTCACGGTGCTGCTGACGGTCATGAGGACAGACTTCAGCGCCTGTTTGTCGAATGCAGGAAGATGAACGGCGGAAAAAATCTTCCGCTTCATGTTGGCGTATATGTTGGTCAGAATGAAAATGTTCATGTCAGTGTCGCCTGCGACAGAGCAAAGCTTGCCTGTGCCTCTCTCAGCGGAAAATACGAAACTGCGGTGAAATACTTCAGCAAGGAGCTTAGCGACGATGCTGTACTGAAGCAGTACATTATTGAAAACATCGACAGGGCCGTGGAGGAAAAGTGGATCAAGGTTTATTTACAGCCGATCATAAGGGCTGTCAACGAAAGAGTCTGCGATGTGGAAGCTCTGGCCAGGTGGATCGATCCGGTAAAGGGTTTTCTGTCTCCTGTCAGTTTTATTCCGGCACTTGAGGATTCCGATCTCATATATAAACTTGACTTGTATATGCTGGAGCAGATACTGGAGTCAATAAAAGTGCAGCAGTCCTCCGGCATATATGTAGTTCCGCATTCTCTTAATCTGTCCAGATCCGATTTTGACACCTGCGACATTGTGGAAGAGGTCAGAAAACGCGTTGATGATGCAGGGATCAGCAGAGAACTGATAACAATTGAAATAACCGAAAGTGTAATCGGAAGCAATCTGGATTTCATGAAGGAGCAGGTGGAAAGATTCCAGAAGCTTGGTTTCAAGGTATGGATGGATGATTTCGGCAGTGGCTATTCATCTCTGGATATTCTTCAGTGCATCAGGTTTGATCTGCTGAAGTTTGACAGAAGTTTTCTGCTGAGGCTTGAAGAGGGCGTCAACGGGAAAATTCTTCTGACTGAAATGATGAAGGTTGCCACGTCTCTCGGTATGGATACTGTCTGCGAGGGAGTTGAAACCAGGGAGCAGGTTGATTTTCTGAGGGAAATAGGATGCTCAAAGCTTCAGGGCTTCTATTTCAGCAAACCTCTGCCTTTTGAAACTGTCATTGAACTTCATAACAGCAATAAGCTGATTGATCACGAAGATCCTGAGGAATCATCCTACTATGTTGGCATGGGCCGCATAAATCTTTATGATCTCGGTTCATCGGTCAGTGATGCCGGAGTCTCCTTCAACAACTTTTTTAATGTTCTTCCTGTGGCAATTCTTGAAATCAGCGACGGCCGGGTCAGATATGTGCGAAGTAACAGTTCCTATCAGAATTTTATGAAGAGTTTTTTCAATGCCGACATTCTGAAGGAAATCCGGAATTGCTGTGAATCTGGAATTCAGCACGGTCCGGCCTTCATTTCTGCCGTAAGACAGTGCGGTGTTTATGCGAACCGGATACTGTTTGATGAAAAGATGAATGACGGCTCGGTTGTTCACTGTTTTGCCCGCAGGATCGGTACAAATCCTGTCAACGGAAACTATTCCGTTTGCATAGTTGTCATTTCAGTTGCAGAAGCCGGGGAGAACGCAACCTATGCTGATATAGCCCGTGCCCTGGCTGCTGATTACTACAACATTTATGTTGTCGATCTTGATACGGAAAAGTTCATAGAATACACGTCAGGCGTGGGTGATGAGGAAATATCGCTGGAACGGCACGGAGATAATTTCTTTGAAGCCGCAAGACTTGCCGTCACCAGTCGATTTTATGAGGAGGACAGAGAGCATTTTCTGAGGATTTTTACCAGAGAGAAGGTTATTCACGATCTGGATGCACAGGGAGTCTTTACTGCCACGTACCGTCTTATTGATACAGGCCGGCCGGTATATGTCAACATGAAGATAACAAGAATGCACGGAGGAAACCGTATTATTCTTGGTATCAGCAATATTGATTCATATATGAGGCAGCTTGAAGAGGAGAAGAAACTGCGTCAGGAAAAACTTTCTCTTGGCAGAATTGCAGCTCTGTCGCCTGATTATCTTGTTCTATACACAGTGGATCCTGCAACCGGACATTATGTTCAGTACAATCCGTCCAGAGAGTTTGAAAAATTCGGACTTGCCATACAGGGAGATGATTTCTTCTCCGACTCCATGATTAATGCTCCCAAGGCCATTGTTTCAGAGGATCTTCCGGAGCTTCAGCAGCTTTTCACAAAGGATAATGTCATGAAGGAAATCCGGAGGAACGGATCCTTTATTCACCATTACCGGATGCAGATGAATGGAAAAACGGTGCCTACAAGTCTGAGAGCCACCCTGGTTGAGGAAAACGGCAGTGAAATGATTATTGTCGGCGTATCAAGCGACGAGGCTGAATACAGACGTCATCTTGAATCTGCCTTCAAAAAAGTCAGCAGCACTGCTCTGATTTATACACATCTGGCTCATGCTCTTGCAAGAGGGTACACGGATCTGTACTACGTCAACACTGAAACCGGTGAATTTATTGAGTTCCACACGGATGATGAGCACGGAGTACTGGAGGAGGTGAGACGCGGAGAATATTTCTTTGAGCGCTGCAAGTATGAGGTGAATTCGTCAGTGTATCAGGATGACAGGGAAAGTTTTCTGAAAACTCTGGATCGTGAAAATTGTCTGGGTGATCTGGACAGTAACAATGTAAAAGAGCTGATCTATCGCAGGATCAAGGACGGAAGAACATTCTACGTGATGATGAAGATTTCCAGAATGGAGGATGACAGACGCTTTATAGTCATTGCCGTGTCGGATGTAGATGAGCTGGTAAGGCAGCGGAAGGCGGAAAAGAGAATCGAGGAGGAGCATGTGATATACTCCCGCCTTCATGCACTGACCGGCAACTTCATATGTGTGTACGTGGCAGATCCGGAGACTGGCAGTTACCGGGAGTTCAGTTCTGTCTCCCAGTATGAATACTTTAACCAGCCAAAGTCGGGTACGGATTTTTTTGAGGTACTGAGGGATTCTGCCAGAATTTACAGTCATCCGGATGACAGGAACAGAGTTCTGCTTATGCTTACGAAGGAGCATATCCTGACGGAGATTGAACGAAACGGAATTTTTTCTCTAGGATACCGGATCATGTATGATGGCATACCGCTTCATATCAGGCTTCGTGCCGCCATTGTGAAGGAGAAGGAGGGAGATCGGCTTGTTCTTGGTCTGACTGATGTGGATGCCCAGGTTCGTCAGGAGGAGGAATATAAAAGATCTCTTGCACTGGTAAGGAACCAGGCCAGTGTTGATGCTCTGACCAGAGTCAGGAACAGGCATGCGTATCTTGCCGAGGAGGTTCGCCTTGATCAGTGTATTTCCGAGCACCGTCAGCCTCCTTTTGCCGTTGTCATATTTGATGTCAACAATCTCAAATTAATCAACGATACCAGGGGGCGCAAGGCCGGTGATCAGTGTCTTTGCGGTGCGTGCAGGCTCATCTGCGGCGTTTTCAAGCACAGTCCGGTTTTCCGTGTCGGCGGTGATGAGTTTGCGGTTATTTCCAGCGGGCAGGATTACGAGAATATAGATGAACTTCTTGCCGAAATCAGCAGGCATAACGAGAATGCACTTCAGACTGACGGGATTGTAATTGCCTACGGCATGGCAAAATATGAAAACGACAACTGTGTCGCCGCCGTGTTTGAACGTGCGGATCAGCGGATGTATGACAGCAAAAAAGAACTCAGAACTTCAGAACGGAAGTAGGCGAATGTTGTATTCCGACAGTTCTGCATGCTTTTCCGGATTACAGGGGAATTATATAGCGGAATTTCGGAGTTTCTGGATGATAATGCCGAAAAGCGGGACGAGTCAGATATTAAACCGCATCATTGATCTCCCCCGTTTATGGAACATGCTTTGTCCGAGATTTTCAGTTCTGCTTTTTTTCTTCAATTTCTGCCTCGGTTACAAAACCTTCCGCAGCACCGGCATGCCGTATTTTCAGAGCGGCAAAGAGCTGAGCTGAATCAAGGGCGCTGACAGGATCCGCTCCTTTGAGATAAAAGTGAAGGAATGCTGAAAACAGGGCATCGCCGGCTCCTACCGTGTTGATCACATTGCCGATTTTACATGCCGGACGTTCCCCCACCAGATTGTCATGGGGCATATGGAGCAGAGCACCGGAAGCTCC
>JAEEGI010021023.1_pt1 | contig 13009 bp, 12 predicted proteins | sample 8958751 | NCBI WGS metagenome assembly JAEEGI01 (sample SAMN16246545, study PRJNA631951) | gut metagenome | biome: gut microbiome; feature: rumen; material: KS-attached | host: Bos | place: Iran: Karaj | collected 2018-10 | reverse complement strand
ATCGAAGAGAGCGAGTCCTTGATTTTCTGCTGCGCGGCGCGGATGCCCCAGCGGAGCTTCGCCAGCGTCACGCTCGCGTCGTCGCGAAGCGCGCCGTGCTCGTCGATGGCGTTGTCGAGGCGGTTTTCCAACTGCCCGAGGATTTCAAGCCCTCTCGCCCTCTCCTTCAGCGTCGGCGCCAGCTCCGGCGAAAGCTCCTTGAAGAAGCGCTTGGCCTCCCGCGTCGCGTAGAGCACGCTGACCACGTCGGCCATCTCCTCGATTTCCAGCATGGCGTCCATCGCCGCCTTTTTCAGCGCGGCGCGAATGTCGCGGATCGCGCCGAGGGGCGGCGACGAGACCGTCAGCACGTCCCGCGCCTCCGCAGTCTCGTTCAGACGCTCCTCCACCTCGTCGAAGTCCGACGACGGCAAAAGCGCCGCGGCGGCCTCCTTGCCCAAGAACGACCCGGCCTCCGCCGCCAGCAGCGCGAGGATTTTCTCATATTCAAGTGTCCGTAAAGTTTCATTTTTCATAGTTTAGCCCTTTTCACGAGGGACCGATGAATAAGTCAAGTCGCGCCAAGCCGAGAAATTTTTTCGTCAGGCAAGGAAAAGTGCTCGAAGTCGTAGCAGCAGCGCTACGTCGAGAGCACTTTGACACAGCATGACGGAAAAAGGGCCGGCATTGGCACGACGGGACTTGTTCAGCGGTTCCTCACAACACGCCTCGGAAATAGTGGCCCCGCGTGACGTCCTCGCCCTCGATGCGGCGCGCTCTTTCCTTTTGCGCTTCCGAAAGCTCCTCGCCCCACGGCAAGAATTCCCGATAGCCGCGCACGATTTCCCCGAGTTCCTTCGCCGTCATATAGCGCCCGTCGATGCGCAGACGGTCGATTCCCATGCGCGCGAACCGTCCCGCATGGGGAAGCGCGCTCAATATCTTGGAATTCAAAACGTGCATCTGGCAGCCCGCGTCCGTCACCACAGGGAAAAGCGCCCCGGTGCGGTCTTTCAGAAAATATTTCCCGCGGACGCAGGGCGCGGAACACGCGCCGCTCCCGACGTTTCCTATAAAGCTCCCCGACGCGCAATACGCCGAAACCATCAGCTCTATGCGCCCGTGGACGATGCACTCCAGCGGCAGCACGCTTTTCTGCGCCAGCGATTCGATTTGCGAAAAATTCAACTCCGGCGAAAGCGTCGCCCGCGAAAACCCGATATCGGCAAGCTCCCGCACCGCCAAAGCGTTGTACGCCAGCAGGGAAAAATCGCTGACCGCGGGAATCCCCGTATATTCGCGCACGATACGAAGCGCGCCGAGGTGATGGACGTATATCTCGTCGGCGGGCGCCTCCGAAAGCGCGCGCAGAAGCGGCGCGACGGAGGGCAAAAAGCTTTCCCGCAAGATGCGCGGCGTCGCCAGCGACACGAGCCGCCCCGCCCCGCGCAACAGTTCCCAGACTTCTTTGTATTCCTTCGGCGTGACCAAATGATGATCGTAGGCGTCCCCGCCGTAAAGCACGCCGTCAGCTCCGGCCTCTGCCGCCGCCCGCGCTTTCTCGGGCGTATCGGCATGGACGATCAATTTCGGCAGGGCGTTCTTCTCCCGCCGATAAACGGCCCGTTCCTCCCGCCGCTCCGGCATGGAAACTTTCGCCGCCGTTTCCGCCCTGCGCGCCGCGACGTTCGCGAGCCGCGCCTCGTCGAGCCTTGCCAGCGCCTCGCGGCGCGTCTCGTTCATCACGCTCATCGGGACCATCACGTCGTCCCCGATATCCGCTTCCAGCGCTTCAAGGGCATACGCCGTCGTCCCCATGCGTTCCATCTGCTTTTCCAGCGTTTCCCGCGTCAAAGGCCGCTTCTCCGCCTGCGGGCAAATATATTCGGACTTCGCCTCGCCCCGCGCGCCGCTCGCCTCCGCCGCAACGAAAAACGGCTCGCCGACCTTCGCCTTTACCGTCAGACGCACGGAAATCCGTCTCTTGCCCGCGCCCGTATAAGAAGCCTTCGCTTCCTCCGACAGCGCCGCGTCGTACACGCAAAAAACGCGGTCGTGGGGATGCGCCGCCCGCGAAAGCGGAAACGTCACCTCGTCCCCCGCCGTGCCGCGCTCGATCTCCCGCCCGCGCGCGTCTCTCAGCTCCCGCACCGTCTCCGTCACGCGCCCGCCGGTCTTGACCCACACGTCCGCCTGATCGCCGGCGGAAAGCGTCTCCGCCAGCTTCACCCGCACGCGCTTTTCCGCCGCGTCATAGGAAACGACGCGCCCGACGAGCAGGCCGCGATTGTTCGGCCGCTTGTCGCTCATCATTTCCCTGCCGGGATTTTTCAATAAATACGCCGTCGTGAAATCGCGGTTGAAAATCTGCGCGAGCCGACGGTCTGCCTCGCGTTCCGCCGCCACATCCGCCTTGCCCGCCAGCGCGCGGTCGATAGCCCCGCGATACGCCGACGTGACCACCGCCACATATTCGGGCCGCTTCATGCGCCCTTCCAATTTCAGCGACGCGACGCCCGCTTCCATCAGCTCCGGCAGCAGCTCGACGGTCTTCAAATCCCGCGGCGACAGCAAATACTTTCCCGCCGCGCCGCCCGTCGCCTCTTCGCCGTTCTCGTCCACCAGCTCATAGGGCAAGCGGCAGGGCTGCGCGCATCGCCCCCGATTGCCGGAACGGCCGCCGATCATGCTGCTCATCAGGCATTGGCCGGAATAACAAACGCAAAGCGCGCCATGAGCGAAGACCTCAATCTCCGCATCGCTCTTCGCGCAAATTTCACGAATCTCCGCCAGCGACATCTCCCGCGACAGCACCACGCGGGAAAAACCGAGCTCCTCCAACGCGCGGACGCCCGCTATATTGTGAACGGTCATCTGCGTGCTGGCGTGCAGCGGAAGCCCCGGCGCAACCTCCCGCGCCAAACGCGCGACGCCGAGGTCCTGCACCAGAACCGCGTCCGCCCCCGCTTCCTCCAAAAAGCACAGATACTCGGCAAGACCGGAAAGCTCCGTATCGTCCACCGCCGTATTCACCGTGACGTGCACCGCGACGCCGCGAAGATGCGCATACCGGATCGCCTCGCGCATCGCCGCCTCGTCAAAATTCTCCGCGTAGGCCCGCGCCCCGAAATGGCTCCCCGCCAAATACACCGCGTCGGCGCCGTTTTCCACGGCCGCCGTGAGCGCCTCTCGGCTGCCCGCCGGCGCTAAAAGCTCAACCATGATTCTTCTCCTAAATCCATTCAATGCCTCTTCCGCTTTGCCGCCCGCTTTTGCCGCTTCTCCCGTTCCTGCTTCTCTTTCTCCCGCTCCGCTTCGTATGCCGCCTTTTCCTCCTCCAAGGTTTTCTTTCGCGCCCGGCTCTCGCGGAACATGATAAACAGCCCGATGGTCGAAAGCACTGCCGCCACTATGTACAGCGCCATATATTCCGGGTCCAGCTCCATGCTGCCTAAAAAACTCATTTTTCGCTTCCCTTTCTTAAAAAAATTCTGTCGAAGGCTTTTCTTCCTTATTATATTTCGTCGTATTTATTTATTATATCTCAAACAGACAAGGAAAATCCATAAAAACTTACCAGAGACGCCTCTATAAAAATAATCAAAACTTCTCAAATGATTATTGAATGGATATTGAAGGAAAACTCACTTCTCATGGCGAAATAATCGTCAAGCAGAAACGAAATAAAAACATTGTGAATGTATTTAAGTCGTATGCCGTTGACGAAGACCTCACCCACCGCTTCGCGGTCCCTTGCCGGGGAGCCCACTGGCCTCCCGCGCTTCGCGCCCCCATAGGGGAGGGCAAGGTTTCTCGCAAGTTTCAATCAAAATCATTATACATATTATTATCAAAGGATTTGCTGTATGATTTCCTATGAGCCGCTTTGGCGCACGCTGAACGAAAAGGATATGTCCACCTATGACCTCATTTATCGTCATGGGCTGTCGGCGAATACGGTTCACCGCATGAAAAGCGGGAAGCCCATCACGACAAAAACGCTTGATGAATTGTGCTTTATTCTGCACTGCCCCGTATCCGCTATCTTGGAATATCATGAAGAGCCCTCGGATTAAATAACGCCGCCCCGTTCGGGACGGCGTTCCTCTTTGTACGCTAAAAATTATTCCAACCATACTATAAAATCTGCTAAAAAACATATAGAGAATTTTTGAAGTAAGAAAATAGGAAAGTAGGAAAGTAAGAAAATCCTGCTTTCCTACCGCAAAAATTTTGTGTGAAATCCCTTTTTCGTTCTTCGTATAACAATTAAGAATCAAACGGGGCTGCCGCGCGTAACTAAAACGTGCGGCAGCCCCTTCTCTTTACGTTTATTCCATTTTATAGCGAAGAGTCTTCGTCTTCTATTTCTCTGTCATACGGCAGGGTGAGCTGTTCGATATCCGGCTCCGGCAGGTTCGGTAAATCGTCCAGATTTTTCAGTCCGAAAGCCCGCAGGAACGCCTCCGTCGTCCCGTACTGGATCGGCCGTCCGATGACGTTTTTGCGTCCGACCTCCGTGACAAGTTCCCGCGCCACGAGCTGCGCCAAAACGCGCTCCGCGTGCTGGACGCCGCGAATCTGCTCGATCTCCAGTTTCGTCACCGGCTGCTTGAAGGCGATGATCGAAAGCGTTTCCATCGCCGCCCGCGACAGTTTGCGGTTCGTCTCCTGCGAAAGCCGTTCCACATACGGGAAAAGCTCGGAGCGCGTCACCATCTGCCAGCCCCCGGCGGTCTCTTTCAGCATCAGGCCGCTGCCCCGCGCCGAAAGTTCTTCGCTCAGAGCCGACAAAAGCTTCCGCGTCGTCGCCGCGTCCGTCTGTAAAATCTCCCGAAGCTGCGCCTCCGTCAGCGGGTCGCCGCCCGCGAACAGCACCGCCTCCAAGGCTCCCCTCAAATCCTCCAAAACCTCAACCCTCATTCGCCGCCATCGCCGCCTCCGGCAGTCCCGCCGGATCTCGCAGCTCCACCCGAATCGGCCCGAAAAGCGTCGGCTGTCGAACGACGACTACGCGCCGACGTATCAGCTCCAACAGCGCAAGGAACGTCGCCACCAGCTCGTCCCGCGACCCCGTGGAAAACAAATCCTCGAAATCCGTCGCGCCGTCCGCCGCCGCCAAGAGCCGCTCGACGATCATCTGCATTTGGTCCTCGACCCGATACTCCTCGTGCGCCACGATGGCCTCGGGAATCGTCAGGTCGCGCTTCACCGTCAGCACTCGGTGGAACGCTTCCCAAAGCGCCCGCACCGAAAGCCCCTGCGGCGGCGCGAACCGCGCCGGAAGCTCCGTCGGCGCGCGGCCCACATAGCGGCTCTCGTCCTCCGCGCGCTCTTCCATCACCAGGCTGACCTTTTTGTACCGCTGGTATTCGACAATCCGCCGCACCAATTCCTCGCGCGGATCTTCGACCTCTTCCTCCTCGGTCTCCTTCGGCGCCTTCGGCAGCATCATGCGGGACTTTATCAAAAGAAGCGTCGCCGCCATCACCAAAAACTCGCTGGCCACCTCGATATCAAAGCGCCGCATCTCCGAAAGGTACGCCATATACTGCTCCGTCAGAGCCGCGATGGGAATATCGTAAATGTCGATTTTATTGACCTGTATCAAATGCATCAAAAGCTCCATCGGTCCCTCGAAAGCTTCGAGCCGCACCTGATACTTTTCCTGGGCCTGTTCAGGCAAGGTGCATAACCTCGCGCACCTCTTCCATCGTCTTGCCCGCGATTACGCGCGCTTTTTTCGCGCCTTCGTCCAGGATCTCCCGGATTTTTTCCGGCTTGCCTTCGTACTCCTGCCGACGCACGTGCATGTCGGCCATCGCGTCCACCATTTTCTCCGCCAGCCGTTTCTTGCAGGCCACGCATCCGATGCAGCCCTCGCGGCAGTCCTTCTCGATCTGGTCCACTTCGTCCGCGTTGAACAGCTTCTGGAATTTGAACGCCACGCAGACTTCCGGATGGCCCTTGTCCGTTTTCTTGATACGCGCCGGGTCGGTCACGATCATCCGCACCCGCTCCCGAAGCTCGTCGGGGCTTGACGCGAAGGGAATCGTGTTGCCGTAGGATTTCGACATCTTCCGTCCGTCGATGCCCGGCAGCACAGCCGCGCGGCTCATCAGTCCCTGCGGCTCCACGAAGACTTCCTTTCCATACATCAGATTGAACCGGCGCACGATTTCACGCGCCAGCTCCAGATGCGGATTCTGGTCCTCGCCCACCGGCACCCATCCCGCCTTGTAAAGCACGATATCCGCCGTCATCAGTTCGGGATAGCCCAAGAAACCGTATGTATTGATGTCCTTGCCCTGCTCGCCCAAATTCTGCAGTTTGTCCTTGTAGGTCGGCACTCGCTCCAGCCACGACAGCGGCGTCATCATCGAAAGCAGCAGATGAAGCTCCGCGTGCTCCTTTACCTGCGACTGCACGAAGATGATGTTCTTCTCCGGGTCGAGCCCCGCCGACAGCCAGTCCAGCATCATGTCGTGAATATATCCGGGCAGCTTGCTCGTGTCCGCGTACGCGCTGGTCAGCGCGTGCAGATCGGCAATCGCGAAAATGCAGTCGTAATCGTTTTGCAGCTTCACCCAATTCTCCAACGCTCCCATATAATTGCCGAGGTGAAACTTTCCCGACGGCTGCATCGCGCTGAAAATACGTCCTTTGCTCATAAAACTCCGAGCCCCTTTTCTTTCAGAATCCCCGCCGAAAACCGACGGGCAAAATAAACATATAGTAGAATGATAAAACGAAACGGCGGGTTTGTCAATTCACGAAGCAGGCTTACGGGATGCTGCTCCGGGCCAAGTGGCTTCAGGAAGAGATGGAAAAGCTGGGCTGGAAGAGTTCATGGCTGACCTCACGAAAGCAATCCAATAATAAGCCGTAAAGACGGGCGCGGGGATTTCCCCTCGCCCGTCTTTTGCGTCTTTGCAGAGGATGCAAAGTATACATAAAATCCCGCTTGACATTCTCATCTTTGAGCGGTTATAATCGAACCGTAAAAACCGAAGAGGTTTTGCGCGGCTGACGGATTAGTGGAATCGACCACGTGTCGCGCAGGACTGTGATGAGCCGACCGTCTGGGCAGAGAGAATGTGCCCGGGCGTTTTTTTGTTCCCGGAAACGTCCTCTCGTGTGTTGGGTTGTTTTTCATACAGCCCGGAAAACAGGAGGTCCGTCATGAGAAATCGTTGGTTGATCGCTTTATCCGCCGTGGGCATCCACATCTCCATCGGCAGCGTCTACGCCTGGAGCGTGCTGACGCGGCCCATCATGGAAGCCGTCGGCGCGTCCCTGCGCGACGTCACATGGGCGTTTTCCGTCGCGATCCTGTTCCTCGGCATGTCCGCCGGATTCCTCGGCAACTTCGTCGAGCGCAGCGGTCCGAAAAAAAGCGGTCTGATTTCCATGCTGCTCTTTGGCGTCGGCATGCTGGGCACCGCCTTTGCCATCTCCCGGCAGAACCTCGCGCTGCTCTACCTCTTTTACGGCGTTATCGGCGGCATCGGTCTCGGCGTCGGCTATATTACCCCGGTGTCCACGCTGGTCAAATACTTCCCCAAGCATCGCGGCTTTGCCACCGGCATGGCCATCATGGGCTTCGGCTTCGCGGCGCTGATTGCAGGCCCCGTCATGCAATATTTGGCAGCGACTTACGGCCTGATCTACGCTTTCGTTATTCCCGGCGTCGTCTACATGGTCGTCATGGGCGCTTCCGCCCTCTATCTGAAGCCCCCGGCGAAACCCGCCCCCGTCCCCTCGGAAAAACACGCGCAGCCTGCGCTCGCCGTGGAAGGATACTCCACGGAAGAAGCCGTTCGGACTTGGCAGTTCGCTGCCCTCTGGTGGGTTTTCTTTATTAATATTACTTGCGGCATCAGCTTGTTGGCCGTGGCCTCTCCCATGGCGCAGGAAACCTGCGGCATGACGGCAGGCGAAGCGGCGGCGCTGGTCGGCGTCATCGGTCTCGTCAACGGTCTCGGACGCATCGCCTGGTCCACCGTCTCCGACTACATCGGCAGAGGCGCGACCTACGCCTTGTTCTTCCTCATTGAGATTGCCGCGTTCATCGCGCTGGCGGACGCGAAAACGCCGGGACTGTTCCGGTTCCTGACGCTCCTGATTATCAGCTGCTACGGCGGCGGCTTCTCCTGCATGCCCGCCTACCTCAGCGACATCTTCGGCATCCGCTGCCTGAGCGCCATCCACGGCCGCGTCCTGACGGCCTGGGGACTCGCCGGCATCGCAGGCCCTACCCTCGTCTCGCTGCTGCACGATAAAGGCTACGGCTACGCCACGGCTCTTTATCTCTTCGCGGGCCTGTTCTTCGTCAACCTGATTATCGCCCTCGCCCTTTGGCGGAACCGCAGAACGGCGACGCAGTCCGCGCCGGAAATCTGCCAATCTTAAAAATCACAACGAATGCACAAGGCTTCCGGGAAATTCTCGGAAGCCTTTTTTTAATCACTGCAAGAAACTCATGGATTCCCCGCTCCCGGCATGATAAAATGAAGAGGAACGTACAAAGGAGGTTTGCCGCATGAAGATAACGGATCATTACAACGTTTATTACAAGGATCACTGCATCGCCTGCTACCATGTTTACGATAACGGCGATTCCTGCTATTCCACCTCGGATTTCTCGTTCATCGGCCTCGAAAAGGAAAACATCCCCGCGGCGTTCAAGCGGCAGACGGAACAAAAGGGAGCCGTCCCGTTCATGGCCGAAATCATGACGGAACAGAATCGCGTGAAGGGCAGGAAAACGCCGATCTACCAAAGCGGCAATTTCACCGTTAAGCGGGTACCCCACGAAACGGGAGAAAGATTCGTCGTCTACAGGAGGAGCGCGAAAGAAGGCGAAGAAGGCTACTCCAAAAAAGATTACTCCGCGCCGCACTATGAGGGGCCGAAAACGCCGGAAGGCATGAAGGAATGGGCTTCCTGGTATTACTTCAACAAGATGGACGACGGCACGTACGAGGCCGAGCTTGACGAGGCTTGGTGGTGGGGAGGCGGCCATAACGACGGCGGGACGATCCATACTGCAATCCCGGAGGAATGGTTCGACATGCCTTACGACGAATTCCTCAAAAATCTCGTCACGCTCGCCGCAGCCGCCCACTACGGCTTTACCCCCGGGGAACTGAAGCGGAAAAAGGGACTCAAGAAATTCTTCGGATTCAACAGCACGAGGCAAGGAAAATGAAAGCATCGGACATTCACGTCATCTACGGCTCGCAAAACATCGCGCGCATGGCCTATGAACTCATGGACGCGATGGATATCGCCGCGGTCTTGCAGAAGGACGCGCGCATCGCGCTCAAACCGAATTTCGCCGTCTCGAAGCCTGCGGACTCCGGTGCGACCACGCATCCCGAAGTGGCCGAGGGCATCCTGCAATATCTGACGGAGCGCGGATTTCGCAACATTTCCATCATGGAAGGCTCATGGGCCGGCGCGGACACGCAAACCTCGTTCCGCGTCTGCGGCTACGAAGCGCTGGCGAAACGATACGGCGTTCCCCTGCACGATTTGAAAAAGGACGCCTTCGTCGAGCGGCAGGCGGGCGGGCTGACCCTCAAGGTCTGCCGGAAGCCCCTCCTGGAAACGGATTTTCTCATCAACTTGCCCGTGCTGAAAGCGCATTGCCAAACGAATCTCACCTGCGCCCTGAAGAACCTCAAAGGCTGCATTCCCGACTCGGAAAAGCGGCGCTTCCATTCCTTGGGGCTGATGAAGCCGATTGCCTGCCTGTCGAAAATCCTGCGCCCGCAGCTCACCATCGTGGACGCCATTTGCGGCGACCTGACCTTCGAGGAAGGCGGCCACCCCGTCCCGATGGACCGGCTGATCGGCGGCGTCGATCCCGTGCTTGTGGACAGCTACGGCGCGGAGCTGCTCGGATTTTCCATCGACGAGATCGGCTACCTTCCGCTGGCGGAGAAGCTCGGCGTGGGCAGCACGGACATCGCGAAGGCCGCTATCCACGAACACCATGCCGAAGAAAAACAGCAGACCATCTTCCGGGCCAGCAATGTCGCCCGCGAATTGGCAAGCCACGTGGTCGCGGACGCCGCCTGCTCCGTCTGCTACGGCAGCCTGATTCACGCGCTGCAGCGGCTGCGGGAAAACGGAAAGCGGCTGCCCGAAACCGTATATATCGGGCAAGGCTTCCGCGGGAAAACCTGCGAAGGAATCGGCATCGGGAACTGCACGGCGGGATTCACCGCTCATTTGAAAGGATGCCCGCCCACCGCAAAGGCGATGGCGGACTTTCTGGCGGGAAAATAAAACTTTGAAACGAAAATGCCTCACATGAGTACAGATTGCAAAAGGCTTCCGGTAAGGAAGCCTTTTATTTTCATAGGATGCGTTTCGAAATTTCAATACCCCAAATTTCTGCGGTAGGATTTTCCAACTTTCCTACTTTCCTACTTTCTTACCTCAGAAATTTCATGGCGGTTTTCCACTTTTATTAATATATGTTACATTTGCACCATTAAAAACGGCGCGGAAAAATATTTTTAGTCTGCTGGTAGCATACCAAAATTCTAAATATTATGCTAAACTATGCACGGTGGAAGAAAACGGTTATTTCGATAATGCAATCGCGAGCCGGAAGATACATCCGATCTTGCCGATCGGCGGACGTCAGGAGGGTATGAGAACATGGAACGCAGTGGGAAAATGATCCTGTCGGCGGCGCTTTCCGCGCTGACGTTTTTCAGCTTCGGCGGCTGCTCCGGCAGACCCATCGGGGCGCCCGAATGCGGCGGCGTGACGGACAAGACGGACCATAACGCACCGAAGGAAATCGTATCCAAGGACCTGACGTCGTTCTGCGCGCACTTCTATCTGCGGGGCGAATGGAGTCCCGGAAGAGGCGACCGGTTTTATACCTTTGACGTGCATAAGGACGAACAGGGGACGCTGACGGCTTTCGCGCGGACGGACACCACACAGGACGCCGTCATCAGCCGCCCGGCGGACGGAAAATTACTGACGGCGCTGCAGGCCATCATCGACACTTACAAGCTGGCGGGGCAAAACGGCTACTATCGTGTCACGGCGGGATTGCCGCCGGAGTTTCAGAAGTGCCATTTTACCGCCAATTACGCTTCGGGGGAAAAACTGGAATTCACCAAGAACAATAACCCGGATGACGAATGGACAAAAGAAACCTATCTCGCCTTCGCGAACTGGTTCAAGGAACAAGGCGACGCTTCCCTGATGCCGCCGGAGCAATCCTTCGGACCGGTCGAGGAATGTTCCTTCACCTTGACCGCGAACGGCAGGAAAGTCCATATCAGTCCCGTCCATGTGCAGGAAAAGGACGCCATCGACGGCGAACAGCGTCTTTTAGGAGAGATGGTTTACGACGCCGAAGCGAAGAAATGGGTGCGCGAGGAATACGCGCTTATCCCCGAGGATTATTTGGAACGTATCCATGCCATCCTGTCCGCCCACGACCTGCGCACCTTCGACTGGCATTCGGTGCTCTATGGAAGAGGCCGCAAGGCGCAAAAGCTGAAGGATGAGGAAAAGGATTTCTTCCGCGCCGCTATACAGATTCACGTCAATTTCGCGGGCAAAAAAGGACTCCGCATCGACACCAACGACGCCGATGACATAGAGACGCTTCGGCCGCTGGTGACGGAGCTTTTAGCGTACCATGATTCCCTGTTCGAGGAATAGGGGAACAGGCCAAACCGGTGAACGTCCCGAAAGGGAAAAGTAATAATACATCTTAAAAGGAAAGGAAGAGATTTTTCATGCAGAAACGTACCTTGGCAAAACGGATCGCGGCGGGATTTTTGACAGGTCTCATGTCGGCTGCGCTCTTGGCGGGCTGCGGCGGCGGCAACAAGCCGAGCGGCGGCAGCGGCGCGGCGAACAACCCGCCGAAGATTGAAGTCCCCGCCCGGGCGCCGGTCTCTACGCCTCCCACGATGACCTTCAAGTTCGGCCAGACCGAGGCGAAGGTCTATGAGCTGACGGGCGTCGATCTCAAAAATATCATCCGAACGAACAAGCTCGTGGCGATGGGCGACGACATCTTTTTCCACACCGATACGAAGCATTATGAAGACAAACTGCAGCATACGAATAAGGTTACCATGAAGAACGAGACCATTGCCAATCTCACGGATCTCGGCCCCAGCGGCGACATCCACGAGATGACGACGAACGGCAAGATCGTCCTTTGGCAGTCCAACCGCAAAGCCACCGAAAAAGACAAGCTGGTGATTTACGACGGCAAGGAGGCCAAGGTTGCCGGCAAGTGGTCAGGCTCACCGATAGGCGACCCGGACTCCGACAAGTTTTTCGTGCTTTGGGGCCATGAATTGCGCGAGCAGCAGCTGGAAAACGGCGAATGGAAAATCAACAAGAAGCTGATCGAGGACTACCAGAAGATCGACCCGGAGTTTGGGCGGGTGGCCTTCAAGTCCGTCTGCGTCAAAGACGGCGAGATCTACATCCGCTACTTCCTGCCGAAGAAGGACGGCGAAAAGGACGATACGCCGATGCTCATCGCCTTTGATAAGAGCGGCAAGGAGCTTCGCCGCTATGAGGGCGTGAAGGAACTGCCGCGAGGCTGGGCCGTCACGGAAAACTATGTGATCGCCACCGGCTCCAAGGGCGTTTTCCGCGTCTATGACAGGAAGTCCGGCAAGGAACTTGGCGAGGCGAAAATCGAGATGCGTCCGTTCGCGCTCTGCACGGTGAAGGGCAACGACGTCATCGTCTATGACGACCGGGCGAAAAAACTGTATCGCATTGACTTCTGATGTGAAGTTTTGCCTTCCCCTTGAGGGGAAGGTGGCGCGCGAAGCGCGACGGATGAGGTGTTACAGAATTCAACGCTTAACACATACGCAACGTTACAGCCACCTCACCCACCGCCTACGGCGGTCCCCCCTCCCCTCAAGGGGAGGGCAAGGGGAGTAGCGAATTTAATGGCCGGAGTAATATTAAACAACCGATAATCTATGAGCAACACGGGTCATGCAGGTCAACTATGATC
>JAEEGI010021021.1_pt1 | contig 13010 bp, 13 predicted proteins | sample 8958751 | NCBI WGS metagenome assembly JAEEGI01 (sample SAMN16246545, study PRJNA631951) | gut metagenome | biome: gut microbiome; feature: rumen; material: KS-attached | host: Bos | place: Iran: Karaj | collected 2018-10 | reverse complement strand
TGATATTTTTTGTCCGAACAATCTGAACGGCACAGGGTAATCCTGACGGATACCCTGTGCCGTTTGGGCAGTTCGGGCGGAAAAGAGCGGCAAAAAACCTGTATGCTCCCTTATTTGCACCGCCCAAAAGGGGAGCCTTGTTTTTGTGGCGCCTGCGGCGCATTTCAATGGGGCGCTTCTTTGCTGTTTACTCCCTCAAAACCGCGATTCACACCCGGACGATTGACAAACGACTTAGCATTATGCTATGCTGAAATACAAGAAAAGAGATTTCTTATGATCATACCGTTGCTTGGGAGGCATTAAAATGAAAAAAAGCATCGCGGTTCTTTTGTGTCTGGTCATGCTGCTTTCGTTCGTGTTCTTTGCGGCGGCAAGCGACGTGATCTATCTGTATCCGTCTGAAACGCTGCCGGAGGATACCCTGCATATCACGGCGCACCGGGGGCTTTCCGCGCTTGCGCCCGAAAACACGCTGCCCGCCTACCGCTTGGCCGGAGAATACGGCTTCTGGGGCGCGGAATGCGATATCTCGCAGACGGCCGACGGCGTCTGGGTGCTGATGCACGACAAAACCGTCGATCGTATGACCGACGGCGAGGGGCTCGTTTCCAATTTTACCTATGAAGAACTCTCCGCGCTCACCGTGGACGCGGGCAACAACATCGAACAGTTCCCCGGCACGAAGGTGCCCACCCTTGTGGAGTATCTTGACGTGTGCAGGGAATACGGTCTGCATCCCGTCATCGAGATCAAGGAAGTTGTGGACGTGAACAATCTGCCTGATCTTGCCGCAATTCTGAACGCGCGGGAAGAAAAGGACCGCTTCGTGATTATCAGCTTTGGCAGGGAGTTGATTGCCGGAATCAAGACGCTGTTGCCCGAAACGCCCGCCTATCTGATTGCCAGTCCTGCGACGGCTGACGACGTGTCATTCTGCCTGGAAAACAATATCGACGGACTGGACGCCGCTTACAATGTGTCGGAAAGCGTGATCCGCCAGGCGCAGGACGCCGGGCTGCAGCTGATGGCCTGGACGGTGGACAGCGTCACCTGGGTGGAGCACATGGCGGCTTACGGCATTCTGGACATTACGTCTAACTGCCTTGTGCCGGGCAGAGCGCCAACCACAGAACCATCTACAGAACCAACGACTGAGCCAACGACCCAACCGACAACGCAGCCGACCACCCAGCCTGCGCCCCAGCCGTCCGGCGGCTCCGGCAATACGTCTTCGTTCGGCAGCTTCTTCCAGTGGATCGCGGACTGGTTCCGGCAACTGTTTGCCACGATTGCGGGTTGGTTCAAACGGTGACGAATCCAAAAAGAAGCCGGACGCCGACCGGCGCTTCGCAACACGCAGCACACAAAACGCAAAACGAAAAAAGCCGCCCAGCCGGGCGGCTTTTTTTCTGTCGACTAACGACTGTCAACTGTCGACTTCTTTTTTTTATACACGCTCATCCCGACCGCGGCAAGGATTGCGAACACCAGCGCCGGCAGGGCGTAGAGGAACGACAGCGGGTTCGAAAGGTCGCCCTTAAAGCCCACGAGCGTCCACAGGCAGTTGAGCAGCAGCAGCCCGAGATTCGACGCGAGGAAATACGAGCCGAACGGGATGTCCATCGCGCCGAAGAGCAGACTGCTCAGGTCCGACGGCAAAAAGCCGCCCGCCTTGAACACCAGCACCACGGCGAAGTCGTTTTCGCCGGTGAAGTCGTCGAGCTTCCGGATCGCCTTGAACCGCCCCGACAGCGACTGCACCATGTCTTTGCCGGTGAATCTGCCGAGGAAATAGGGGAGCACAAGGCTCAGCGCGGTGGCGGCCGCGTTGACCAGCACCGCTTTCCAGTATGAATCAAACACGAGCCCCGACAGCACGAACAGCACCGCCGGCGGAAAGACCAGCGCGAACGACTTGACCACGGAAAAGCCGATCAGGATCAGCGCGATCGTGACTTCGCCGCCCGTCAGATACTGCGTGAGCCGGTCCGCCGTTTTCACCGAGATGTGGTTCTTCGCGAGGAACCAGACGCACAGGGCCAGCATCACGAGCATGAACGCGAACGACAAAAGCTGCAGTGCCCTGATGAGCCTGCCGTAGCGCCCCTCGTTTTCGTTCTGCATGGCTTACTGCGGCACGGCCAGCTGCAGCGCGGCGGGTACGATCTCCACGGTGAAGTGGGATTCATAGATGATTTCGCCGTCGAGCGAATAGGCGAAGCCCGCGGGGGCGTCCACCTCCACCTTCTTGCAGCGGCGGTAGACGACGATGTCCTTCATGTCCTCGCGGTCGAGGTGCTCGCCGTTGGTGTAGGGGGTGAGGATCTTGACGAAGCGCAGGCGCGAGATCGGCTTGACCAGGCAGACGTCGATCATGCCGTCGTCGGTCTTCGCCTTCGGCGCGCAGCGGAACGAGCCGCCCACGTACTGGCCGTTGGCCACGGTGCAAAGCAGAGCCTTGCCGGCGGGGTTCAGCACCTCGCCGTCTGCGGTGACGGTGAAGTCGTTCTTCATGGCGGTGAGCAGCGCCTTGACCACGCCCTTGGTATAGGCGTTCTTGTTGCCGTGGCCGGTCTTTTCGCGCTCCGCGTTGATCGTGATAGCCACCGTGGTATCAAAGCCGAAGTTGACCACGTTGTTGGCCCAGCGGTCGCCGACCTTCAAAAGATCGAGCGGCTGCGTTTCGGCGCGCAAAAGGGCGGGGATGTCCTTGAACTTTTCGGCGCCGCCGAAGACCTTGACAAAGTCGTTGCCGCTGCCGCAGGGGTAGCAGCTGACGCTGACGTTCGGCTGCTCCGCCGCGCCGGAAAAGACCTCGTTGGTCGTGCCGTCGCCGCCGCAGGCGATGAAGCGGACGGCTTCGCCCGGATGGTCGGCGCACCAGCTGCGCACAAAGGCCGTGGCGTCCTGCGGCGCCTTGGTCACATAGATTTCGCAGTCGTCCTTTTCGGGCAGGGACGCGATGGCGTTTCGGATGACGGCGGCGTTGTCGGTTTCGCCGGCGCGCGGGTTGACGATAAAGATGTACTTCATGGGTTTTCTCCTTCCTGTTCTCCTTGCCGCGCGGCGCGCGGCTTTGTTGGTTTCATTGTAACACAGCGCTTGCGTTTTCGCAAGGGGGAAGCAAAGAAAAAGGCCGCCTTGTGACAAACACAAAGCGGCAAAGGTTTCGTTTATTTCTTGAGCGTGCCAAAGATGCCCCGGATCAGCTGTCTGCCCACCTCGCGGCCGATGGTATTCATCGCGGAGGAGGCGACCTTGTTCATCATCGTGCTGGTCGTGCTGCGCGAGGTGCTGCTTCTGGCGGTGCGCGACGCGGCGCGCTCGGCGGCGGCCGCGCGTTTTTCTTCCGCGGCAATGCGGCGCTCCTCGGCGGCGCGGGCCTTTTCTTCGGCGGCGCGCTGCTTTTCGGCCATCAGGCGCTCTTTTTCCTCTTCCTTCTGGCGGGCCAGCTCTTCGGCCTCGCGCGCGGCCTGCTCCGCCTTGCTGGTGAGAATCTCATAGGCGGACTCGCGGTCGAGCACCTCGGTATACTTGTTCAGCAGCGGCGAGGTGGCCAGCACGGTGCCGATCACGGCCGGCGCCACGGCTTCCATGGAGCTCTTCGGCGGCAGAATGTTGGCGCGCTGCACGATGCCCGGAATGCCCTTTTCGTCGAGCACGGAGACCAGCGCTTCGCCGGTGGCAAGCTCCTGCAGCACGGTTTCGGTGTCGAACGCGTCGTTCACGCGGAACGAACGGGCGGCGGCGCGGATGGCCTTCTGCTCGTTGGGCGTATAGGCGCGCAATGCGTGCTGCACGCGGTTGCCGATCTGGGCGAGCACGGATTCGGGGATGTCCATCGGGTTCTGGGTGATGAACCAGACCGAAACGCCCTTGGAGCGGATCAGGCGCACGACCTGTTCCACTTTTTCGAGCAGGGCCTTCGGCGCGTCCTTGAACAACAGGTGCGCTTCGTCAAAGAAGAAGGCGATCTTCGGCTTGTCGAGGTCGCCCGCCTCGGGCAGCAGCTCATAGAGCTCGGTGAGCATCCACAACAGGAAGGTGCTGTACAGCAGCGGGTGCTGGAACAGCTCGGCGCATTCCAGAATGTTCATCACGCCGCGGCCGTCGGGGCCCCAGTCGAACCAGTCGCCGATATCCAGCGCGGGCTCGCCGAAGAAGATGTTGCCGCCCTCGTCCTCCAGCGTCAGCAGCGCGCGCTGAATGGAGCCGATCGACTGTGAAGAGACGTTGCCGTAGCGGATTTTGTATTCGTTGGCGTTGTCGGCCACGAACTGCAGCATGGCGCGCAGATCCTTGAGGTCCAGAAGCAAAAGGCCGTTGTCGTCGGCGATGCGGAACACAATGCGCAGCACGCCGCTCTGGATCTCGTTGAGGTCCAGCAGACGGGCCAGCAGCTCCGGCCCCATGTCGGAGATCGTGGTGCGCACGGGGTGGCCCAGCTTGCCGTAGACGTCGAAGAAATGGACCGGGAAGGCGGTATAGTTGAAGTTTTCAATGCCCATCGTGTCGATGGAGCGGCGGATATGCTTGTTTTCGCAGCCGGGCAGGCACATGCCGGACACGTCGCCCTTGATGTCGGCGATGAACACGGGCACGCCCATTTCGCTGAACGATTCCGCAATGACCTTGAGCGTGACGGTTTTGCCCGTGCCGGTGGCGCCGGCGATCAGGCCGTGGCGGTTGGCCATGGAGGGATTCAGATAGACGCGTTCGCTGCCGGTGGCCAGCCAGATTTTGCCGTTTTCTTCTGTAAACATAAGCCTTTTTCTCCTTTGCTGTTTGCATGGTTTCATTATACCGAGCGCGGGGGAGAATGTCAAGAAAAAGTCGACAGGGGACAGGGGACAGGGGACAGGGGACAGGGGACAGGGAACAGGGAACAGGGAACAGGGGACAGGGAACAGGGGACAGGGAACAGGGGACAGGGAACAGGGGACAGGGAACAGGGGACAGGGGACAGGGAACAGGGGACAGGGAACAGGGAACAGGGAACAGGGATGCGGAAGGTTTGCACAGCAGTGCAGCGCCGGCCCGACGCACAAAACAAACACGCCGCCCGGTGGGCGGCGCTGAGATCCGGTTGATTACAGAGTTTCCGGCGCGTCCAGCGAAATCACCGCGAGGCGCACATAGCCTTCCTGCTGCAGGTCGCGCAGCAGGCGGAAGAAGCCGTTTGCGCGGCGGCCGAGGTGCGCGCGCAGCTCGTCTTCGTTGGCGATGATGATGCCGAGCGGATCGATGCGGTCGGTCAGCACGTCGTGCAGGGCGTCGAGGTTGTTCCCGTAGTCCCCGTCAAGCGCCAGCGCCGCGGCGAAGGCGGCGTGCAGGTCGGCGATCGATTCAATGCGCGCGCCGTCCAGAAAGATGTATTGCATGGTTATTCCTCCCCGTAAAGCAGCGTGAAGCTTTCATAATGGTCGTCCGTGTAATAGATCAGCCCGTCGTTCGAAAAGACGATGCGCTTCGCCCCGCGCTTCGATTTGCCTTTTGTGTCAATGTCGCATTCCGTGTAATAGCGCCCCGGCGCTTCCGGCAAAAGGCCTTCATAGTTGCCGAACCGGCTGCCGCCGATCACCTTGCCCGGGGCGAACCGCTCGAGGCTGCCGCCCGACCAGCCGAGGGCTTGCGCCTGCTTCTTGCTGAGATAGTTCGGCGGCAGATGGCCGAAGGTGTGGATGTAAAGCGCCACGTCGTCCTTGCTGTAATAGCTGCCGTCCTCGCTCAGACCGGTCGCCGGCGGCGAGGTCGTGCGCGTGTCGGTCGGCGCTTCGCTCGTGGGGGCCTTCGTCTGCGGAGCGGTTGTCGTGGTGCCGGAAGGGTCGCTGTAGGGCACGTCCGGGCCCTGGATCCGGAAGCAGCCCGCCAGCAGCGCCGTGACGCACACCAGCGCCAGCAGCACGGCAAGGATCTTTTTCAGTTTCATATGGATCACTCCCTTTCCGGTTTGATTATAGCAAAGACGGCCCCGCTTTGCAAGGGGATAAACGGCGCGCGGCTGCATATCCTAACAAAAGAGGAATGCTTCGTGTAAATGTGACAATCGCGTGACAATGTATTCATAAAAAAATAACAAAAAAATTAGCACTCTCCTATTGACAGTGCTAACATTTGGTGCTATACTATAGGCGAACAAAGGAACAGAGATCCTTTGGAACACGATCCGGCAACGGGTCGGGTCCCAAGACAAACGAAAGACCTCCGCTCCGATGCTCAGGCGACAAACTTTTTTACATATCAAAAGGAGGTATGACTTATGTTGCCGAGTATTTTTGGAGAGAATTTGTTTGATGACTGGTTCGGCTTCCCGGTATTCCCGGAGCTGCACGACGTGGACCGCAAGCTTTACGGCAAGCATGCCCCGCGCGAGATGAAGACCGACGTGCGCGAGCATGACGACGGCTATGAGCTGGACATCGATCTGCCGGGCTTCAAGAAGGATGAACTGACGCTGCACCTCGAAAACGGCTATCTGACCGTCAGCGCGGCCAAGGGGCTGGACGAAGAGCACAAGGACAAGAAGGGCAAGGTCATCCGCCGCGAGCGTTACAGCGGCGCGATGCAGCGCTGCTTCTATGTCGGCGACGGCGTGGAGGAAAGTGACGTGCACGCCAAATTTGAAGACGGCGTGCTGAAGCTGGAGATCCCGAAGAAGGAGCGCAAGCAGATTGCCGAACGCCACACGATTGAAATTGAATAATCCCAATAACGGAACGCTCCGTGCGAAGAATCGCACGGAGCGTTTTGCTGTGTTGGGCAGGGGACAGGGGACAGGTGTTACAATCCCGCCCGGCGCAGGTCCTTTTCAAACCGCCGCACCATCTGGGGCAGATACCAGTGAATGCGGCTGCCGGTGACGATATAGGTATAGACCTCGTGATACAGCGCATAGAACGCGGTTTTGACGTCGCAGTTTTCGGAAACCGCATAGTTGCGTTTATAGGTCTCATACAGCCCGAAGCAGTTGCCTGTCAGGTTGCGCAGCTGAAAAAGCTCGTATTCCGGGTCGGCCCACTTGCTTTCCAGCGGATCGATGATCGCCGTCAGGTTCAGGTGCTTGTCAGACATGATGTTCATCACGTTCAGGTCGCCGTGAATCAGGCAGGCGCGCGCCACGGGCTCGGCAAAAATCGCGTCGAACGCCGCCCAGCCGCGCTCCATGGCAAGGAGCGCCCGGCGGCCGAGCCGTCCCTCTTTTCGCATTTGCCGCGCTTCGTTCAGGATCCCGGCGGCGAAGGGGCGGTAGAAATCGAGCCAGGCGTCGAACACGGCGTTCCCGATCAGCCCGAATTTGTCGTTCGTCTGCGTGTGCCAATGGTGCAGCGCGGTTGTGACCTCGTCCGCAAAGCGCGCCTTGGCTGCTTTGGAGCACAGGAGCTTGCCGAAATCCGTGAAGCAGTTGGTGCCGTCGACCCGTTCCATGCAGAGGAAGTCGATGGGAATCTCCGGCGTTTCGGCAAAGGTGAACCAGACCTGCGGCACCTTCACAAGGCTGTCCTGCCCCAGGCGGCGCAGCTCCGCGGCCTCCCGTTCACACAGCCCGGCGCAGCGAAAGCCCTTCATCACCACCGTAAACGGCGCTTTGGAGATCGCCGCCGCATAGACGAAGCCGAACGACCCGCCCCCGAGGAAGCGGATCTCCGTAACCTCGCACGACCATTCCCGTTCCAGCACGGCTTTGGCATAGCGCTTTGCTTCTTTTGCAGTGACGTCGCGTTTCTGTCGTTGTTCCATCCGCTGTACCTCCGAAAAGCTGTCGGCCCTCCTCCGTCTTCCGAAACGGTGCTTGCCGGTTACTTGATCTTCCCGATCCTTTCATAGATCTCGTCCGCCTTTTTGCACCAGGCGTCGAAGCCGTCCTCCGTGGCGGGGAAGCGTTTATAGTGGTTCGAGATCTCCACGGCGTTTTTGAACGCCAGCGCGGCGGCCTTGATCGTGGCCGGGCGCAGCTTCTTTTTGGCGATGCCCGCCACGAAGCCCTTCGCCGCGCCGAGAATCGCTTCCGGCGGCACGGGCATGCCGCTGAGCGCGCCCAGCAGCTCGTCGCTGATGATGCCGCTTTCAAAGACGTACTGGAACTCATCGAACCCGGCGGCGTTGACCACGCCCACCAAAAGCGCGCGCAGCATGGCGAACTCCGCGCCCTGGGTCGTGTTGTAATAGCGGTTGACGTCCCACAGCGCTTTGCGCGAGGTGTCGCCCAGCTTCAGCGCGCGGTCGAGCACCTCGGTGGCCATTTTGAGCTGCACCATGGCCGAGGTGACGCCTTCGCCATTGACCGATTTGGTCAGGTTGCCCGCGTCGCCCGAAACAAAGAAGTTGTCGGCCACCATGGAATGGACGTTGCGCGTGTAGGGCGTGCGGCCGCGCTCGACGCGCACGAGGTCGTAATCCGGCAAGGGCACGACCTGCTCCATTTCGGCATAGATCTGCTCGGCGTACTCGAACGAATGGCACGCGCCGATGCCGATGATCGCGCCGTGCGGGTCGGCGCAGGGGGCGATCCACGTTTTGTAATAGGCCCAGAAGGTAGAGCCCTCCAGATAATCCTTCGGGTCCTTCAGAGTCACGTAGCGCAGGATGACGTAGAACATATCCTCGTCGGTCAGCGGCGTGTTCTCCACGCCGTAGCCGTCGGGCAGCTTCAGCCGGCCGACCGCCGCCATGCCGGAGCAGTCCGCCACGATCCGCGCGCCGAGGGTCAGCTCTCTGCCGCGCTGCTTCGCCTTCACGCCGCAGATTTTGCCCTTGTCGTCAAACAGGAAGTCTTCGAACGCGCAGCCGAATTTGAACACGGCGCCGGCGGCCTCGGCTTCTTCAATCAGCAGCAGGGTATATTCGTGCATATGCAGCCCGACAATGGGGTTCAGTTGGCACTTGGGGAACTTCGTGAGCGGGTCGGCGTTGTAGTTCTTTTCGAACTCGAACGCCCAGGCCGGGTCGCCCTCGGTGGGGCGGGGAATCTCCAGCCGGTCGAACTCGCGCCGCTCGATGTGGAAGATGTCATATTTTGTGCCCACTTTGTCGCGGGGCAGCCTCTCGAGCACCAGCACCTTGTGGCCGCGGCGGGCCATGCGCTTTGCAAGATAGGCGCCGGACGTGCCCGCGCCGAGGATGATCAGATCATAGCTTTGCATCGGGGTACCTCCTTCAAAGAGTCGCGAGCAGGGCTTCCACTGCCGCGGCGTTCACCCCGCCGTTCAGCATTTGGCCCAGCTTCAGATCGGCGCCGGGGACGCAGGGGGCGAGGGATTTTTCCACCTTTTTCATGTCGCTGCCGCCCGAGGTGGCAAAACAGACGACCGTTTTGCCCGCGAAGTCATAGGCTTTCAAAAAGCCGTTCACGATCAGCGGCGCGGTGTAATACCAGATGGGGAACGCGAGGAAGATCACGTCGTGATCCGCCACGGGCGCGTCATGGTCGGCCAGCGGCGGCATAGCCTTGCGCAGCCATTCGCGGTTGCAGCGGGCAAGGGGATTGGTCCATTTGATGTCGGCGGCGGAATAGGGCTCTGCGGGCCGGATCTCATAAAGGTCGGCGTCTGCGGCGGCGGCCAGCTCCTTGGCCCGTTCCGCGGTCACGCCGCTTGCGGAAAAATAGGCGACAAGAATGCGGGACATGGGGGTTCCTCCTTTTTCTTTTTCTTTTTCTGTCTGCATTGTAGCGCGTTTGGGGGAGAATGTCAAGGGCGGGGCAAGGCGGCGAAGATTTGCGCCTGACGGCGCGTGAATTGCCCTGCGGGCATGATGCATGACGCGCAGCGTCAAACATGTGCTGCGGACGTTGATCTCTAAGTCCATATTATGGGACAGGCAGGACGCTTTTTTGCTTGACAGGCGATTCTTGATCCATTAGAATGAAGGGGAAGAAAGTGAAGGAGGGCGCAGGCAAATGAAGAAAGCGGATGAGACAACGCAAAGCAAGCTGGAAGCAATTATGAAGCAGGAGCCGATGGACTGGGCGGCTTTCGACAGGGTGCTTTCCGAGGTGGATGACATCAACCGGTATGATGAGCTTGTTGAAGAGACCCTGTTGACAGAGATGTTTCATGCAAACAGTCTTTGGCAAGACGGTTCTCCCATGCCGGAGATTGCCCGGCATTTTCTGAAAAACGGGTATGACGTCAAAGCCAATGCCGGCAGAAACGGCGGCGCGGCGTTGTCTGCGCTTTGCTGGTCCTCTTATGACAGATATGTTTTGGATACCGCAAAGGTTCTGCTGGATGCCGGTGCGCCGGTTCGCTATGAAGAGGCGGACGAAGAACCGGATGACGACGGCTATGGAAGAGAATCTGACGATCCAATGGAATCTATCTCCATAAAGCTGTCCGCTGCATGGAGCATTGACAATAATTATGTCTGGGCAAGTATCATGGAAGCATATTATGCGATTGCAAACGCTGCGGAAGCGGGCAAGGATTATAACGCGATTGACTGCTATCTGGAATGCATCGGGAAACAGCTGACAGGCGTCAGCGCCGTGCTTTCTGAAGGCGAGGCCTCACTCAAGCGCGACGGTGAAATCACAATGTTTTCCGATACCCTTGTGCTTTGGTTCGGAGAACGCCCGCTTGTAATAAACAAGTACAGTGAAAGTGTGATCGATCCGGTTTTTGTTGCCGATCATAAGGATGCGATCTGTCCCGCGGATGCCCATTTTGAACGCATTATAGGCAGCAAACTGGTGAGATTGCAGTATGTTGACGGTAATACCTGTTTTCTGGATTTTGACAATGAAGTCCGGCTGCTTTTGACAAATATCTATGTTGAGGGGCCGGATCGGCTCGGGTTGTTTGAATTCTTCAAAGCCGAGACAGTCGAAATCAAGCAGCTGGCAATTGAATCCATCTGGCGTCGGGATCCGCACGCGAATTCGGGAGAAGAAGAGAAATCCATGGTTTTGGTTGCGGACAATCAGCCGTATCTGCTCTTCCCGGTCTGGGGAAATTGGAGAGAAAATAAAAAAACGGACAGAATAGAAATTATTCCCTGCAGCAAGGCCTTTCTGCGGGATGTTGACCAACAGCTGCGCGTCCAAAAGCCGGATGCCGTGCATACGTTTCGAACCGGAGGCAATCTGACGGCTTTGCGCTTTGCGTGCGGCAGAGAGAATCTTTATATTAAGTTGTCAACCTATAAAAGAATGGAAGTAGCACTGAGCGAAGAGTGCGTTTACCCGCCTAAATTTGAAACGCTGACGTCACTATCGCCGCCGCGCAAGCGCATCGCCTATAAGTGGGTGAATCTGATTGATGAGCTGCGCAGCACAAAATGAAAACAGGACCTGCCGCCCGGCAGGTCCTGTTTTTCTCTCACTGTTCAAGCGTTTTTCAGCACCTTTTCCTCCACCAGCGCGGCCAACCGTTCCAGCCCCGCCTGGTCTGCCTCGCTGAAGCGAGACAGCTGCGGGCTGTCGATATCCAGCACGCCGATCACCCGGCCGCCCTTGTGCAGCGGCACCACGATCTCCGACCGGGAGGCGCTGTCGCAGGCGATGTGCCCCGGGAACCGATGCACGTCCGGCACCGAAAGGGTGCGGTCGGCGGCCGCCGCTGTGCCGCAGACGCCTTTTCCCCGCGCGATCTCCACGCAGGCGACGTTGCCCTGAAACGGCCCGAGCACGAGCGTGTCGCCTTCTAGAAGATAGAACCCCGCCCAGTTCACGTCTTTGAGCGAAGCGAAGAGCAGGGCGGAAACGTTTGCGAGGTCCGCCGTGACATGCCCCGTGCAAAGGGCCTCGGCCTGCCGCAGCAGCAAATCATAATCGGTCATGGTCAACCCTTCTTTCTTCACCAACAGCATACCACCCGGAAGGGGAAAAGTCAACAAACGAAACGGCCCCGTCCGCCGTTTCGCTGAGCCAACGGTCCTTCAGCCGTTTGCGCGCAGGGTCCGGCACTCGCCGTCTGCCACGGCGGCAAGCGTTGCGTCCTGCCGCAGGTTGACGAACCGGATCCCGCGGGCCGGGTGAAAGAGATAGACCGAACGGGTCGGGGTCCCGGCGTCGGAAAGCACGCTGTAGCGTCCGCCTTCATAGACCAGCGCCGCGCCGTTTTCAATGCAGACGGAGGGGTACCCGGCCGTTTCCGCTTCATAGGTGTATGACCGCCAGTTGATGCTGTCAAAGTGGGGCACGAGGCAGAACGGCAGCAGACCCGCGCAGTCGTAATAAGCAAAGTCCTTCCCCATGCCCACGAAGAAGGGCCCGTGGTGAATGATCCGGAAGGTTTCCGGCTCCGTGTCGTCCCAGCCTTTGTCGGCCCAGCACATGGCGCCGGAGCTGAAGCCCATCAGGACCGCGCCGCGCCGCAGCGCCGCGTCCGCCGCCGCATAGACGCCTTTTTCCGCCCAGTTTTCGGTCAGGAATCTGAGGTTGCCGCCTTCGGCATAAACGATATCCGCCCAGGCGAATTTTTCCGCTGCCGCTGCTGCGGTCTCCTTGCTGACCAGCAGCACGTCGGTTTCGCAGCCGGCCGAGCGGAACCGTGCGGTGTGGGCGTCGGTCCCCGCATAGTTGTCATAAGCGGCTGTGGGAACATACAGCATATGCGGGCGCTGCTTGCCGACGTGGGCAAGGCTGCGTTCCAGAATGGGGCGGAAGGTCTCGTCGCTGTCGAACTTCCCGCCGATCATGATGATCATGCCGTTCGGATAGGCGGCTTCGGCTTTGGCCGTGAAGGCAGCAATCTCCTCTGCGGAATAATACCGCTCGGCCTTATGCGGCAGCAGCCCGCCGAAGAACCCGGTGACGAGGCTCAGAATCAGCGCGACCGCCTTGAAATACAACCGTATTTTTTCCATGTGTCATACCTCCCTGACCGGCGGCCGGACCCGTCGTCGTTTTGGCTTTTGTGTTTTCATTATAGCACAGCCCCCGTTCGATTTCAACGGAAGGACAATGCACGGGAATCGTTTTTTACATGGATCCTTCCCGCACGCGATCAGGCGTGCACAAAAAGAAGAACGCCGATTGGATCAGAATCAGCGTCCTTCTGTGGCAGTGG
>JAEEGI010021019.1_pt1 | contig 13010 bp, 12 predicted proteins | sample 8958751 | NCBI WGS metagenome assembly JAEEGI01 (sample SAMN16246545, study PRJNA631951) | gut metagenome | biome: gut microbiome; feature: rumen; material: KS-attached | host: Bos | place: Iran: Karaj | collected 2018-10 | reverse complement strand
GTCCTGGTCCAGAAGCGGCGCTTTCGTATCCGGGTCCAGCTTGGCTTCCTCGATTTTCTTTTTGAAGGGCGTCGGGGCAATGATGGTGATGCCGCGCTCTCCCTGCTTCACATGGCGTCCGAATTGGTTTTTCCATTTCTGGAAGCCCGCCACCAGGGAGGCGTCGGGACGCTGGAGGTAAATGAGCATGGTGTTGTTGACGCTGTAGCGGTGGAACCGGCTCATGACGGAGAGGTAGGTACGGTATTTTTCACTCTGAAACAGCTCTTTGATCCCTTGCACGATGCCGTCCGTGATTTCCTTGAGCCGCTCCTTGTTTGATTTCGCCGCTGACGTATCTGACATGATGAGATAAATCTCCTTTCCTAAGTTCGTAGAATTGAGAAAGTGTTAATCCTATAACTGACATCGCTGAATTGCCTATTTGACCGCCTAGCTCGAAGGCGTTTTGTATGTTGGCACAAGATATAGTGATAATCTCGGCAGTGTTTTCGTTGTGTTTTTTAGCTGGAATTCCTGTTCATTTTCCCGTTTATACACAATATGTATACTGTATTTTGAATTTTCCCTAAATATTGTGTCTCAAGGTTGACATTTTGACATCGACTGGATTAGTATGTTTCCGTGCTAGAATTAACTAGACAATCCAGTTGAAGGAAGGAGGGATGATATGAGCAGTTTTAAAAAGCCAGGGGAGAAGGCTGATCGCTCAGGGCAATATGAAATCGTTGGACCGCGGGGCGGAAAAACCGGAAAAGAGCGCACCATCACGAAGGGCGAGCCGTTCCCGCCTACCGAGAAGTCTGGCCAACGTTTTCAACTCGTTGACCCAACGAAAAACGGCGCAGGACAGAAAAAGTAAATAGCTCTACCAGCTGAGCCGCCAAAAATTGGCGGCTCAAGCTATTTATCGTTTCCTGATACTTATATGAACTCCATCCTGAAATTGACCCGCTGCCCGTCATCGTTCATCACCGCAACCGCGTCGTAAGTTTTGCCCGACCTTTCAGAATAACAGCCGGAGAGCTGTACTCTTCCGTCCTTCAGGAGCGCCGCCACCACGGTTTTCGTGAGCTGCTTTCTCTTTGCGGAGAAGAACTTGCTGTTCTTCCATAAGGTGAAGCCGCAGCTTCGGTCCTCGCAGAAGAATCCCTGCTTCTTTTCCACCACATTCCTTCCGCAGCGGGGGCACTTGCCGACGATCTCAAATTCAGACGGGAACAGTACAGCAGCGCCGGGAATCGGCTGGTAGGTCTGGATCAGTTCCCGGAGCATGGCGGCGATACCCTCCATGAAGTCCTCCGGAGGCAGTTCTCCTCGCTCGATCTCCTTCAGACGATGCTCCCATTCCGCCGTGAGCAAGGGAGATTGCAGGGCTTCCGGCAGCACGGTGATGAGCGCTTTCCCCAGGTCAGACGGGATCAGCGTCGTGAGCTTTTTGCTTTTCTTTCGTTCCACAAACCCGGCGGACACCAGCTTTTCCAGCACGGCGGCGCGGGTAGCCGGAGTGCCTATTCCTTTCCGCTCGGCGTCATCCGGCATATCCTTCGCTCCTGCCGTCTCCATGCTGTTGAGGATCGTGTCCTCGGTGTGGTGTTTGGGCGGGGTGGTCTGGCCCTCCTTGACCGCAGCGGCGGTTACGGGGATCGTTTGACCCACGGTCAGTTCCGGCAGAGCATAGTTCTTGTCCCGTTTCTCAGGATCATAGGCCCTCCAGCCGGGAGATAGGACCGTCCTGCCCTTGGCGGTGAAGCTGTACCCGCCGCAGTCCAGGGTCACAATGGTTTCTGCATAACGGTGGGCGTCGGATACCGCCAGGAGAAGACCCAGCGCCACCAGCTTCATTATTTCCCGTTCCCCCAGGGCCAGATCGGCGTTCCCGTCGCTGACCGTGGGAATGACGGCGTGATGGTCGCTGACCTTCTTGCTGTCGCATATCTGTTTGGCTAAGATGGTTTCAGGCGCGGTTAAACCGCAAATGGCGGCAGCGGCGGCAACATAGGCCGGGACGCTGGATGCCATATCATCGGTGAGATACCGGCTGTCCGTCCGGGGATAGGTGCAGAGCTTCTTTTCATAGAGGGCCTGGAGATAGTCCAGTACCTGTTGAGCGGTATAGCCCAGGATGCGGTTGGCGTCCCGCTGGAGGGTGGTGAGATCATAGAGCGCCGGGGCCTTCTCGGTTTTCTCCTTGCGCTCGATGCTTATTACGGTGGCCGTCTTTCCACAGTTGGACATGATGGCGTCAGCTACGCTCCTGTCCTTCATTCGCTCCGTCGCGGCGGTGAAGCCGCAATCCAGCTGGACGGTGTAAAAGGGCTCCGGTACGAAGGCTGAGATTTCCGCCTCCCGCTGGACCAGCAGGGCCAGGGTCGGGGACATGACCCGCCCGATGTTCAGCGTCCGGCCATAGAGCAGGGAGAAGTACCGGGTGGCGTTGATCCCTACCAGCCAGTCCGCCCGCGCGCGGCACAGCGCCGATTGGTGCAGACCGTCGTAATCCCGGCCGGAGCGCAGATTCTGGAAGCCCTCGCGGATGGCCGCATCCTCCATGCTGGAGATCCACAGGCGTTTCATGGGCTTGGTACAGCCCGCCAAATAATAGACGGTGCGGAAGATGAGTTCGCCCTCCCGCCCGGCGTCGCAGGCATTGATGACCTCCGAAATCTCCGGGGAACGCAGCAGCTCCCGCAGCACGTCAAACTGCTTCCGCTTGTCCGGGGCAACGGTGAAGCGATAATTCTCTGGGATGATGGGCAGGTCCTTCCTATTCCATTTGGCATAGTCGGCATTGTAAGCGGAAGCGTCGGAAAGCTCCGCCAGATGGCCCAGGCACCAGGAAACGGTATAGCCACCTCCGGTGAGATAGCCGTCGTGTTTCTGCTTCGCACCGATGACGGCGGCGATGCTCTGCGCCACGCTGGGCTTCTCCGCGATCACAAGTTTTTGCAAGGGGATTCCTCCTTTCGGGTATAGCAAAAGGCAGCCCCGAAGGACTGCCTTTATGCTGCTGTTCTCAAATTAGTCCTTTGCCTCAGATTCTTCGGACGAATCTCCCGCGTCCTCGGAGTCATATGGTTCAAACTCATATTCTTCATCGTCCTCGCTGCCGTAGTCGTAATCGTTCAGATCGGTGCTGCCCTTGGTTTTCGGCTTTGCCTTGCCCTTGACCTTCAGAAAGTAGTAAGCAGCGCCGCCGCCCAGGGCCAGGAGCAGGACGATCAGGATCGCGGGATTGACGACGCTCTTTTTCTCAGTGGGCTCCGGCTCCGGGACCTCCGGGGCGGGGGTGGGGTCGGGCTTCTTTTCCTTTCCAGTACACTCGCTCATGTTGGTGGCGCACACCGGGCAGGAGGTGTCCACATGACCGACGGTACACTTCTCCTTGCAGGTGCAGACGGCGGGGGCAGGTTCCGGTTCGCTTTCCGGTTCTTCGATCAGGGCCAGCAGATCGGCCTCGTCCACCATGTTCAGGAAGTAGACGTTTTCCTCCTCAGCGGCCCGGTCAATGATGATATAAAAGTAATTGCCGCTCTTGCTCTGCACGGTGATGAACTGTTTGCTCTGATACGGGATATCGTCGATCAGAGAAAGATTGCCCTCCGGGGTAAAGGGCGGTTCCGGGGTGGCTTCCGGCTCCGGGGGCTCGGGCGGGTCCGTCGGCTCCGTAGTTTCCATGGGCGGCTCATAGGCGTAATAGTCCCTTCCATCCGCATAGGCGGTAAAGGACAAGGCCGCCACGCAGAGCGTGACGGCCAGCAGAACGGTGATGATGCGAAGGTTAGGTTTCCTCATTCTCGGTTTCCTCCTGTTCATTTGTAATGGGGATAGTCGCAACAACGGGGCTCTGTGCCTGCATCAGCGCAAAGAAATCCTCCAGGCTCATGCCCTGGGCGCGGACAAGGCCGATGATTTCCGTATTCTCCAGCCCCCGAAGCTGCTTCTCTATGTCCCGGTTCCGGGCGCTGAGTTCGGTGATCCGTGCCTTGTTCTTCGCGTGTTCCTCCCGGAGCTTGATGATCTTCGGATTCATGGGTCTGCTCCTTCCTTACGGCAGACGCCCAAATCCGGCGAAATGCGCCTGCCAGTAGCTTGAATTGAGATTGGCATAAGAGATGGGATCGCCGCAGTGGATCATGGTGGAGTTGCCGACGTAGATTCCCACATGGCTCATGCCGGTTGTGTCGTAGGTTCCCTGGAAAAACACCAGGTCGCCGGGCTTGGCCTCCGCGGCGGATACCGGGGTGCAGATGCCGTACAGGGCGTCCACGCCCAGCCTTCCCACATCCCAACCGGAATGATTGATGACCCAGCTCACGAAGCCGGAGCAGTCGAAGGATGTGGACGGAGAGCTGCCGCCCCACACATAGGGATAACCCAGGTATTTCTCCGCCTCTGTGATAATGGCGGCAAACTGTTCGTCGTCCAGAGCTTCCGGTGGGATTTCGTAGTCCGTATAACCGTTGGTGTACTTGCCCACATAAGGCGAGGTCGGGAACAGATCGGGCCGGTTGCCGAGGGTGGACATATAGACCGCGTAGCTGGAAAACTGATCCGAATCCATGATATAGACCGGAAGGTGGGAAAGGTTGAAGTTCCTCAGTGTTACGCTGCAGATGGTATATTCATAGGGGACTTCCACCTCATACTCATAGGGCACCTCTGTTTCTTCCCCGGTATCCGGGTCCGTGACCGTTTTCGTGCCGGTGCGCGTTTCCGTCTTATACCGTGTCTCCGTGACCGCATCTTCCGTAAGGGTATACTGTTCCTGAAACAGCAGGATCAGCGTATCCTCCATTTCTGCCAGCGTCCACTCGCCCCCCTTCAAAGCGGTGAGTATGGAGATCAGCACATAGGGGTCATGTTCGATCTCGTCCAGGTCGAAGTGGTACTCGTCATAGTCATGGGTGCTTTCATAGGTATCCAAATACTCCTTCAAAGCGATTTCCATTTCGCAGTAGACGGCCTCCGCCCCCAGCATCTCTTCATCCTCGGAGGGATAGGTGCTGGCGGCTACGGACGTACCCAAACTCTGCAGGATGACGGAGCAGGAGGAAAAGACGTTCAGCATGAAGGTCAGAACCAGCATCATCCCGCCCGCAGCCAGAAGTCCTTTTCTATGGCGCTGGACAAATCCCACGGTCTTTTTCGCCGCCTCTTTGATCCGCTCCACAGCCTTGCCTGCGTTTTCCGCCGCCCGTTTTACCGTTCCAACATTCTGCTTTGCTTTTTCGGCAGCGTATTTCTTACGGATGGTCCGCCGCTGCTGCAGCCTGGAGAGCGGATTGCTGGAAGGCTGTTTTCCTTCGGCCTTCTTGTAGAGGGCGTTGAGATTGGCCTTCTCCAGCTTTCTTTCCGTAGCCGCCGCTTTCCGGTAGGGCCGCAGCCGCTGGGCGTGAATAGCCGATTCCGTCAGCCGGGTTCCGGATTCCACACCGCTTTCCGCGAAGTGCGACGCCTTCAGCCCGATGTTTTCATCCTCATACTGCCGGATCTCCCGATGCGCCATCCCGGACAGCGTATTCAGGGGCGTAGTCGTTGCCGTATGGAACAGTTCGGAGGGAGGCTTTTTGTCCACGAAACGGATCTTCGTCGTGACCTTTCTGGTGGTCGGGTCCATTACCTTCTCTTTGACCGCCTTTTGGGGAATCTTCGCCCGGGCCACGTCCGCTTTGGCCTCCGCTTTCTCTACCTTTTGTATGGCCTTTTTAAGCTGCGGTGACGCCTTTTCCTCTTGTGTGAATTTCAGACGGGGTTCTCGTTTCGTCATGGCCGATCACCCTGGTCAAAGGCGTTCCTGCGCACAAAGTCCTTGCCCCTGGGGGTGAACAGGGTCTGAACTCCCTGATGCCCGTTTTGCACAAAGTCCCGCACGATGAAGCAGCCACGGTGGAGATAGGTGCTGTACGGCAGGAGCTGACCGTTGAAATCCCGGTACAGCACCTTCTTTTTCAGCAGCCATGTGACAAACTCCTTCTGGGGAATCCCCAACTCGCTGGCTGTGTTCCGAATATTCGTGCAGTCTCCCGGATGGACAAAGGCATCAAAATAAGCGGCCTTGGGTTTGGCCGCCTGCAGCTCCTTGTTCAACCGGTCAGCTCGGCTGCGCTCGGTGAGCAGACTTTCGGCCATCTTGTAGATCATTTGCGGATTCTGCATGACCTGGTCCATGAGCGAGTCGGTCATGTACGCTCCGTGCTTTCGGATGGAAGGCAGCACTTCATGCGTGATCCACCGCTTGAACGCGACGGCCTCCTGTTTGGAAGAACATAAGATGAGGTGATAAAGCCCCGCTTCGTTGACGGCGTTCACTTCTATCATTTTTTCGGGGTTCTGGGGGTGGGGTACTTTTAGTAACCCACCTTCATCCGCGTCCAATCTGGACATAGCCCGCGAAGTCTGCGTCAATCCAAGAGCTTTGCACACATCCGACGCAACAAACCAGGGCTCTCCGTCCAGCAGAATGCTTCGTACCTTGCCAAACTCCGGATTATCGAAGGAAATGAGCTCGTTCAATCTGATCCCTCCCCATTACGATGCAGGCTCCGCCAGTTCGGACGGCTTGGTGGTCATGATGCGATACAGTTCGGTGTTTCGCGGGAAGTGGTCCACAAAGGGGATGATGGTATTCCCGTAGAACAGCAGGCCCTCGCCCTCGCCGGAGTGGGTCACATAGGAGAGCTGGTGCGGAGAGATATTTAGCTGCTTGGCCAGGATCTGCCGATCGCCGGCAGCCTGGTTCAGCATATAGATGAAGTCGCTGTTCTCGAAGATATTCTCCACCTCCCGGGATGCAAGCAGATCCTTGACATTCTGTGTGATCCCCGTCGGGACACCGCCCCATTTGCGAAACCGCTTCCATATCTCGATAGAATAGTTTGCCGTCTGCTCTTCCTTCAAAAGCAGATGAAATTCGTCGATGTAATAGCGAGTCGTCTTATGCTCCGCCCGGTTGACGGTGACGCGGTTCCACACCTGGTCCTGGACGATGAGCATCCCGATCTTTTTCAGCTGCGTCCCCAACTGCTTGATGTCATAGCAGACGATCCGGCTCCCAATGTCCACGTTTGTCCGGTGATTGAACACGTTGAGAGAACCGGTAACGTAGATTTCCAGCGCCGTCGCCACATACTGCGCTTCCTTTTCTTCCTGGGCGCGGAGGGCGTCGTACAGGTCCTCCAGCACCGGCATCTTCTCCGGGCGGGGATCGCTGAGATAGTCGCGGTACACCAGACGGACGCAGCGGTCGATGATGGTTTTCTCCACGGGGGCCAGCCCCTCCTTGCCGCCCACGATCAGCTCGCAGAGGGACAGAATGAAGTCGGATTTCAGGGACAAGGGGTTTTCGTCGTCGGAATAGTCCAGATTCAAGTCCATGGGATTGATATAGCAGGATTTCCCGTCGTAGCCCTTGCCGGTGGGTGAAATACGGATGACCTGACCGTGGAGGCGTTCCACCAGCGGGGCGTATTCGCCCTCCGGGTCGCAGATGATGATGTCGTCGTGGGGACAGATGAGGAAGGCGTTGCTGATCTCCCGCTTGGCAGAAAAACTCTTGCCGGAGCCGGGAGTGCCCAGGATCAGACCGTTGGGATTCTTCAGGAGCTTCCTGTCCACCATGATGAGGTTGTTGCTCAAGGCATTGATGCCGTAGTACAGCGCCTCCGGTCCCGTCTGGTAAAGCTCCTGGGTGGTGAAGGGAACGAAGATCGCGGTGCTGGAGGTGGTAAGGCCCCGGCGAATGTCCACCAGGTTATTCCCCAGGGGGACGCAGCTGAACAAGCCCTCCTCCTGCTGGAAATCCAGCCGGGTCAGGGCGCAGTTGTGGCGCTGGGCCAGGTTGGACGCCTGGAACACGTTGTTATTGAGCTGCCGCTGACCGCTGGCTGTGTTCAGAATAAGAAAGGTCACAAGGAACATCCGCTCATTTCTGGATTGCAGGTCCTGCAGCAGCTTCTTCGCCTCCGCGCCATAGGTAGCGAGATCGGAGGGGATGATGTCCATGTCGTACCCGGCGCGGACGGCCTTTTTCTGCTCCTCGATCTTGCTCTTGTCCAGGTCCGTGATCTTCCGCTTGATGGTTTTGATGGCCTTGGTCTGATCCACGGATTGAACATGGATGCTCACCACCAGGCTGCTCTCCATATCCAGGAAGTCTGCCAGCATCCGGTCATTCAATTCCGGGGCGAGGATCTGCAGGAAGCTGACCTTGCACGTTTTTTGCCCCATACGGAACTGCCTGCCGGTCTTGAACTCGAAGGAGCTGGGGGCGATAAAGTCCTTGGTGGAGAGGCCGGAGGGAGCCAGCCAATCCCAGGAGAAACGGAAGGTCTTTCTTTCATCCATGTTGAAGATGTCGTGGAGGACTTCCAGATACTCGGTCCCGTTCAGCGCCGCCGCCGAAACGCCCAGCCGCTTGAAGTTGTTGATCAGGTCGATTTCGATGCGTTCCAACCTGGGTTTTGCCAGCCGAAGGTTTTCCGCATCGACGCCGAAGGTCAGATACTTGGCCTTGGTCAGTCCGTTTTTGCCCTTTGCCACCTGGCTGCGGAGCATCGTCGTATATTCCTCCCGGATATCGTCAAATTCGTCCCCGTGGAGGGGGATGTCGATCTGCCGGGAGATGTTTTCCTCCGTGGTGGAGAGATTGACGAAGGTGAGCTGAAAGGGCACGGAGGAATCGAAGAAATTGAGGAAATCGCACCAGCCGTCGAAGATGGCGTTTTTGTCCTCGTTCTGGGAGAGTTGGTAGTTGATGTCCAGATAGCGGATGGTCTTTACGAAACGGGTATCCGTCACCCGGCAGATTCCGTCCGGGTACATCCGTTGATACGGGATGCTGTCCTGGGCGGACTTCTCTTTCTTATCTGTTCGGTTTGCCCTGGCGATGGCTGCCTCGATCTCCTTTTTCTCGGCGCGGGACAGCTTTTTCTTGTCCGTGGACAATACGGTACACCTCCTGATCCAAATTGTTCTGCCGTTCCAATACGGTGTAGAAGTTGTTGGTTTTATAGGGCCTGAGCTTCGGCCGGAGGAAGCAGACGCGGACGATGTTTCGCAATACTGCCTCCAGGGGCTGGCCGTTGCGCTCATACATGGCCAGCAGAAAGGCGGGGAGCATGACGACCATCATCACCATTGCCGCGGCGCTGGTACTGATGGAGCGTTTGAGCAAAAAGAAAAGCGGGACGCCGAGAAGCGCGCCGCCGCCGAAACAAATGAGCTGCCGTTTTGTGAGGTTGAACAGCACCTTGCTCTTCACTTTGCTCAGGTCCTTGGGGACGTTGACATAGGCCATAACGGGGCCTCCTTTCCGTCTTTAATGCGCATTGAACACACCCTTGGCAAGGCTGCTTGTTTTGAACAGGCAGAAGCACAGCAGCACCGTATAGCCCAGGCAGGTCCAGATGGCGGCGCTGATATCTGTCGTCGAGGAGATATTCCGCACCAGCACCGCATAGATCGCCACACAGACGATGATGAGAAACGCCTGGAAGCCCAGGGCCAGAAGGGAGCGGAGATAGTTCTGCCCCATGCTGCCCCATTCCCGGTTGAGCATGGTCGCCATGGGAATCGGGGCAAGGGATGTCACCAGATAGATCTCGATCATACGCCCGTAGATGACAATAAAGATGCAGATGGTCAGCGCCCAGGTGCAGATGCCCGCGAACAGGGACTGGAACCACAGTCCAAACAGCGGTCCTACCTCCATCGCGCCCAGCCTGCTTGCCAGATCTGTCATCACCGTCGAAATGTCGATGCTGGCGTCGGAGACAATGACGCCGGAGGCCCTGGAAACCACGCTTTGGGCCATGTCGAATACGCCCATGACGATATCCCAGGTGTTGGTGACGATCAGGATGGCGGCGGCTGACTTGAACGCCCATTTGAAGAACATCCAGGTATCTACGTCCCCCAGGTTGTTCTTTTCCGTAATCATCTGCATCAGCTCCAGGGTCATGACAAAAGCGAGGATCGCCCCCGCGATGGGGACGATCACAGATTCGGACAGGGTGTGTATCATGTTGTAAATACTGCCGTTCCACGCCTGGGGCGTAGTGCCCACCTGTGCGGAGATCTCCGCCACCTTTTGATTGGTCGCATCGAACATCCCCGTTAGGTTATCTGTAATACCGGAAATAAGGACCTGCTTCAGCCATTCCGTGATCTTTTGCCACAGCAGCTCCATAGTTCATCCTCCTTTCGGGGGAGGGGCCGCAGGCTGCGGCCCCTCCATAACAGGTCTGTGGGATCAGCCGAAAAGGCCGGACAGCAGGGGCACCAGCGTGATGCCCACCAAGGCCACTCCGCCTCCCGCCATGAGCTGTTTCATCCCCTGGCTCTTGGCGCCGGGGTTATCATTGCCATAACCCTCCAGGAGATTGATCGCGCCCCAGATGCCGAGACCGGCGCCGAGAGCGATCACCAGCGTCTGAAGGACCTGCACAGCCGAATTGAAAAATGCCATAGAATTTGTACCTCCGTATAAATTGATGGAAGGTACGCTTTCCCTTTGTTCTGACTGACGCCTCCGCGTCCTACGCGGAAGGAGCTTCGCCGGATAAATCTACCTCTTTCACCTGATATGCTTCCTCCGGCCGGAGCTTCAGGCGATTGGACAGGAAACGCTCTATGTCAAAGGCGTTTCGCTTATCGTAATCTGAAGTGCAGCGATAAAGGGGATGCTTGGTAATATCGTATTTCTTGGACAAAAACGGTCTTACGCCCCGGAGCTGCAGGATGCACTTGCCTCCGTCCAGGACCGCCAGCTCGTCGATGCTCATCAGCTCCTTGCCGAGCTTCTGGTAGTTCAGGGAATGGGAGACCTCCCGGCCCCGGCTCTCCCCGGTGTTGTAGGTATCCACCGTTTCTTTTCCCAGGGCGGCGGAAAGCTCCTTTAATGTCGTTGGTTCCTTCCCGCCCAGGAAAATGGTGGCGTCCATGTTGCCGATGATGGTATCCGCGTTGTCTTTGTATAGGGCCTTGAGCTGGGATTGGGCCTGCAGGACCAGGCAGCAGGAGATCTCCCGGCTGCGGATCGTCGCTACCAGCTTTTCCAGCCTGGGGATCTGGCCGATGTTCGCGGCTTCGTCGATCAGGCAGCGGACGTGAACGGGCAGACGCCCGCCGTACACGTCGTCGGCCTTTTCGCACAAGAGGTTGAAAAGCTGGCTGTAGCACATGGCGATCAGAAAGTTGAAGGTGTCATCCGTGTCGGACATGATAAGGAACAGCGCCGTTTTCCGATCCCCCAGGGTGTCCAGCTCCAGCTCGTCGTAGGCGGTCAGGTCCCGCAGCTCCTGAATGTCGAAGGGAGCTAGCCGCGCACCGCAGGAAATGAGGATGGATTTCGCTGTCTTTCCCGCCGCGAGTTTGAATTTCTTGTACTGCCGCACGGCAAAATGATTCGGCTTTTCCTTCTCCAGCTCCTCAAACATCAGGTCCACGTTGTTCTGAAACTCCTCGTCGTCCTCGTGGACCTCCATCGCGCTGATCATCTCGATCAAAGTGGCGAAGCACTTTTCCTCCTGGTAATTTGCCTCGTAGTAGATGTACCCGATAAGCGCTGTGTAGAGCAGGGTTTCCGCCTTGACCCAAAAATCGTCCCCCGATTTGGCGTTGCCGGTGGTGTTGGCAATCAGGACTGTCACCAGCTTCAGGATGTCCTTTTCGCTGTGGATGTAGGCGAAGGGATTGTAGTGCATGGATTTCTTGAAGTTGATGGTGTTCAGGATGCGGATACGGTAGCCGTGTTCCCGCAGGAGCATCCCGCACTCCACGGCAATGCTGCCCTTGGGGTCCGTGACCACAAAAGAGCAGGGGTACTTCTCCGATGTGCATTGCATGAGGTTTGGCTTCAGCCAGAATCTCGTCTTGCCGCTGCCGGACCCGCCGATGATCAGTACGTTTTTATTCCGCGCTGTCCTGGGGTCCTTGGGCCGGTTATTCATGGTGAGGCTCTCCGTCTGCGTGAGGATGATGTTGTTGGCAAAGACGGGATCAACGAAAGGTGCGATATCCTCCGCCGTGCCCCAGCGGGCCGAACCGTATTCCTCATTCTTGCGGAACTTCTTTGCGTTCCTGCTCCTGACATAGACCACCAACCGGATCACCGCAGCGGCGACAATCCCCACGCAAAGGTCGAAGGGATGGAAGCTGGGAGCAAAGGACGAAAATGCCGCCTTGAAGCCATCCAGGATGTGCAAGACCTTTGCGGAGAAGTCCACTCCGGGGGGCAGCCGCACCGCCTGTCCCAGCTTTGTGCCCAGCAGGGCGAACAACAGATACGGGAAATTGAGGATCAGGAGCTTCTTCCAATTGCGCCGCTTCACCGCTCCGGCTCCTTGTGGCGGGTCTTGTCCTTCTTGGGATGCTGGATAAGGCTCCTGAAATGCTCCATCCGCTGAAGGATGGTGGGCCGGGACGCCTTTTTCACCTGTTTCTGCGTGTACTCCGTAAAGGCGGCGGTCATGGCGTCGGCATCCGGGGCCTTGAAAAAGACTATGTACTTATTCTCTCCCTTGACCTTGAAGGGGGCAAAGTCAATGCCGTATTTCCGAGCAACACGGTTGAAAGCGCCGATGGTATCGTCGTTGACTTCGATGCTCTGCATCCCTTTGTCTTTTTGGGCAAGCTTCTTCACGGTCATCTGTCCATGGGGTTCCTTCTCCTTTTGCTGTTTCTGGCTGCGCCTGGACTTGATCTGTGCCAGCACCTTTTCCAGCGCCTTTCGCAATTCCGTCGCGGTGAGCTTGGAACAGTTGGAGATCATCACGACGATCTTGTTTTCTACTTCTTCCTGCATAGGCAGGCACCTCCTGGTTTCGATTTATGGCGAATCGCCGTAGAAGTCATGGTTGACCAGCATGGCGTAATGGTTGTCCATGGTGGACACCGCGTTGAACAGCGCCGCCAGCAGATACGCCCTGGTGTTGTACACGCGGGTGGTGTTCTCGCTGATGCCGTCCAGGACCTTTTCGATATGCTCCCGCCGGAGCTTTCGGAATCGC
>JAEEGI010021018.1_pt1 | contig 13011 bp, 9 predicted proteins | sample 8958751 | NCBI WGS metagenome assembly JAEEGI01 (sample SAMN16246545, study PRJNA631951) | gut metagenome | biome: gut microbiome; feature: rumen; material: KS-attached | host: Bos | place: Iran: Karaj | collected 2018-10 | reverse complement strand
GCATGCCACGTACAGGCATACCTGCATATGTATGACGTGACCCGCGGTCTGCAGAAGAACGGCACCTTCCTGCTCAACACCATCTTCGAGGGTGAGGAACTCGCCCGCTTCATGCCCAACAAGGTGAAGCGCTACTTCGCAGAGAACAACATCACCGTGTATACCATCAACGCCACCAAGATTGCCCAGGAGATCGGTCTCGGCAACCGCACGAACACCATCCTGCAGTCGGCATTCTTCCGCATCACCCAGGTGATTCCCGAGAAACTCGCCGTGGAGCAGATGAAGAAGTTCATCGTCAAGTCTTATGGCTCGAAGGGTGAGGACGTGGTGAACAAGAACTACGCAGCCGTTGACCGCGGCGGTGAGTACAAGCAGTTTGTGGTGGATCCCGCATGGGCCAACCTTCCCGACGACCCCGTGGTGGAGGACAACGCACCCGCTTTCGTCAAGGAAGTGGTTCGCCCCATCAACGCACAAGCCGGCGACCTGCTGCCTGTCAGCGCATTCACCAAGTTCAACACCACCGACGGTTCATGGGAAGTGGGCACCGCTGCCTACGAGAAACGTGGCGTGGAGGCATTCGTTCCTGTATGGAATCCCGAGAACTGTATCCAGTGCAACCAGTGTGCTTACATCTGTCCTCACGCAGCCATCCGTCCGTTCGTGCTGACCAATGATGAGTTGGCCGGATTCGAAGGTCTGAATGCCATTGAGATGAAGGCTCCCGCCGCTATGAAGGGCATGAACTTCGTCATTGAGCCGAGTGTCCTCGACTGTCTGGGTTGCGGCAACTGCGCCGACATCTGCCCGGGTCATCCCAAGAAGGGCAAGGCCCTCTCGATGGTTCCGTTCAATCCCGATGCCGCCGACATGAAGAAGATGGCCGCCGACTGGGACAAACTCGTCAAGGTTCCCAGCAAGCAGCATCTCGTCGACATCCGCAGCAACGTGAAGAACAGCCAGTTTGCTCAGCCTCTGTTTGAGTTCTCAGGTGCCTGCGCCGGTTGCGGTGAGACTCCTTATGTGAAACTCATCTCCCAACTCTTCGGTGACCGTCAGATGATTGCCAACGCCACCGGTTGCTCATCCATCTATTCCGCTTCCATCCCCTCCACTCCTTATACAAAGAACGAGAAGGGACAGGGTCCTGTGTTCAACAACTCCCTGTTCGAGGACTTCTGCGAGTTCGGTCTCGGTATGGCTCTCGGTGTGAAGAAGATGAAGGAGCGCATTGCCAAACTGCTCTGCGAGGCCTGCGAGAAGTGCGACGTCACTCCCGAGTACAAGGCTTTGGCAGAAGAGTGGATTGCCAACTGTGATGACGCCGACAAGACCAAGGAGAGTGCTCCGAAACTGCGTGCTGAGATTGCTGCCTGCGCTGCCAACGGCTGTGAGATCTGCAAGGAACTGCAGACCCTCGACCACTATCTGGTGAAGCGCTCACAGTGGATCATCGGCGGTGACGGTGCTTCCTACGATATCGGCTACGGCGGTCTCGACCACGTGATTGCTGCTGGCGAGGACGTGAACATCCTGGTGCTCGACACCGAGGTGTACTCCAACACCGGCGGTCAGGCTTCGAAGGCTACCCCGCTCGGCGCCATCGCACAGTTTGCCGCTCAGGGCAAGCGCATCCGCAAGAAGGACCTTGGCATGATTGCCACCACCTACGGCTATGTGTATGTAGCACAGATCGCCATGGGTGCCGACCACGCACAGTGTCTGAAGGCCATCCGCGAGGCAGAGGCTTGGCACGGACCATCCATCATCATCGCTTACGCTCCGTGTATCAACCACGGTCTGAAGGCAAAGGGTGGCATGGGCAAGAGCCAGGCTGAGGAGAAGCGTGCTGTGGAGTGCGGCTACTGGCATCTCTGGCGCTTCAATCCCGCTCTCATCGAGGAGAACAAGAATCCGTTCTCACTCGACTCGAAGGAGCCCGACTGGAGCAAGTTCCACGACTTCCTCATGGGCGAGGTGCGCTACCTCTCTGTCAAGAAGGCTTATCCCAACGAGGCAGAGGAGTTGTTTGCCGAGGCTCAGCGTATGGCACAGATCCGCTACAAGACCTATGTGCGCAAGACACAGGAAGACTGGAGCGAGGAAGCATAATCAAGAACTCGAAAGTTGGAGGGATTTGTAATCTCGACCATTATTATCAAAGGAGCACCTCACGGGTGCTCCTTTTTCATATCTCGTCTCAACCCCTCATTACACAAAGAGTATTGTCTAAACTCCCAAACACCCAAACTCCTAAGTCGCTAATCTCCAACGAAATCAAAAACTCACCTCCTTTTTGATGATTTTTTTTAACTTAAAAAAATCAAACAAATGTAACATTCTATCGTATTAATATCTACTTTTGTCGCCGAGAATCAACTTATTGTTTTACTAAACACTTATCAAAAATGAAAAAATTGTTTTTTATCGCTATGGCCGCTGTTGCCATGACATTCACCGCATGTAAGAAAGAGGCTGCTCCCGCACCCGAGCCCGAGCCAGAGACCCCCGAGGTAGAACTGGTATCCACTGACTCCATCGCCGCTGTGATCGAGGCTGCTGACAGCACCCAACTGAGCGCCCTGCTCTCCGAGGCACAGGCTAAGATTCAGGAACTGACCAACATTGACCCTGCCAAGGCAAAGGACTATCTCGCTGCTATCCAGACCCTTCTGAAGGAGAATGCTGACAAGATCAAGGCATTTGCCGGAACAGGTGCTGTGGCCAGTGTGATTGACGCTGTGAACAACCTTCCCGCTATTGAGGTTCCCGATGTGGCATCTGCCGCTGAGGAGGCTGCTGAGAACGCCGCTGAGGGTGTGAAGGACGCTGCTGAGGCTGTTCAGGATGCTGCTGCCGAGAAGATTGAGGATGCCAAGGCTACTGTGAACGATGCTGCCAACGCTGCTGTTGACAAGGCCAACGAGATGAAGGATGCCGCTGCTGAGAAGGCTGCCGGTGCCATCGACGACGCCGCCAACAAACTGAAGGGCGCCCTTGGTCAATAATCAAGACAAAAAAGCATAGAAAAGAAAAATTGCCGCAGGCTCCGAGTGGAGTCTGCGGCACTTTTTTTAGTTCAGAGTTCATAGTTCATAGTTGATGGGGATCAGCCATTCACCATCTTGACATCGAGGCGCTTGCACGGGAACATGAATCCACGCTCCTTGAGTTGCTGATAGACGGTCTCATTCATGTAGAAATAGACGGTCCAATAATCGGTGCCGAGACACCAGGTACGGGTGTTGACCACCACACCTTTCTCTGCCAGTTCGGTGAGGCCTACCCACGGTTCAGCCACCACATCGGAGTCCTCCACGGGAGCCTGAATGATGAGTGGGTTCTTTGCCTGAATCTCACGGATGGCTTTTTTCACCTCGTCAAGGTCGCCGCCGTAGGCGAAGTGGAAGTCAAGGTCCACACGGCGGTATTTCTCCGTCGAGTAGTTCTTCATGCTCTTTGTCGACATCTCACCATTGGGGATAATGATGGTCTGCGCGTCATTGGTGCGGATGATGGTGTTGAAAATCTGGATCTCCTTCACCGTGCCCTGATAGCCCTGAGCCTCAATGAAATCACCCACTTTGAAGGGTTTGAAGAGCAAGATCATCACACCACCGGCAAAATTCTGCAGTGTGCCACTGAGGGCCATGCCGATGGCAACGCCGGCGGAAGCGAAGAGGGCGATGAACGAGGAGGTCTCGATGCCGAGGATAGAGATGATGACGATGGCGAGCAGGAGCCAGCATACCACGCTGACGATGCTTGTCAGGAACGAGTAGAGCGATGGATCCACATTGCTCTTCTTGAGCATTTTCTTGATCAGTTTGTTGATCCATTTGATGATCCAACTACCGACGATGTAGACGATAATCGCCACAAGGACGTTTTTGCAGAAACTCAATGCCCATTGTCCCAGCATTGAGTAAGTCTCGGGGGATAAAATCTTTTCCAACATAATATAATAAGGTTAAGGTTAGAAATAATTCTCAAGATAATCCAAACTGGGGTCAAAGATAAGAATTATTATCCATATCTCCAAAAAAAACAGGAATTTCGAAGTATCACTCAATATTTTTTACTTTTTTCCCGAATTGGAGAATCGGAGAGCAAAGGAAATTCTTGAATTCTTTAATTCGTGAGAAGAAATAAAATCCCGAATTAGAGAATTGGAGAATTGGTGAGCAAAGGAAATTCTTGAATTCGATAATTCGTGAGAAGAAAAAAATCCGGTGTTCGCAGATTATGAAACGACAAGGGGACATGCCATCTGGCACATCCCCTTGCCGTTATAAATATATGAGCAACGGACCGGATTTTACCTAATATGGTCCATGCTTCTGACGAGTTTCTCGTCCTTGATGATGCCACGTCGAGCCAGCATATAGAAGACGAATGCCAGGACAGGCAGCAGGTCATTGAAATAGTAAGGATGGAACTTGCTCTCAAATCCGAGGTTTTGTCCGCGGACAACTCCTATTCCGTAGAATACCCAGAGGAAGATGAGGAAAACGCAGATCGTGCAGAGACGCACCTGAAATTTCCTGTTCTTGAAGGAGATGATGGCCCACAGGTTGAGCGGACAGGTGATGAGCAGCAGGACAAACAGCGGCCATACGGCGCCGAAATCCCTTGTGCCGTCGGGCATCACGTTCCAGAGGTTGTACATTACCGTATTTCCCCCCATCGCAGCAGGCTCAAAATAGCCCAAGGGGAAACACAGGCACACCACCGTGAGGATGAATGCCAAGAGCAGGTAGACGGTCTGAATGCGCTGCCACATAACTAAGCCTCCTTGGATGGGTCGCGCCAGAACACATTGCCCTCGATGAACTCCTGTGTTGCGAGCAGTGTCGGTTTGGGCAACTTCTCGTAATAGCGTGAGATCTCAATCTGCTCACGGTTTTCAAACACCTCCTCCAGCGTGTCATTGTAGGAAGCGAACTCCTGCAGTTTCTGGCTGAGATCCTGCTTGATCTCCATCGATATCTGATTGGCACGTTTTGAGATGATGGCCACACTCTCATAGATGTTGCCGGTGTCCTGACAGAGGTCCATGATGTTGCGTGTGACAGTGTTGACTGGTGCTTTTGACTTCTTGTAATCCATTTTTTGTTGTGGTTGGTTTCAGTTTTCTTCTTTAGTATATTTCTTGCAGTGCTCAATATAGCGCTCTGCCAATTTTTTGTATTCCGAGTCGGGATATTCGTTGATGAATCCGTAGCACTCATCCTCCGCGTCGCGGAAGCGGTCGAGCCGTCGCTCCTCTACACTGCTCTGGGCCAGTTCATACTTGCTCTTCATCACCAGCAGTGCAAACTGCTCGCGCTTGGTGCTGTAGGGGAAGTCCTTGATGGCGTTCTGCGCGGTGATGATGCAAGCCTCATAGTTGCTGCCGCCACTGGTGCAGTTGCCGAAATAAGTGCCCAAATCATAATAGAGTTTGGCGGAGTAGAGTTCTTTGTCCACCAGTTTGTCCTGAAGTTCATACAAGCGTTGGTGGGCGATATCCTTGAGTTGTGCTCCCGGATAGAGGTCAAGATATTCCTGGAAAGCGGAGATAGCCGACATGGTGGGAGTCTGGTCGAGTCTCGGCTCCGGCGTGCTCATATACAGGCTCTGCCCCACATAGAAGGAAGCCATCTCGGCATAGGTCCCCTTGGGGTATGACTGGTGGTATCTTTTGAAATACTGTGCCGCTGTCTCATAGTCCTTTCCGCAATAGGCTGCCATAGCGAGCATGTAAAGGCACTCCTGTCCGTCAGTGGTGCCCTTCATCATCGTCACGATATCCTGAAGCAGGAGCACGGTACGGTTGTACTTGCCTTGGGCGAAACACTCCTTGGCATACTCGTACTTATACTCGTAGTTGTCGGTCTTGTAGACCCTGTTGAACTCATTGGCACATCCTGAAAGAAGGATGACGAAACAGAGAGCGATAAAGGGTATTTTCTTCATTTTTTTCGCTTTGAACTGCAAAATTACACATAATCCTATACTTCTGCAAAACCTAAGGTTGATTTTTAGCAAAAAAAAATGATTTGGCTTGATGTGATAAGTTTTTTTAAGAATGACACCATTCTAAATACCTACATCCACTCGCAACAAGCCGATGCACTTGGTGTTGTGGTCGGCGACGATGAAATGGAACACAGGCTTGACAGTCAGGAAGTCGGTGATGCGGAGGCTGCAGATGAGTTCAGTGGCCCATTCGTCGATGCCGGACACACGGGTGTAGTCAGTGAACAAGCCAAAATCGGCTCGCTTGAGGGAATATTTTCCGCCAAGGCCGCAGAAGTTCTCACAAATGTTGTAGCGTCCGAAAGTATGACTGTAAGCAGCCAGCAAGGTGAATTTGGGCGAGAGTGCCTGCTCTGCGTATGCCCATGCCGTGGAACATTCATCCGTATAGACGTGCGTGCTGCCTCCCAGGAAATAGTGGCTGCCTCGATAGCGATATTCCGCTTGTCCCAAAGCAAACAGGCCATCACTATTAGGGCAAAAGCGGAATACATTGTAACGACCCGTGAAATCGTGATTTCCCACGCCGTTGTACAGAGACGCCTGAAGGCGCAGGTTTTTGTGGTCATAGGCATAATGGAAGCCTACTGCTGCATCCGGAAAAGTGCCAATGTACGCATTCCAGGTGATGGTGGGGAAAATGCCGCACGAACTGTTAGTGAAAAGAGAAAGTCCGTCGCTGCAGAAATAGTCCTCGTCGGTGCGACGGATGCCGGCGAAAAGGGAATGACGTTCGCCTAATTGCCAGGTAAGTCCTGCCACCGACAATGCGAAGGGTATATCGTTATAAGAATCGATATTGGAATACCCCTGCAAGGCAAAAGCCACCGGTTCCTGTTTGGTAGCCAATGTGCTGATGGAATGCAGTTGGAAGGACAGCGACCTTGAAAGGGGAACATCGGCACTAAGTTGGAGGAGATTGGCCATACGTGCCCGTTTGAAATCTGTCTGCACCTCTCCAGTATACTCAATCCCAAACGAGGGACGCAGTGAAGTGCTGTCTGCACTCTGTGCCATCAGGTGCATACAGCCACACTGCAAAACCGTCAGAATAATACCGACAAAGCGGATTTGCCATTGCTTATTGTATCTTTCTTGCAAAGTAGTCTGTTGAATTTGAGGACAAAAGTAGCAAAAATAATGATGCTTCACAAACCAGCGGATGGCAAGCCCGTGGTTTTTAAGCATTGTTAAGAACTTTGATGATGCTGAGTTACTGACTATTTGAGGAGTTTCAGACTCATGAATGGCCTTCTCCGTATGCTGCGGTTCTGCCGCAGCCTAACAAGACAAGATTCAATATAGCAAGAATCCATTTAGCAAGAATCAATTGACGGGATTGATAGAAAAAAAGATGAACTTTGCTCACTTATTCAGATTTTTATGCTATATTTGCTCGTTTTTATGCTATATTTGCTCGCTGTTGTGCGACAAAAAAGGTACATTCATCCACACACTGGTGTCATCAACATCAGCAAGGATGATCTGAACTCACTGTAACGATGGAATTCAAACTCACCTCAAAATACCGTCCGACGGGCGACCAGCCCCAGGCCATCCGCGAACTGACAGAAGGTCTGGTCCGTGGCGACCGTGCCCAGGTGCTGCTGGGTGTCACCGGTTCGGGCAAGACATTCACCGTGGCCAACGTGATAGCCAACGTGAACCGCCCCACCCTCATCCTGAGCCACAACAAGACCCTCGCCGCCCAACTCTATGAAGAGATGCGCGGGTTCTTCCCCGACAATGCCGTGGAATATTATGTGTCGTACTACGACTATTACCAGCCTGAGGCGTACATCCCCCATACCGACACCTACATAGAGAAAGACCTCGCCATCAACGAGGAGATCGACCGTCTGCGCCTCTCCGCCGTCTCTGCCCTGCTCAGCGGGCGCCGCGATGTGGTGGTGGTGTCGTCGGTGTCGTGCATCTACGGCATGGGCGGGCCGACAGCGATGACGGAGAGTGTCATCAGTCTGCGCCGTGGCCAGAAACTCGACCGCAACATGCTGCTGCGGCGGTTGGTCGACGCTCTCTATGTGCGCAACGACATCGACCTGCAACGCGGCACTTTCCGCGTGAAGGGCGACACGGTGGACGTGTTCATGGCATACAGCGACAACGTGCTGCGCATCACTTTTTGGGATGATGAGATTGAGTCTATCGAGGAGGTCGACTCCATCACCTACCACCGCATCGGGAGTTTTGCCGACTATCAGATCTATCCCGCCAACCTCTTCGTCACGACCAAAGAACAGCAGACGGCGGGCATCCGCATGATACAGGACGATCTGCTGAAGCAGATAGATTTCTTCAACGAGATGGGTGACCCCGTCAAGGCAGAGCGCATCAAGGAACGCGTGGAGTATGACATCGAGATGATCAAGGAACTGGGCCACTGCTCCGGCATAGAGAACTACTCGCGCTACTTCGACGGCCGCGAGGCAGGACAGCGTCCCTACTGTCTGCTCGACTTCTTCCCCGAAGACTTCCTCATGGTGATTGATGAGAGCCATGTGAGTGTGCCGCAGATCAACGCGATGTATGGCGGCGACCGGGCCCGCAAGACCAACCTGGTGGAGTATGGGTTCCGCCTCCCCGCCGCTTTTGACAACCGACCGCTGCGCTTCGAGGAATTCCAACAAATGGTGCATCAGGTGATTTATGTCTCCGCCACACCCGCCGACTTCGAACTCGCTGAGGCAGAGGGCGTGGTGGTGGAGCAACTCATCCGCCCCACCGGGCTCCTTGACCCCGACATCGAGGTGCGCCCGAGCGAGCACCAGATTGATGACTTGATGGAGGAGATCCTCACCCGTGTCGCCCGCGACGAGCGTGTGCTCGTGACTACCCTGACCAAGAGGATGGCTGAGGAACTGACAGAATACCTGCTCAACAACGAGGTGCGAGCCAACTACATCCACAGCGACGTGGCTACCCTCGACCGTGTAAAGATCATGAGCGATTTCAGGGCCGGCATCTTTGATGTCCTAGTGGGTGTCAACCTGCTGCGCGAGGGCCTTGATTTGCCGGAGGTGTCGCTGGTGGCTATCATCGATGCCGACAAGGAGGGATTCCTGCGCAGCCACCGCTCGCTCACTCAGACCGCCGGACGCGCCGCCCGCAATGTCAATGGCAAGGTCATCATGTATGCCGACACCATCACAGAGAGCATGCAGAAAACCATCGACGAGACAGTGCGCCGCCGGACCATCCAGATGAAATACAATGAGGAGCACGGCATCACTCCGCAACAGATCATCAAGGACATCAGGGGAAGTCTTACTCCACATGTGGCACAAAAAGAGGCACCTGCCACAAAGGGTTACGGCGAAGCCTATATCGAACCCGACAGCGACCGCATGGTGGCCGACCCGATAGTGAGCAAGATGACGCAAGAGGAACTGGCTGCAGCCATCGCCGAAAGCACACGTCTGATGAACGAGGCTGCCAAACGGCTTGACTTCCTGCAGGCCGCACAATACCGCGATGAGGTGCTGAGACTGCAAGAAAGGTTGAAAATTGAAAATTGAAGATATCTAAAAAGCGGACCCGATGTCGTATCGAGTCCGCTTTTCATTATCAGGAGTAATCATAATTCTTAATTCCTAATTCTTAATTCATCATCTGCGATGGTGGCCGTGTCTTCCGGGGCGTGCGGGACCAGGATTGTGACGGTGTGCGCCAGGACGCGGACCAGCAACCAGACCGGGACGATGACCGTAGCGGGGAACAGCGATGGGACGCGGTGCCACTGGCGGGTGATGACGGAAGAAGTGATTGCGATGGTAGCGGTCGTAGACGCCAAATACCCATGCGCTCCTTCCCCAAGAAACCGGACGATAGAAGTAAGAACGTGTCATATAGAGGTTGTACTGAGCCGCTGTGAGGACACGCACGAGACCGCGGTCGCGGATGCTCCATCGTGACCCGTAGAGGTCAGCGCGGGCATTGAGTCCCATGAGATAGTCAAGGTTGAGTTGATATACTGCTTCGTACTGTGCCTCATCGAGTCCCAGTTCGTAGGCCATTTTGTCGCTGAGGAACAAAGCCTCGTTGCGTGCTGTGTTGTATGGCATTGCTGTGGCAGAGATGGCTATCGTCATCATCATGGCCATGAATAACATCTTTTTCATTGTCTTATTTTTTTAGTTGTTGTACTTGTTGTTTTCTTTTCTCTGTTGCAAAAGTAGCCATATATCAGAGACTATGAAAAGGAATACGCCTAAACCAAGGGAGGATTATCCCTAAAGATGAAGGGGAATTCCCGACCAAGAAGAAGATTGACATATAAAATGGAAGATCGAAGAACTTCGCAACTGATGTTTTCGCACAACTCACTCAATTGGATGGATAATAAGACCTTTGGGTTGCAGAAAACCTTTGCTGGGGAAAAAATCCTTCATTCTTCCGCGTTTTTTTGCATATACGCATTTTTTGAGTTATCTTTGCCTTCAAAGAACGATTATCATGAAAAAAATCAAGTTGCTGCCCTACGGCATCTCCGACTTCAAACAAATTCAAAGAGAAGGGAAGTACATCGTTGACAAGACGATGTATATCTCTAAAATGGAGACGACAGATAACTTTCTCTTCCTCATCCGCCCGAGGCGCTTTGGCAAGAGCGTGTTCCTGAGCATGCTACGCGCTTACTACGACATCTGTGAGCGTGACAACTTTCAGAATCTTTTCCACGGACTGTGGATTGCCGACCACCCTACACCGGAGCAGGGACAGTTCCAAGTGATGTACTTCGACTACTCGCGCATCGGGGGCAACACCGCCGTGCTGGAGAGGAACTTCGATTCCTATTGCAGCAAGGTGGTGGACGAGTTTGCCGACTATTACCAGCAATACTATCCCGAGGGGTTTGCCGATGACGTGAAGTCACAGCCTGGATTCAGGGACAAGATCAACTTGGTGTATCTGAAAGCGCAGAGGTTGGGACATCCCCTTTATCTCATCATCGACGAGTACGACAATTTCACCAACACGGTGCTCAACGAGGAGGGCGAGGCCGTCTACCACGCGCTGACACACGCCAACGGCTTCTACCGCGACATCTTTAAACTTTTCAAGGGCATGTTCGCCCGCATCCTGATGATGGGAGTCTCGCCCGTGACGATGGACGACGTGACCTCCGGCTTCAACATCGCCTCCAACATCTCCCTGCGCCCTGAGTTCAACATGATGTTGGGCTTCTCCGAGGAAGACGTGCGCGGCATGATCCGCTACTACCAGTCCGTGGGCATGCTCGACGGAAAGGACGAGGAAGCACTCATCGAGGAGATGAAACCGTGGTACAACAACTATTGTTTCGCCCGTGACGCAGTGGATACCGACCCGAAGATGTTCAACTGCGACATGGTACTCTACTACCTCAACCGCGTGATGCAGACAGGCAAGAGCCCCACTCCGATGATCGACCCGAACACACGGACGGACTATGCCAAGATGCGCAAACTCATCCAGATCGACGCGCTCGACAACTACCGCCGCAACATCATACACGAGGTGACGGAAAAGGGATTCATCGTTGCCGAACTGAAAGAATCGTTCGACGCCAGCCGCCTCATCGACCGCGAGAACTTCATCAGCCTGCTTTTCTATTACGGCATGCTCACCATCGGAGGCATCGACGGGGCCGACCTCCGTCTTATCATCCCCAACAACAACGTGCGGCTGCAATACTATGACTGGCTGCTCAGGGAATATGACAGGATAGCGGAAATCGACACATTCCGGATGAAAGAGGTGTTTAAGCGTGCCGCCCTCGACGGAGAGTGGCGGCCGATGATGGAGCACCTCGGCAAGACCTACGAGGACTCATCGAGCGTGCGCCAGTTGATGGAGGGTGAGCGCAACCTGCAGGGGTTCATGACGGCGATGCTCTCGCTCAACCCCTATTACCTCGCCGCCCCGGAGATGGAAATGAACCACGGCTACTGCGACTTCTTCCTCATGCCCGACCTCAACCGCTACCCGATGGTGCGCCATAGTTATATCCTTGAGTTGAAGTACCTCAAGGCCGATGCCACGGAGGCAGAGGCAGAGCGTCAGTGGGCGGAGGCTGTGGAACAGATCCGTGGCTACGCCGAAGGAACCCGTGTGCACCAACTCATCCGTGACACACAACTCCACCTTATCGTCATGCAGGTGAAAGGCTGCGAGATGCTGAGGACTGATGAGATTCCTTGATTCCCTGATTCACAAAAAACATTTTATGAATAATTAATGAGCAATTAATGGTCATTCGTGTTAGAAATATTCAAACATGTAATTTCCATGTAATTATACATTAATTTGACCGCTCTTCGGTCGCTGGTTTTATGCCTAGGGAATATTGGAATAAAGGAATAAAATCTCTGTTCCTCTGTACCTTTGTGTTGAGAAAAATGAATCAAAATCTCCGTCCCCCTGATACAAAGATACAACTTTTTCCTGAAATGGCAATACTTCACGTCATTTTTTGCTCCGGTACATACCGCAGAGCGGCGATAAAATCCTAAAATCCTTGATTCCGTAGAAAAATAAAAAAGCCCCGAATGGGGCGAATGGGATTATTTGCCGAATTGAAATGCCACAATTAGCCGAACGAAAACTCAACAAATCACCGAATAAAAACGCCACAAAACACCGAATAAAAACGTCATAAATCACCGAACAAAAACACTATAAATAACCGAAAAATTATATTTTTCTTTGGCGATTTGCAATAAAAGTTGTATCTTTGCAGCCTAAACAGTAACGTGATGGCAAAGTACAAACAACGAATAGCAGACAGACTACTTGAACGTAAGGTTCTAGGAAAAGGTGCCGTTCTTATTGAAGGTCCCAAATGGTGTGGCAAGACGACAACGGCAAAACAACTGGCGAAAAGTATGCTTGACCTAGGGGATGCATCGGTGCTGAAACAAAGCACACAAATGATAGATATAAGCCCCAAGTCTCTTTTGGAAGGAAGGACTCCTCGCTTGATTGACG
>JAEEGI010021017.1_pt1 | contig 13011 bp, 16 predicted proteins | sample 8958751 | NCBI WGS metagenome assembly JAEEGI01 (sample SAMN16246545, study PRJNA631951) | gut metagenome | biome: gut microbiome; feature: rumen; material: KS-attached | host: Bos | place: Iran: Karaj | collected 2018-10 | reverse complement strand
GAAGCCGGAGATGCTTTCGCGGCTTTGCCCCATTCATCGTACTCCCGTCCCCGCCGTGCGGCCTGCCTTCCCCTGGGGGAAGGTGTCATCCGGCGTCTCACGCAAGCCGGGTGACGGATGAGGGGCCCCGCCGTGCCCTATTCGATCACCGGTGCCCGTATCCCCGGCAGATGATCCAGAATATCCCGGCAGACGCCCTCAAGGCCGCTGTTCACTGCCGAATTGGGATATCGGAGCACGGTTAAGCCCTGATCACGGAGCCAGGTATCACGCAACTGATCCTTTGCAAGATTTGCGGGCTCCCCGTGCTGATCTCCGTCCAACTCGATGACGAGCCTGAAAGCGTCAATATAGAAATCAACGATGTAATTGCCGATGACCTTCTGCCGGTTTACGGTGATCGGCAGGTGCTTCAGAAAGCGATACCAGAGCTTCCGTTCTTCCCGGGTCATGTTCCTGCGCAAGGCCTGGGCGTTGCCGGTCAGGTTTCCGTTACTCAGGTGATGCATATTGCAAGCCTCTTCAATACGGGCGTTTTCCTGTGAATGGACCTGCGGCCCCTCGTTTGCTTCGCAAACGCCCCTCATCAGGCGCTCCGCGCCGGCTTCCCCCGAGGGAAGCCGGAGATGCTTTCGCGGCTTTGCCCCATTCATCGTACTCCCGTCCCCGCCGCGCGGTCTGCCTTCCCCTGGGGCTGCGAAGCAGAGGCGCAGGGATGACCGGGCTGCCGGCGGCGCGGCGGATAGAAAAACAGGGCTGTGAAGCCCGGGAGACACGCTCCGGCTTCACAGCCCCCGATCCGGCGCTTTATGCCTTTTTCCACTTGACTCCCTGCTTGGTGTCCTCCAGAATGATGCCCTTTTCCTTCAGCTCATCCCGGATCCGGTCCGCCTCGGCCCAGTTCTTGGCCTTCCGGGCCTCCTGCCGCTTGGCGATCAGATCCTCCACCCAGGCGGCCAGGTCGTCCCCCGCCTCCTGCTTGTACAGGAGGCCCAGGACGCCGTCCAGCTCCAGGAGCCGGTCCAGGCAGGCCTTGGCCAGAGCCTTGGAGCAGCCGTCCTTCCCGGTGGCGGTGTTCACCTCCCGCACCAGCTCGAACATGACGCTCACCGCGTCCGCCGTGTTGAAATCGTCCTCCATGGCGGCGACGAACTTCTCCCGGTAGGGGTCCAGGGAGGCCAGGAAGGCTTCTTCCTCCGCCGTCAGCGCCGCATCCGTGCCGTTCTGCGCCAGAAACTCCAGATTATCCCGGGCGTTCACCAGGCGCTGCAGGGCGCCCTTCGCCTGGTTCAGAGCATCCTCGGAATAGTTCAGGGGGCTGCGGTAGTGGGCGGAGAGCATGAACATCCGCAGGGTGCCGTACCCGTAGGCCTCGGCCGCCTCCCGCACGGTGAAGAAGTTGTTCAGGCTCTTGCTCATCTTCTGATTGTTGATGCTGATGAAGCCGTTGTGCAGCCAGTACCGCACGAACTGGCAGCCGTTGGCCGCCTCGCTCTGGGCGATCTCGTTCTCATGGTGGGGGAAGATCAGGTCCTGGCCGCCGCAGTGGATATCGATGGTCTTTCCCAGGTAGCGGCTCACCATGGCGGAGCACTCGATATGCCAGCCGGGACGGCCGGGGCCCCAGGGGGAATCCCATGCGGGCTCCCCGGGCTTCGCCGCCTTCCACAGGGCAAAGTCCATGGGGTTCTCCTTCTGCTCGCTCACGTCGATCCGGGCTCCGGCCTGCAGGTCCTCCAGGGGCTGGTGGCTCAGCTTGCCGTATTCTTTGAATCTTGTGGTGCGGTAGTACACGTCCCCGTTTGAGGGGTAGGCGTAGCCCTTGTCGATGAGGGTCTGAACCAGGGCGATGATCTGGGGGATGTTCTCCGTGGCCTTGGGATGCACCGTGGCCTCCCGCACCCCCAGGCCCGCCGCGTCCTTTTTGTACTCGGCGATATACTTCTCCGCCACCTCCGCGGAGGAGATGCCCTCTTCCGCCGCCCGGCGGATGATCTTGTCGTCCACATCCGTGAAATTCTGCACGAAGGTCACGTCGTAGCCCCGGTATTCCAGGTAGCGACGGAGCACGTCGAAGAGGATGATGGGCCGGGCGTTGCCCACGTGGATATAGTTGTAGACCGTGGGGCCGCAGGCGTACATGCGCACCTTCCCCGGCTCCAGGGGCTGAAAATCTTCATACTGACGGCTGAGAGTATTGTAAAGCTTCATGGCTGTGCCTTCCTTTATCGTTTAGTAGGTGCGGATCACGGCGGCCACCCGGCCCAGGATGCGGGCTCCGGTCCCGTCGATGGGGGAGTAGGCCTCGTTCTCCGGCAGAAGCGTGACCCGGCCCCCGGCGCGGCTGAGGCGCTTGCAGGTGGCCTCGTCCTCCAGCAGGGCGATGACGATCTCCCCGCTGTCTGCGGTGTCCTGGCTGCGCACCACCACCAGGTCCCCGTCCATTATACCGGCCCGGATCATGGAATCCCCCTTGATGCGCAGGGCGAAATAGTCCCCGCTCCCCTCGGGAGTGTAGGTGACGTAGCCCTCCGCGTTCTCCACAGCCAGGATCGGCTGTCCCGCGGCGACGGTGCCCAGGATGGGGATCCCCTCCGGCTCCGTACATCGCTCCGTCAGCCGGATGGAACGGCTCTTGCCCGCCTCCCGGCGGATATAGCCCAGTTCCTCCAGCCGGTCCAGATGGCTGTTCACGGTGGAAGGGGAGCTGAGGCCCAGCTCCCGGCCCAGTTCCCGGACGCTGGGGCAGTACCCCCGCTCCCGGATGGAGGAGATGATGCAGTCCAACACCTGTTTCTGTTTTTTCGTCAGGTCCTTCATATCGGCCCTCCTGTATTTTTTCATTATATACGGACTGCCTGCGCATTGCAAGGCAAAGAAGGGAAAGCAAGATTATCCTTGACAACACATAATATTTGTGAGAGAATAATACCGCCTTCGAGCTCCCTCACCTGTGGCATTGGCTATGGTGTCGGAGCCGTGTCGGTGCTCCGGCAAAAGGGTCATGCGGGAAACGGCCTGGCCTTCCTGATTGAAAAGGAGACGGGAATATGCGCGGGTCTGCCCATCAGCAGGCGCAGTGTATCTTGTTGTCCGTCCCTTTTTCAAAAGGGGCGGTTTTTTTGTCGGAAACATTATCTTTTGGAGGAATCATACCATGAAGAAAACCATCGCCCTGCTCCTTTGCCTTTGTCTGGCTCTGTGCCTGTTCGCGGGCTGCGCCAAGACCGAACCCAAGCCTGCCGCAACGGAAGCTCCCGCCGCGGAGCCCGTGGAGCTGATCGTGTTCGCCGCCGCCTCCATGACGGAGACCATGAACAAGATCGCCGAGATGTACAAGAAGGTCGCCCCCAATGTGACCATCGTCTACAACTTCGATTCCTCCGGCACCCTGAAGACCCAGATCCAGGAAGGGGCGGACTGCGACCTGTTCATCTCCGCCGCTCCCAAGCAGATGAACGCCCTGGACAAGTCCAAGGACGCCGACGGCGGCAACCCGGACGGGCTGGATTTCGTTCTCCAGGGCACCCGGGTGAATCTGCTGGAGAACAAGGTGGCCCTGGCAGTCATCAAGGCCACCTCCGTCATGATCGGCATCGACTGAACAGGATCCCCTTATCTCCGGAAAAGCCTCCCGCCGGACCTCCGGCGGGGGGCTTGCCTTGTCCGGCCGGCGGGCCAGCTGCGGAGGAGGTATCCTGTATTGTTTTTGCCGATGATTTCGTCAAGCTGTTTCCGACGGGAAAGGATTTCCGCGCCTGCGGGCGCGGCCCCTGCCGGGGGCGTGACTTTACCCGGGATGGGAAAGGAATCAAAGGATCGCCCGGAGGACCATCCCTCAAATCGAAGCGGCTGCTTCGATTGGAAGAGGAGGAGCGACTGAACGCATGCGAGCATTCGCGGCCCTTACGGTAACCGCGGATGCGAAGCCCGTGAGGTCAGCGACGACGAGGACCCCTCCTTCCGGCCAGGGGGGCCGATTTCCCCTCCATTGGATCTCCCTTCCATATTGTCAAGTGATGACTTTAGATTGTGCAAAGAAATACCCTCTTCATCTTGGATTGGCACACAAAACGAAGAGGGTATGATGTTATCGATTTGTTGATGATTTCTTATTCAAGCCCAGCGTAATTATACATATAAGAGCAGAATGCTCCTGATAAACTCGCCTATAACATTCAAATATACTGTGAAAAGGTAATTATTACGGCAACTTATAAACGCTTTGACCCCAATAAATGTTACTTGTTTCAGGGACCCATTGTATACCATGAATTACCAAGCCATCTTTTGTAACGATCTTGATATCCACAGCTCCATCAACTTCACTTTGATAGTTCTCATTACTGCTGGGAAATGCGCTGAAGAGTCCGTCAATAAACGTTCGGAATGCATCTGGCGAATCATAGTCCGCCTCAACGACACTTATATCCGCTGCTTTGTCCACGCCATATACGGCAAACATTTCTTTTGCTTCGTAGTTTGTACCATCACCATAGTTGATAAAACCACTGAATAGCGCAAAACTATACTCGTTATCGTCAGAGACAACAAATACAGCACGCTGGGCTCTCTTGTCTCCGTTAGCCGCTGTTATTGAAACTTCCGCATATGGTGTATATTGATAAAAAAGCTCTTTTGTCTGTTTCCCGTCTGCATCCAGACCGCTGCCAAGCTTATTGCCAATCATATCCGATGTTATCTCCCGTGGTAAATTATAATCATTGAGTTTGTCCGTATTGCTCGTTTTTACAATCTCATAATACGCTCCATTAAACTCAATGGTGCCGGTAGGTCGGAATGGATCATTCTGCCCAGGGCCGGCTTTTTTGCCTATTACATCAGAAATATACGGAATGCCCACTGCTACTACAAGTGCTACGCATGCAGCAACTGCAACCCATCTGGTCCATCTTGCCATGACTGGCTTTTTCCGCTTCTTCGCTTCTTCGATGATAGCATTATCGACATTGCCAATCATATCGAGCAGATCATTCGCCTTCATTTTTAGTAACCCTCCTTCTCGAGCATTGCACGGAGCTTTTTTCTTGTCCGGTGCAACATAGACTTAATCTTGCTCTCAGAATAGGCAAACTGTTTAGCTATATCAGAAACAGAATCCATATACCAGTATCGGCACATGAATACCTGTCGATCATCCTGAGGAAGCGCGAACAGAAAATCATTCAACTTTTTCTGTAATTCCAGCCTCTCTACCTCAGCTTCGACATCTCCAGTCCCTGATACACACTCTTCCAGTTCATCAAGAGCAAGGGCAACTACCCCGCCGCCACGCTTTTCTGCGCTATATTTTCTCCATAGATCAATGGAAATCCGGCGTGTGATCTTCCCTAAAAAGGTTGAAAGAATAGAAGGGCGGTGAGGCGGCATGGACTGCCAAGCGTCATTATAAGTATCATTTACACATTCTTCTGCGTCTTCAGCATTCATGAGAATCTGATACGAGATACTGTTCAGATACTTTCCGTACTTTAAAGCAGTTTCAGAAATTGCAATCTCATTTCGCTGCCAATACAGGTCAACAATACGATTATCCTCCATTCGATCACCTCCTTTCGGAAAGATAAAGTTTAAAGAGCCCTTCGTTTATCTACTCGTAGAAAACCGGGTTTGGTTGCATCGTTATTTAAATATTCTTTGTCATTGCCAGATCATATCCTTATATAAGAGGCAGAAAATTCCTGCCTCAAGTCTCAATGACTTCGTACATATCATCTGCCTTCAGCTTCATCCGTCGATTCAAATACTTCTCGATATCAAAAATATATCTCTTATCAAAATCCGCTGTGTACTTGTAGTTCGGATGCTTCGTAAGGTCGTACTTATCAGAAAAGAATGGCCTCACTCCTCTGAGTTGCAGAATGCACTTGCCACCATCCATAACAGATATTTCGTCTCTCGTCAACAAGTCCCTGCATATGTTGCATGGTTCCGTTATTCTGTGAAGAACTCCAGGGAAACGGTGTTGTGGATCACCGAAAGCGGCGAAGACGGAGGGAGCGTGGCATCAAGCATCTCTACCGATAGAACTTCAATGAACAGTACTCCCTCAGGCGCTCCGCGCCAGCTCCCTCGGAGAGGGAGCCTGAATCTGAATGGAAACAGACCTTTTCTTCCCTCGTTCTCCGTCTCCCCCGGCGGATCAAAAGAAAAACGCAGAAAACGATTGACAGCACCGGAGGATTCCGATACAATACTTTGGCTATGCAAATATAGCATGGACAGGCCCTCGGCAGAGTTCACGCCCGCAGGCGTGAACAAAGTGATAAACAAAACCCCCGTTACTCAAACCGAAGCCTGTGCTTCGGTTTGAAGAGGAGGAGCAATCGAACGCACGCAAGCATTCGCGGCTTTTACGGTAACCGCGGATGCGCAGCCCGTGAGATTTGCGACGACGAGGAAGCCTGTGAGGTCCGAAACCCAACCCTCGTACCTCAAATCGAAGCGAATGCTTCGATTTGAAGAGGAGGAGCAATCGAGCACACGCGAGTTTTCCCGGCCTTTACGCTAACCGGGAAAACGAAGCCTGCGAGATTTGCGACGACGAGACGACTGCGGCAGCGGCTGCTGCTGTCGAGTATAGAGCGGCGGGGATCCATCCGCCGCAGATGAAACCGACAGGAGGTGTAACCCAGCATGTCTACGTTCAGAACCTATCAGCCCAAGAAGCGTCAGCGGTCCAAGGTCCACGGCTTCCGGAAGAGAATGTCCACCCGCAACGGCCGCAAGGTCCTGGCCCGGCGCAGAGCCAAGGGCCGCAAGGAGCTCACTCTGTAAGCTCCGGGGCAGATCCGCATGAAGACCACCCAGTCCCTGAAAGGCAATTATGCGTTCCGCAGGCTGTATACGAAGGGCAAAAGCAGCGTTCAGCCTGCGGTAGTGCTGTATTGCCGGAAAAACGGCGCCCGGCAGAACCGCCTCGGCCTCACGGTGGGCACGAAGGTGGGGAAGGCCGTGGTGCGCAACCGCGTCCGGCGCCGTCTCCGGGAGATCTACCGTCTCCACGAGGGGGAATTCCGGCAGGGCTGGGATCTGGTGGTCGTGGCACGGAGCTGCGCGGCGGAGACGGCCTACGGGGAACTGGAAAGGCAGCTGCTGCGGGCTGCGGGCCGACTCGGCCTGCTGGCGCCATGAAGCGCGCGCTTCTGGCGGCGATCCGCTTTTACCGCCGCTGTATTTCCCCCCTGCGGAAGCCCTGCTGCCGCTATATCCCCACCTGCTCAGAGTACGCTCTGGAGGCCGTGGAAAAGTACGGCCCCTGGAAAGGCTCCTGGCTGGCACTGAAGCGGTTCCTGCGCTGCCACCCCTTCCACAAGGGCGGCTATGACCCCGTGCCCTGAACCCGACGCCGATGGACGCCGCCAGCCGCGCGGTCCGTCGGCAGAATTCTATGTCCCCGAGGGGAAACCCTGAGGAAAGGAGTTCCTGAATGGATTTTATCGCCAAACCCTTTGGCAGGCTCTTGATGTTCCTCTATGAGCTCACCATGAACTACGGCGCGGCCATCCTGCTCTTCGCCCTTGTGGTGAAGTTGGTGCTGCTGTATTTCTCCGCCAAGAGCAAAAAGAGCATGATGCGGTCCGCCCGCTTCACCCCCTACCTCAAGGAGCTGGAGGCGAAGTATGAGGGCAACAAACAGAAGTACCAGGAGGAAGTCTCCAAGCTGTATAAGGAGGAGCACATCAATCCCATGGGCGGCTGCCTGTGGTCTCTGATCCCCTTCCCCATCCTTCTGGCGCTGTACCGGGCCATCCGTTTCCCCATCACCATGATGATGGGGGTGCCTTCGGAGGCCTACGAGAAGATCAAAAACGTCCTGTACGCCATGGGCTTCGAGCTCAGCGGCGGCGCCCGGACGGCGGCCTATGCCCAGATCTTCCAGTCCCAGTTCATCACCGAGCATTTCGAACGCTTCGCCCACCTGAGCGAGAAGCTGAAGCAGATCGACTACAGCTTCCTGGGCATGAACCTGGGCGAGACGCCCAACTTCCGCTTCTGGACTTTCGGCCAGGACGGAGCGGCCATCTGGCCCCAGCTGGGCCTTTTCCTGATCCCCGTGATCTCCGCCGCCCTCAGCTTCCTGCAGAGCAAGATCAGCCAGGATCAGACCCCCGCCGCCAACGAACAGGCGGGGAGCAGCACCAAGACCATGATGTACCTCATGCCCCTCATGAGCCTCTGGATCGGCTTCGTCATGCCCGGCGCCCTGGGTCTGTACTGGTGCGCGGGCGGCCTGCTGCAGATCATCCAGGACCTGGTCCTGGGCAAGATCTTCAACAAGCAGCTGGACGCCGAGGATGCGGAGCGCAATGCCCGGCTGAAAGCCCGGGCGGAGGAGCTGGAGCGCAAGCGCGCCGAGACCGAGCGTCTCCGCGCCGAAGGCGCCACCACCGTGAATCCCAACACCAGCCGCCGGAAGGTGCAGAAGAGCGAGAAGCAGCGCTCCGAGCAGCGGGCTGCGGAATGGCAGGCAGCCAACAATCCCGGGAAGAAGAAAAAGGAAGATGACAATCCCTCCCGGGTGGGAGACCGGATCTACGCCCGGGGCCGGGCTTACGTGCCCGACCGCTTCGATCCCGACTATGTGGTCCCGGAGCCGTCTGAGGAGCCTGCGGAAGCGCCGGCCGAGGCGGCCGAGGAGATCGCTGCGGGGGAGATCGGGGATATCCCGGAGATCGGAGACATGCCGGAGATCCCTGAGATCGGGGAGATCCCGACGACCTCCGCGCCGGAGACCGGCAGCGAAAATAATGGAGAGTAAGCTATGCTGAGATCGATAGAAACCACCGCGAAGACCGAGGATCTGGCCATCGCCTCCGCCCTGGAACAGTTGGGCAAAAGCAGGGAAGAGGTCTCGGTGGAGATCCTGGAGCGGTCCAAGTCCGGCTTTTTGGGCATCGGCTCGACGCCGGCCCGGGTCCGGGTGAGCTATGAGTATATCGAGACCCCGGCGGAGAAGGCGGAAGCCTTCCTCAAGGGCCTGCTGGAGCGCATGGGCTCCGACGCCGTGCCCGAGGTGGAGGACCGGGGGGAGGACGGCCTGTTCATCCGCCTCACCGGACAGAAGCTGGGCATGCTCATCGGCCGCCATGGGGAGACCCTGGACGCCATCCAGCATCTGACGGGCTACGTGGTGAACCGGGGCGTTTCCAAGCGCACCCACATCAGCGTGGACGCTGAGGACTATTGGGCCAAGCGGGAAGAATCCATGAAGAGCCTGGCCTACAAGGTGGCCGCGAAGGTCATCAAATACCGGAAGAATATGACCCTGGAACCCATGAATTCCTATGAGCGGCACGTGATCCACACCGCCCTTCAGGATTATGAGGAGGTCAGCACCTACTCCGTCGGCAGCGAACCCAACCGCCGGGTGGTGGTGGCCTACGGCAAAGCCCGTCGGGGCGACAAAAAATCGGCGGAATGATTTTCTGCTTGGAAAATATCAGGAGGTAATGCGCTATGGTGTTTGAAAAGCTGCGGGAGATTTTTGCCAATCAGTTTGGTCTGGACCCGGAGACCATCACAGAGTCCACCGACATCGTCAGCGACCTGGGAGCGGATTCCCTGGACGTGGTGGAGATGCTCATGAGCCTGGAGGACGAGTACGGCATCACCATCGAGGACGAGAAGGTGGCGGAGATGAAGACCGTGGGCGACGTGGTCCGCTGCGTGGAAGGACTCATCGAGAGCTGAGAACGATCCGCTGCGACCCTATGCACCCGGCACAGCCGGGTCAACACAGGAAAGGAGAGCCGCCTTCGGGCGGCGGTGAATCATGGACGACGAGAAGAAAGAAGCGGGCTACGAGATCGTAGAGGAAGACGACGGCGCCGGCTGCGAAAGCTGCGGCGAGGACTGCGAAAGCTGCGGCGGGAACTGCGAAGGCTGCAGCGGCGGCTGCCACAATCCGGAGGATCTGCGGGCTGAGCTCAATCCCATGAGCAAAGTGCGCCGGGTCATCGGCGTGGTCTCCGGCAAGGGCGGCGTGGGCAAGAGCCTGGTCACCTCCATGACCGCGGTGCTCATGAACCGCCGGGGTTACCATGTGGGCATCCTGGACGCGGACATGACCGGTCCCTCCATCCCCCTGACCTTCGGTATGCATGAGCGGGCCAAGGCCAACTCCATGGGCATCCTGCCCAACCGGACCGAATCCGGCATCGACATCATGTCCCTGAACCTGTTCCTGGACAATGAGACCGATCCCGTGGTCTGGCGGGGCGTCGTCGTGGGGAACACGGTGAAGCAGTTCTGGACGGACGTGATCTGGGACGACGTGGACTATCTCTTTGTGGATATGCCTCCCGGAACCGGGGACGTGCCCATCACCATCTTCCAGTCTCTGCCCATCGACGGCATCCTGGTGATCACCAGCCCCCAGGAGCTGGTAAGCATGATCGTGGCCAAGGCCGTGAACATGGCGAAGATGATGAACGTGCCCATCCTGGGCCTGGTGGAGAACTACGCCTGGTATGAGTGCCCGGACTGCGGCAAGAAGCACAAGATCTACGGCGACAGCCATCTGGAGGAAGCGGCGGCGGAGTACGACCTGCCCATCCTCGCCCGGCTGCCCATCCGGCCCGACGTGGCCGCCAGCGTGGACGCCGGGAAGATCGAGACCGTGGATTTCCCGGAGCTTGCCCCCGTGGCGGACTGCCTGGAGACCGCCGCGCCCATCGTGAAGACCGAGTAAAAAAACTGCCCGCCGGTATCATACCGGCGGGCTTCAGCGTGTCGACAAGGTTTTGCCGCCCCGCTGAACCAAGTTTTTCGAACTGTCTCTTCCATATCCTTTGTTCGAAAAACTTATGATTGAACGCGAAAGACGCCCCTGATGGGTTTCTTTCACACTATCTTCCTTTCCGATATCGTGCCGTTTGCGGGCTCGTCTGCAATCTGTGCCTGCCGGTACGATACCGGCAGGCTTGCTTTTTTTTGATGAAAAGGAGCGGAGATCATGGATCAATTCGTCAAGGTGCCCGGAGACAATCCCATGAACAGCAGTCTGGACGTGAGCCGGGTGAAGCGGAAGTTCCTGGACCTGGCCTACGGGGAGCATCCCAAACAGAAGCTGGATATCTATCTGCCGGAGACCGGGGAGGGGCCTTTTCCCACCATCGTGTACATCCACGGCGGCGCCTTCATCGGCGGGGACAAGCGGGACGACCAGATGCTCTACGTTTCGGACGGCATCGCCCGGGGCTACGCCGTGGTGAGCTACGAGCAGCGCCTTCTCCCGGAGGGGGTCTTCCCCCTGCCGGTGTACGATACCAAGGCCGCCCTCCGGTGGCTGAAAGCCCATGCTGGGGAATATCATCTGGATCCGGAGCGTTTCGCCATCGCCGGGGACAGCGCCGGGGCTTACCACGCCCTGTTCGCCGCCGCCACCCAGGAGGTCCCCGCCTTCGACGGGCCGGAGGCCCCCATGGGGGGAGACAGCCGGGTGAAAGCCGCCATCGGCCTCTTTGGAGTGTACGACCTGGCCATGCAGGCCCAGTTCAGCTTCGACCAAGGCCCCTTCCCCGGAGCGAAGGAGGTCTTCAACTTCGCGGATATGTTCGCCGGGGGCGACACCCGGAAGTGCAGGGCCCTGGGATATCTGACGGACTGCAAGACCTGGGTCACCCCCGCCATGCCCAGGGTGCTCATCCAGTGCGGCGACCACGACCAGATCGTGCCCTACAAGGCCTCCCTGGAGCTGGCGGACCGGATCCGGGCCGTGTGCGGCGAAGACCGGGCGGAGCTGGATATCTTCCCCGGCGCCCTCCACGGGGACCCGGCATACATCACGAAGGAGAACATCGAGCGACTGTTCCGATTCCTGGACAGCGTGCTGAAATAAGCGGAAAGACAAAAAACGAAGGAGCGCCGGCGAAGGAGGCACTTCGTAAGGAAGCGCCTCCTTCTGCCTCAAGTGCAAGGTAATTGACTACGTCGGTCAACAATAGTATAATGACCAAAACAAATCGGGATTGACCGAGCTCTTTGAGCGAGGGATACTTCTTGTCCGAAGGGCAAGAAGGTGGGCGTGAAAAAGATTAGAACAATCGGAATTGACGGAGGGGTTGATATGGAGAAATCAATTGCCATTGATAATAAAGAATACACCATTCCAGCGATATTTTCTTACTCGGAAAAAAATGAAAAAATGCCAACAGTAATTTTGTGTCATGGAACAGGTTCGCAAAAAAATGAAGTTGGTAATTTATTTGTAGAATTGTCCAGAAAATTACTGAATATTGGTATCGCTTCAATACGTTTTGATTATGCAGGATGTGGTGATAGTAAAGCTGATCAAACGAAATTGAGCTTTTGTGGTGAAGTAAATGATACAAAAACAGTTTATCAGTATCTTTGTACACAGGAGATTGTTGATTGCAATAATATCGGTATTTTAGGATTTAGCCAAGGAGCTCGCGTAATGGCAGAGCTGTTGAAAGATATGTCTCCAATAAGATTTGCCATAAGTTGGTCTGGTGCATGCCATAATGGTATTGGAGTATTCAAAGGATGGTTTAATGAATATTATAAAGAAGCATTAGAGAGTGGCTATGCAAAGATACCACTGTTTTGGCGAGAGGATCTACTACTTTCAAAAAAATGGTTTGATGATATTTGTGATACAACTCCAATGGTGGGAATACAAAGGTATGCAGGTCCTATATTGGCTATAGCTGGTGATGAAGATGAATTGGTTCCCTATCATCATGCAAAAGAAATTGTAGAAAATAGCAAGAATAATAAAAGTAAGGTTGTGATTGTGCCAAATTCTAATCACACTTTTAATGTTCTAATACCTAATGCCTCTAAAGCAAATGATGTAATAGAAATAACCCTGAAATGGATAAAAAACATTTTGCAAATAAATTAGGTAAAAATGCTTCAGAAAATTCAAGTTTGCAGAGATGCCGCGAGGGCAGAAAAAGCCGTCCCCTTGAGAGGAAGGTGGCTGAGCGAAGCGAGGTCGGATGAGGTGGGGATGCATCCTTG
>JAEEGI010021016.1_pt1 | contig 13011 bp, 10 predicted proteins | sample 8958751 | NCBI WGS metagenome assembly JAEEGI01 (sample SAMN16246545, study PRJNA631951) | gut metagenome | biome: gut microbiome; feature: rumen; material: KS-attached | host: Bos | place: Iran: Karaj | collected 2018-10 | reverse complement strand
TGGAGTGACGGCGCCGTGGGCAAACAGGTATTTGTCACCGAGCACGGACCAGTGACGGATGACGAAATCCCTTATTATTTCACCATCACCGGCGTGTATAAGAGTTATCTGATCGGGAACCTTCAAGGTGTCGATCCGCGCCCGAGCGTCATGTTCCATGGTGAGATTGGCACGGACTACATGCCGCATATCCTGTTCAAGGTGAATAATCCGGCGTCATTGCCTGCCGTACGCGCTGCGCTGGAACAGACCCTCGAAGGCAGGGACATCGACATTGTCTCCTACGAAGAAGCGATGCGCGCAGCCTATGACGACAGCAGGAAAATGCGCAATACAATGGCGCTGGGAGCCGTTTTCTCCCTGCTGATCGCCCTGCTCGGCCTCATCGGCTTCATTCGCGACGAATCCCTCCGTCGCAGCAAGGAGATGGCCGTGCGCAAGATCAATGGCGCCACCACGCAAGATATCCTGGGCGTTTTCGCCAAGGACATCATGAAACTGTCCGCCCTGATGGCGCTCATCGCCTGCATTGCCGCCTTCTTCGTGGCCCACAAATGGTTGGAGCAGTTTGCCGAGAAAGTGTCCCTGAATCCGCTCTATTTCATCAGCGGCGCCGTGCTTGTTCTGCTGATTGTCCTGGGCGTGGTGGTCCTGAACTGCCTCCGCATCGCCCGGGCAAATCCGGTGGAATCCCTGAAAAACGAATAGTATGAATAGTTACCTGAAGTTCCTGTCCCGCAACAAGTTATACACCGCCATCGAGGCGGTGGGACTGATCGTCAGCCTGGCGTTCGTGATACTAATCGGCACCTCGATCCGGGACCAGCTCGGTATCGTCAGAAGCGTGCCCGAGCACGGGCGGCTCTACTTGGCCGGGCCGAATGGGACCGGCGGGGAGTATCGCGTTCAGGAGGCGCTTGCCTCGATCCCGCAGATTGAGCAGATGGCCGCTTTCGATATTTTCCCTGGGCTGCTGCAGGTCGGGGGCGACAACCAGACCGTTCAAGTCGGCCTGATGGATCCGGCATTGCTGCAAATGATACCCCTGGCGGTGATTGGCGGTGCGGCCGATCCCTTTGCCGGTGGCGAGGGCGTCGCCATCACGGCCTCGGCTGCCCGCCGTTTCTTCCCGGACCGCGACCCGGTGGGCCAGACGGTGGGGTATCTGGAGGAACCCGGCAGTACGCCGGTGCCGGCTACGATCACGGCCGTGCTGGAGGATCCCTTCTACACAATCCTGGCGGATTTCGATTTCGCTGTCAGCCTGCAGTCCCGTCTGTGTCCGCTCGCGACCAAGGTGCGCGAGTCGGACCTGCACCGCCAGGGCCATGGTATGACAGCCTTGCTGTTCACCCGCCTGTATCCCGGGGCTGATGTGGATGATACTGGGATGCTTGGGCTGATTGCGGCACAGACGGTTCTGAACCCTGACGAGAAGGACGCGCCGATGCTCGTTCCCTATGATGATGTATATCTGTCCGGGCTGGGTTATTCTGCCCTGCGACAAGGCAAGCGGGTCTACGTGTCCGTGCTGGTGGCATTGGTCGTTCTTCTGTTGCTCTCAGCGCTGCTCAGCTATATCAACTTGAGCCTGGCCGTCACGGGCGACCGTGCCAAAGAGATGGCCACGCGCCGGCTGGTCGGCGAGGAGAGCGGCGCAGTCCTGCGCCGCGTGCTGGGCGAATCGCTCGTCTTCACGCTGGTCTGCTATCTGCTGGCCCTTGTGTTGGCAGCCTGGATTGCGCCCGGTCTGGACAGTATCCGTCCCACGGGCCTGAACGTGCCTTTCCGCTTGCGGCTGGACGGGGGCTTCTGGCTGCTCTCGGCCGGCCTGGTGCTGCTCGTGGGCCTGCTCGCCGGCATCGCCCCGGCGGCCGCTTGCGCCTCCTACCGACCGCTGGATGTGGTGTCCGGCAAGATCCGGCGCAAGCGCAAGATGTTCTTCGGCAATATCTGCATCGTCCTGCAGAGCGTGCTGGCCGTAGTGCTGATCGTCATGGCCATCACGCTGGAGCGCCAGCTGCACTTCCTGCAGCATGCGGACCTGGGAGCGGACCTGCAGGAGAACCTGTATTTCTTCATGTCGCCGGTCGAGATGGACGTAGACGGACTGCTGCCGCTTGCGCGCCAGATCAGCGCCTCCCCGCTGGTGGAGGAGATTGGATATACCAATGGCTATCCGACCTTTGTTCAAATGATGATATCAGGAAAGCATGGCCGCTTGCAATCGATCACGTGTGATGCTGTCGCTTTCGAAATGCTGGGTTTCCGCGTGGCAGAACGATTCGCGCAGGTGGAAGGCTCCGTGATGCTCTCGCAGGCGGCCGCCAATGCCTGTGGTATCACGCGTGAAAACGCTACGCCTGCAGAGGTTTACTGGGACTATGAGCGTCACCCGGATGATTATCCTTCGGTGGTAGGAGGGATTCTGGAGGATTTCCGGAGTGTGCCGGTCAACGGTACGTCGCATTGGGGAAGGGAAGCGGTCCCGATCGTCGAGGTCAACCCGGCGGGTGTCCCGCCGAAGTACGTCGGTGCCTTCCTGATCCGGACGGGACCGGACCACCGCGCCTTCGAACAGTGGTTCCGCCCGATGATGAATGCCTGGCACAAGGAAGTGGCCGGCATCCCGGATGTGTTCCATTTCAAGCGGGCGCACAACGGCTATATCGAGGACCTGATCGCCGCCGACCATGACGACATGCGGCGCTACGTGCGCCTCGTGGAGATATTCTGTCTGATTTCGATCCTGCTCGCGCTGCTGGCCCTTGTCGCGATGAGTTCCCACTACGCCGGCGTCAACGCCAAAGGCATTGCCATCCGCAAGGTCTTCGGCGGTACAATCGGGACGGAAACCTGCCGAGGTGTGTTGACCTATATGCTTTGGATCGGTATCTCGCTCTTGATTGCAATCCCGATTGCCGTACTGGCCTGCGAACGTTTCCTGCAGGGCTACGCCGAGCATATCACAGGTTATTGGTGGATCTTTTTCGCCGCAGCTTTGCTGACCGTACTGCTGTCGCTCGCATCCGTTCTTTGGCAGACGCTGAAAGCCGCCAAGACCGACCCGGCGGTGGAGTTGAAGAAGGAATAAGAGGGATTCCCGGTCAGGCCGGGAATGACGAAAACGAAGACGATAATATGAATAGTTACTTGAAGTTTCTCTCCCGCAACAAGTTATACACCGCCATCGAGGCGGTGGGGCTGGCCGTGAGCCTGGCGTTTGTGATCCTGATCGGCTCATACGTGGTGCAGCAGTACGAGGTGGCGCACGAGTCTCCGGACTGGAAGCGCACCTTCGTGCTGGGAAGCAATGATTTCTTGGGCCTGACCTACTGGGACAAGGAGGAACTGGAGATTAACATCCCGGAACTGGAGGCTGTCACGCATATGGCCCTCCTATGGCAACCGGCCGTCCAGGATGGAGAGCATCCGCTCCAGGCGTCCGGAATAGAGGTTGATGCCGACTTCTTCAACGTATTCCCGGAGTATCGCCTGGTGGAAGGAAGCCTCGGGGACTTCGTCGGAAAAGACGACATCCTCATCAGCGAATCCCTGGCCCGGAAGATTTCCGGTCGAGCCGGCAAAGACGGCTCCGTCACTCCCGGCAATGACGGCTCAGTCACTCCCGGCTTGACCGGGAGTCTCATCGGCCAGAGCCTCCGGGTGGACAAAGAAGACCGCACCATCAAAGGCGTCTTTGCCGATTTCGACGGCACTTTCTTCATGCCGGCGGACATCATAACGAACATCACTGCCTCCTGGGCGGTCGAGCAGGGCAAGAGCTTCAACAGCATCGGCAATTATACCACCTGGTTCCGCGTGCGGGAAGATGCAGACTCCGAGGAAGTTCGGGCCAAAGTAAAAACCCTCCTGCACAAGAACTATGATCCATCGTGGGGTGCGGAAAAGGTGGATGCCTGGCGGGTTTACCGCATGGACGAGGCTTTCTTCTTCACTGGGAGCAGCAACGGACTCACCCGTGCGGGGAACGTCCAGATGCTGCGCTTGCTGACCATCGTTGTCCTGCTGCTTTTGCTTTCGGCCATCTTCAACTACGTGAACCTGAGCCTGGCGCTTACGGGCAAGCGGTCCAGGGAAATGGCCACCCGGCGCCTCCTGGGTGCCGACAAGACCGGCATCCTGTGGAAATATATCGGTGAATCCGTGGCCTTTACGGCTGTCTGTTTCGCAGCAGCGCTTCTGCTGGCCTATCTGCTGGCCCCCATGGTGAACGGTCTGGTTTCCTCCAGCGACCCGGACGTGTTGGGTCTGGGCATCGACACAAGTGTGAGGCTCACTTTTATGATAACGCCGGGTTATATCATAGCATACTTCGCCGGTATTCTGATCCTGGGCGTCATCAACGGTTTGCTCCCGGCTTTCGCGGCGTCACGCTACCAGCCTATCGACGTGATCAAAGGCACGCTCCGGCGCAGGAACAAAATGGTACTGAACAAAGTATTCATCGTCATCCAGAACGTCCTTTCGGTTTTCCTGATCGCGATGGCGCTGGTGATGGAAGTCCAGATGCGCCATATGCTTACAAGGCCGATGCACGCCGCTACGGAAAACCTTTTCTATATTGAGTACTCCGCCCAGAACCTGGACCAGATGAAGCCGTTCAAGGACAAGGTGGATCAACTGCCTTTCGTGACAAAAACCGGCGTGGGCCGGGGAATACCCGGAATCGTCAATATGACGATGGGCATCAAGGTGGACGAGGAGCATCACGTGGACATGCCCGTCATCCTTTGCGACTCCAGCTATTTCCAATTGCTTGGGCTGGAGGTGGAAGAGGACTTCGGACATCCGCTGGTGCATTCGCTGTGGATGAGCCGTTCGGCCTTCAACGCCGCTGCGGTGTCGGACACCTCCACCGTCTTCCCCCGGAGAATCAACATGAACGGCGTCCAGCCGGAATTCATCGGCGGCGTCGTGGCCGATTATCCGACCCGTCCGGCTTCTGAAAGCAACCAAAACCCCAACGGGGGTGTCATCGTCACCCGTACCGAAGAGCTCAACTATTCCAATTGCCTCCTCATCGGCACCACAGGAGAGGACAAGTCCTACGAAGAACAGATCCTTCAGGCTTACAGGGAATTCCGGCTGGAAACTTCAGGAGTGGAAGAGCCTGCCTTTAGGTATGGCTTTATCAAAGACATCAACCGCAAGCAGTTGGCACCCATACGGCGCACCTTGCATCTGGTAGAACTTTTCGCTGTCCTGGCAGTGCTTATCTCCCTGCTGGGCCTGCTGGCCATGAGTACCTATTTTGCGGATGAGAACACCAAGAATATTGCCGTGAGAAAGGTATTTGGCGCGGATGTGAACAGTGAGACCTGGAGGAATGTGAAAAGCTATATGATTCTGACGGGCATTGCTTGCGCCGTCGGCATCCCGTTGGCCGTCTGGGCAGCAAGCGTGTATCTGGAGCGATTCGCCTACAGAATCGAAGGATATGGATGGGTGTTCGTAGTGGCGGTCATCATTTCGCTGGCCATCGCCTTCGGCACCGTGCTTTGGCAGACGATCAAGGCCGCCCGGACCAATCCGGCGGTGGAACTGAAGAAGGAATAAGAGGGATTCCCGGTCAGGCCGGGAATGACGAAAACGAAGACGATAATATGAAAAGTTACCTGAAGTTTCTGTCCCGCAACAAGCTGTACACCGCCATCGAGGCGGTGGGACTGGCCGTGAGCCTGGCGTTCGTTATCATTATCGGCAGTTACGTGTGGCAGCAGTATGCGGTGACGCGGGAGAATCCGGACGGGGACCGCATCTATTTGCCGGGACTGCCCGATACCCCGGGACTTACCTATGGTTTTCCCGGAGTGGTCACGGAAATCCCAGAAATAGAGAATGTGGCTATGTTGTGCCCGGTTGGCCTTACCTATAAAGAAAGTGAGGTGCTGTACGGCGCAGGTGTAGACCGCAGTTTTTTCGACCTGTTCCCGAACTATCGTTTTGTGGAAGGCGGTGCGGATGTGATCTCCTCAAACTCCAGTGTCATCGTATCGGAGTCCTTTGCCCGCAAGAATGACATCTCGGTCGGGGATGATATAAAGCTGAGTGAGTTTGAACTTAACGTCGGGGCCGTCCTGGAAGACCTGGAAGGAAGCGTCTTCCGGTATTATGAAGTCTATCTGCCCGCAGGACTGCTCAAGGACAGGTACGAGCCCTTTGACAATTTCGGAAGCACCATTACGTTCCTGAAAGTCCGTCCCGGAACCGACCGAAAGGTGCTCCATGACAAACTGGAAGCCGTGTGCAAGGAGGTGTATCCGGATAGCTACGGGCGTGTTTTTTTCGACCGTCTGGGACTGTTCCGCTTTGACGAACTGTTTTTCCGGGATACGGGCAATAGATTCCGGCATGGTGACCGGAGGACCATCCGGGTGCTACTTCTGGTGGGACTCCTGCTCCTGCTCTCCGCCATCTTCAACTATGTGAACCTCTCGGTGGCGCTGACCGGAAAAAGGGCGAAGGAAATGGCCGTGAGACAGCTCTCCGGTGCATCAAAAGGACGTATCGTGGCGAAATATATCGGAGAGTCCATCCTGTTCACGGCCGTTTGTTTCGGGATGGGGCTCCTGCTTGCAGAGGCTTTCTGCCCGATGATGAACAGGCTCCTGAGCTATCCGGATGTCCCGATCCGGATCATCTGGTCACCGGGTTATATCCTGGCCTATATCGGGATCGTCATCGCGGTGGGCGCTGTCTGTGGTGCCATACCGGCGGTGATAGCCGGGAAATACAAGGCGTTGGACGTGATGAAGGGAGGATTCCGGCGCAAGACCAAAATGGTCTTCAGCAAGGTTTTCATCGTGATCCAGAACGCCCTGGCGGTCATCCTGGTCGCCCTGGCAGTCACGATGGAAGCACAGATGCACAAGACCCAGAACCGGCCCATGCATTGCAACATACAGGACAAATTCAATCTCTCCTTCATCACGATGGAAGACCAGACGCCCTTGAAAGATGCCTTGGAACGCCTCCCGTTCGTGAAACGGATCGGCAAGTGCTCCGGTGTGCCCGGCACCAATCCCGGCGGGCAGTACAGCGTCACAAGGGATGGGAAGGACATCCTGTATCGGCTCTACAGGATGGACAGCACGGCTTTCCGGATGTTCGATTTTGAGATTCTGAAAGATTATAATGCTCCGGTCTTCAACAGCGTCTGGTTCTCCGATGAAAGTTTCGCAGCCACAGGCTTCGATGATGACTATCAGGATATCAGCGTGCTATCTCAAAGGACAACGGGTTGTGACCAGCTGGCGGGTGTTTTCAAGGCTTTCCCTACGAACAGCGCCAATATGGGCAAAGAGGAGTACGCCATCATCTCCGTAGTGCGGCCGGAAGACATCTGGGTCGGCAGTTATGTGATCGAGACCGACGGTGACAGGAAAGAGGCCCAGTCGAAGATCATGGAAACCTATGAGGAATATGCCCGGGAACGGGAGGTTTACCTGAATTATCCCTCATGGTTGGATGAGAACATAGAGACGGCATGGAAGCCGGCACGGAACAATATGCGCCTGGTGGAGTTGTTTACGTTGCTGTCCATCCTCATTTCCCTGCTGGGCCTGCTGGCCATGAGTACCTATTATGCCGATGAGAAATCCCGGGATATCGCTGTCCGGAAGGTCTTCGGCGGCACTGTGGATACGGAGGCGTGGCGGACGATCCGGGACTATATGGCACTCGTCGGCATTGCATGCATCATCGGGATACCCGTCGCCGTCTACGTCGCGCAGGAGTACCTCAAGGATTTCATCTACAGGCTGGAGGGCTATTGGTGGATCTTCGTGGCCGCGGTCGTCGTCACCTTGGTCTTCTCCATGCTCTCCGTCTTATGGCAGACGCTGCGTGCCGCCCGGACCAATCCGGCGGCGGAGCTGAAGAAAGAGTAAACGTCGGGGCTAGCGGTGGCGCAGGGCGAGTTCGTGTTCGAGCTCGGAGAGGCTGACGCCTTGCTGTTCGAGCAGGACGAGCAGGTGGTAGATGAGGTCGGAGGCTTCGTAGATGAAGCGGTCGCGCTGGCCGTCGACGGCTTCGATGACGGCCTCGCCGGCCTCTTCGAGGACCTTCTTGCCGATGACCTTGGGACCCTTGATGAAGAGTTTGGTGGTATAGGAGCCATCGGGCATCTGGGCGTGGCGGCCGGCGATGACGGCCTGCAGGGTGCGGATGAAGCCTTCGTCCTCCGGCGTGTCGAAGCAGGCCGTAGTGCCGCGGTGGCAGGTGGGTCCGTCGGGCCGGGCGCGGATGAGCAGGGTGTCGGCATCGCAGTCAGCGAACATTTCAACGACGTGGAGATAGTTCCCGCTGGTCTCGCCCTTGGTCCAGAGGGCTTGTCGGCTGCGGGACCAGAAGGTCACGAGGCCGCTCGCGACGGTCTTGTCGAACGCTTCTTCGTTCATGTAGCCCAGCATCAGGACCTTCAGGGTGCAATTGTCCTGGATGATCACCGGCAGGAGTCCGTCGCCGGTTTTGTCCAGATTAAAATCGGAAAAGCGTGATATGGAAGACATTGATAATCAATTGTTTATTAATATAATAGGTATCAAAAAAGCAAGTGGAATAATTCATAAATAGCTCATGTTCAGCCTGTTGCTGATCACGCTAAAACCCACTTTCTTGTGTCGTTCGTACGGCAACCCCCGCTTCGCGCAGTGCTTGCTTGAGCGTGGGGATGGGGATCTGGCCGTAGTGGAAGATGCTGGCGGCGAGGGCGGCGTCGGCGCGGCCCTCGGTGAGCACCCGGCGGATGTCTTCGATGCTCCCGGCGCCGCCCGAGGCGATGACCGGGATGGAGAGCTCGCCGGCGAGGCGGGCATAGACCGCGTCGGCGTAGCCGGCGCAGGTGCCGTCATGGTCCATCGAGGTGAAGAGGATCTCGCCGGCGCCGCGCTCCTGCGCCTCGCGGGCCCAGGCGAAGAGCTCGCGGTCCGTCAGGCGCGATCCGCCGTGGGTGGTGCAGGTCCAGCGGCCATCAATGCACTTGGCATCGATGGCACATACGACGAACTGACTGCCGTACTTGCCGGCGATCCGGCTGATTAGGGACGGGTCGGCAATGGCGGCGCTATTGACGGAGATCTTGTCCGCGCCGGCGTCGAGCAGGCGCGCGGCGTCCTCGACGGAGCCGATGCCGCCGCCCACGGTGAAGGGGATGTCGATCCCGAGGGCGATGCGCTGCACCAGGTTCACGAAGGTGCGGCGCGCCTCGCGCGAAGCGCTGATGTCGAGGTAGACCAGCTCGTCGGCGCCGTCGCGGGCGTACTGCACGCCCATCCCGACGGCGTCCCCGACCTCGCGGAGCCCCTCGAAGTTGATGCCCTTGACGACCTGCCCGTCCTTTACATCGAGGCAGGGGATGATGCGCTTTGCGACCATAAGGCGATATCTTTCAGGGTGATATGATTCTCATAGATGGCTTTGCCCACGATGACTTTCCGCAGGTGCAGGGCGTCCAGCATGCGGATGTCCGCCATGCAGGAGATGCCGCCGCTCACGGTGAAGCTCACTTCTGGGAAATCCCGCTGCAGCTGCACGTAGAGCGAAGACGCCGGCCCTTGCAGCATCCCGTCGCGGGAGATCTCCGTGACGATGCATTCCCGCAGGCCGAAGGGCCGGAAGCGTGACACGACATCTTCGATGCCCAGGGCGACCGAGTCCTGCCAGCCGGCCACGGCGATGCGGCCGTCCCGCACGTCGGCGCCCAGGATCATCCGGTCCCCGTACTGCTTGAGCCAGTCCTCGAGGCGTTCCGGGTGCAGGGCGGCCACGCTACCGATGATGGCGTGCGTGGCTCCGGCGCTGAAGGCTGCTTCGAGAGCCGCGTCGTCGGAGAGGCCGCCGCCCCATTCGATCTCGCAGGAGACGGACCGGGCGATGGCCTCCAGGGTGGCGAGATTCTTCGGCTCGCCGGCCTTGGCGCCGTCCAGGTCCACGAGATGGATGCGCTCCACGCCGCAGTCGGCGTAGCTGCGCGCTACATCGACGGGGGATCCGTCGTACACTTTCTTCTGGAAATAGTCGCCCCGGGTCAGGCGCACGCAGCGCCCGTCGATGAGGTCGATGGCGGGAATGATCCGGATCATAATGCGAGGAAATTCTGGAGAATCGCCGCTCCGACGGAGCCGCTCTTCTCGGGGTGGAACTGGGTGCCGTAGAAATTCTCATACTTGAGCGCCGCGCTGAACAGCTGTGCGCCGTGCCGGCAGGTCGCTATGGTGTCGGGGCCGAGGCCGGCGTAGTAAGAGTGGACGAAGTACACGAAACTCCCGGCCGGCAGGCCCCGGAAGAGCTTGCCGTCGAGGTTGCCCAGGGCGTTCCAGCCCATGTGGGGGACCTTGGCGTCGGGGGCTTCGCAGAAGCGGCGCACGTGGGCGTCGAAGATGCCGAGGCCCTGCGTGGGGCCTTCCTCGGAGTCGCGGCACATCAACTGCATGCCCACGCAGATGCCCAGTACCGGGCGGCGCAGGCCCCGGACCAGTTCGCACAGCCCGCGCTGCCGGAGGTTCTCCATGGCCTGCGCGGCGTTGCCCACGCCGGGCAGGATGACCTTGTCGGCCGCGAGGATGCGGGCGGGGTCCGCGGTGAGTTCGTACTGCGCGCCGAGGCGCTGCAGGGCGTTGCCGACCGAACGGATGTTGCCGGCGTCGTAGTCGATGATCGCGATCATAGCAGGCCTTTGCTGGAAGGGAGTTCGTAGCTGAATACATCGCGCCGCACCGCCTGCTTCAGCGAGCGGGCGAACGCCTTGAAGATGCCCTCGGCGAGATGGTGGTTGTTCTCGCCGCGGGCCTGGACGTAGAGGTTGGCGCGCATGGCGTCGGACAGGGACTTGAAGAAATGCCGGAACATCTCCGTGGGCGTGTCGCCCACATATTCACGGGTGAACTGCACGTCCCAGACCAGCTCGCTCCGTCCGCCGAAGTCCAGCAGGACGATCGCGCGGCTCTCGTCCATCGGCAGGGCGAAGCCGTAGCGGTCGATGCCGCGCTTGTCGCCCAGGGCCTGCCGCAAGGCTTCGCCCAGGGCGATGCCCACGTCCTCGATGGTATGGTGCTCATCCACCTCCAGGTCGCCCTTGCACTTGATTTCCAGGGCGATCCCGCCGTGGTGGATGAGCTGCGTCAGCATATGGTCGAAGAACTTCAGGCCGGTGTCCACGCCGGAAGGACCGCTGCCGTCCAGGTCCACGCGGACATAGATGTCGGTTTCGGCCGTCCGGCGGGCGACCACGGCGTTGCGCTCAGTGCTGCGGATGGTCTCGGCGATCTGAGCCCAGCTCAGTTCGCCGACCAGCAGCGCCCGAGCGCCGAGGTTCTCCGCCAGCTTGCGGTCGGTCTCGCGGTCGCCGATGACCCAGCTGGCCGCCAGGTCATAGGAGCCGTCAAGATACTTGCCGAACATGCCCGTGCCGGGCTTGCGGTTCGGGGAATGCTCTTCAGGCATCGACGGGTCGATCAGGATGTCGTCGAAGACGACCCCTTCGCCTTCCAGGGTCTTCAGGAGCAGGTTCTGGGCGGGCCAGAAAGTCTCTTCGGGAAAGGAGGGCGTGCCGAGGCCGTCCTGGTTGGAGGCCATCACGAGTTCGTAGCCCATGCCCGTCAGGGCCCGCATGCCGGAGATGGCGCCGGGCACGAATTCCACTTTTTCGAGCGCGTCGACCTGCTCGTCGGCGGGCTCGCGCAGCAGGGTGCCGTCCCTATCGATGAATATCGCCTTTTTCATATCGGTCGAGAGATTGGAGGAGTTTGTCGTTCTCGGAGGGGAGTCCGATGGTGATACGCAGGCAGCCCGCGCAGCCGCGCACGCGGGAGCGGTTGCGCACGATGATGCCGTCGGCGAGCAGGTGCGCGTAGAGCGTGTCGGGCTCATCCACCTGCACCAGCAGGAAGTTGGCGTCGCTCGGATAGACCCGGCGCACGAAACCGTAGGCGGGGAGCGCCGCGGCCACGCGCCCGCGCTGCGCCACGGTCTCGGCGACCTTCGCGTCCACGGGGGTCGCAAGCGCGCCGCTGACCAGATCCAGTGCTGCCTGGTTGATGTTGTAGGGGTACTTGACCATCGACATCAGGCGGATGACGTAGGCGTCGGCGAAGGCCATCCCGAGCCGCAGGCCCGCCAGGCCGTAGGCCTTGGAGAGGGTCTGCAGGACGATGAGGTTGGGGTACTCCAGCACCTTGGCGCGCAGACTGCCCTTGGCGCTGAAGTCGGCGTAGGCCTCGTCCAGCACCACGATGCCCGGGAAATCGCGCACGAGCGCCTCCAGCTCCGCCGGGTCGAAAGCATTGCCGGAAGGGTTGTTGGGGCTGCAGAGGAACATCAGCTTGGTGTGTGCGTCGCAGGCGTCCAGCAGCGCCTGGGCCGGGAGACTGAAGTCCGGTCCGAGCGGCACGCTGCGCACCGGGACGTCGTTGATGTCGGCGGCCACGGCGTACATCCCGTAGCTGGGGACGATGGCCACGGCGTTGTCGGCCCCGGGCGTGCAGAACACGCGGAAGCACAGGTCGATGGCTTCGTCGCTGCCGTTGCCCAGGAAGATGTTCTCCACCGGCAGGCCCTTGATGGCGGCGATCTGCGCCTTGAGCGCCTTCTGGTGCGGGTCGGGATAGCGGTTGTAGCCGGTGGGATAGGGGCTCTCGTTGGCATCGAGGAAGATGCCCAGCGGACCCTGGTATTCGTCGCGGGCCGTGCTGTAGGGGCACAGAGCGCGGATGTTGGGACGCACGAGCGCCTCGATGTCTTTAGGCGTTCTCATCTTGCAAACGGATTTTGACGGCATTGGCGTGGGCCTGCAGGCCCTCCGCCTCCGCCATCGTGACGATGGTCCCTGCGAGGCCCTCGAGGCCTTCGCGCGTGATCTCCTGCAGGGTCATCCGGCGGTAGAAACTGTCGAGGTTGACCCCGCTGAAGGAGCGGGCCCAGCCGCAGGTGGGCAGGGTATGGTTGGTGCCGGAGGCGTAGTCGCCCGCGCTCTCCGGGGTCCAGAGACCC
>JAEEGI010021013.1_pt1 | contig 13012 bp, 11 predicted proteins | sample 8958751 | NCBI WGS metagenome assembly JAEEGI01 (sample SAMN16246545, study PRJNA631951) | gut metagenome | biome: gut microbiome; feature: rumen; material: KS-attached | host: Bos | place: Iran: Karaj | collected 2018-10 | reverse complement strand
TAGGTTCATGTGTTAAACACAAACCGCACATCTGGCTTGAATCTAGATGATTCATTTCTGCTTTGTTCAGTTTTCAGGGTACGCCCGCCGACCCGGTCTCCCCGTTGGTCAGCTTGTTTATATTACATCTTCCTTTAGGGGTTTGTCAACCATTTTTTCGAGAAAATTTTAAAAGCCTTCGAAGCATATTTCAAACTTTGTCTAATATAATATGGATTGTTTTTGTGAATTTGAAGTATAATATTTTTGAAACACCAAGTAATTCTCTCCGAAAGCATGTCACATTTTTGCCACATTTCTCGCGTATCATAAAGGAACCGACAAAACAAAGATAAGGGAGGAATTTCAATGATCCCGATGCTGATTGCCGACGACAATACGGCAATCGTCGATATCCTGAAGACCTTCGCTACGCCCGCCGGATTTTCGGTAACGGCGGCGCGGGACGGCGAAGAAGCGCTGCGGCTCTTTCACGAGCAGCGTTTCGATGTGATACTGCTCGACGTGATGATGCCGAAAATGGACGGTTTTTCCGTGTGCCGCGCAATTCGCGCCGAATCCAACATACCGATCCTGATGATTACGGCCCGCGGCGAAGACTATGACCGCATCATGGGACTCGATATCGGCGCCGACGATTATATCGTGAAACCGTTCTCCGGCGCCGAGGTAATGGCTCGGGTTCGCGCCGTACTTCGCCGTCTGGAACGAACGGCAGACCCCGCGCAGCGCTCATTGTCCTGCGGCAGCCTGACGTTGTATCCCGACGAGATTCGCGCTACGGTCAACGGCGAAGCCGTATCATTGACACGAAAAGAATTCGATCTTTTATGCCTGTTTACGGAAAACAAAGGACGCGCTTTTTCCCGCGACCATCTTTTGGACCGTCTTTGGGGCTGGGATTACGAAGGCGATACGCGGACGGTGGACACGCACATCAAGCGGCTTCGTGCAAAGCTCGCGAAAATCCCCCATGAGGACTGGGATATCAAGACAGTCTGGGGCGTCGGCTACGCGCTGGAGGTGACGCCATGACCCGCCGTCTTCTGCTTTATTTTTCCGTGACGCTGCTGGTTTTCGCGCTGGTCATCGGCGGCGTTTTTGGATTCCTGTTCCGCCGCTATACTTTGAATCTGCACACCAACGACTTGAAAACGCACGCGGAGGCCATTGCTGCGTCCTTGTCGGGCAAGGACCAAATCGGCACCATGAGTACGCCTCCCGAAGAAACGGCTCCTTCCAGTACCGTCTCCCACGGTCCGCACGGCGACCGCCAAGTCAGGATGCGCCGCATGGGGGCGAACACTCCAACCGCACAGGTGCAAAGCAGCGCAAAAAAGCACGGTGAAATGGGAGCACACACCTATTGCCGCCGCCGTGTCTCCGAAACTCCCTCTCCTTCAGAGGAAAGCAACAGCAATCTCGGTCTCGCCTCGCTACTCAGACAGTTGAACGCCTTCACCGGGAGCGAGGTCTGGTTCGTAGACCGCACCGAACGCACGATTATTTTGAGCGGCACGGAAACAGGAACGGACTACACGGAGCTTCCCCCTGCCGCCGAAACGCTCTTGGAGGAAATATTCACGGGAAAAAACGTCGCCGGAGAAAGCTTCAACGCAATGCTGGACGTCCCTTCCGTGACTGCGGGCGCTCCAATCCGCGACGCCAATGGCAACGTGACGGGCGCGCTTTTGATGCATCGCCGCCTGTCGGACATCCACGCCAGCGAGACAGCCGGATTCCAGATCCTCGCGGTTTCCCTCATTCTCGCATTCCTGCTGGCGGCCATTCTGTCGTTTTTGTTGGCGCGCCGATTCATCCGTCCGCTTTCCATGATGGAGAAAACGGCGGCAGCTTTAGCCGACGGTCACTACGAGACCCGCAGCGGCGTCCGGCAGGACGACGAGATCGGCTCTCTTGCCCAAAGCCTTGACGTTCTCGCCCAGCGACTGGAATACGCTGCCGAGGAACGCTCGAAGCTGGACGCTATGCGGCGCGATTTCTTCGCCAGCATATCTCATGAACTCCGAACGCCGCTGACCGTACTGCGGGGTTCTCTCGACGCGCTCTCGTCGGGACTTGTCTCAGACGAAGAAAAACGACGCGAATATCTCTCTCAAATGGAAACCAGCGCCGTACACCTCTCCCGCCTTGTCAGCGATATTTTTGACCTTGCACGATTGGAGAATCCCGACTTTTCTATCGAAAAAACCGACGTCGATCTTTCCGACGCGCTTCGCGACGCCGTGCGCTCGGCCCGTCGCCTCGCCGCACCGAAATCAGTGGAGCTTCGGCTTACGGAAGCACCTCCGATTCCTATTCGCGGGGATTACGGCCGGCTTCGCCAAATGTTCCTCGCCGTGCTCGACAACGCCGTGAAATTCTCACCGAAGAATGCAGCAGTCGAAATCGACGTCGAAACGTCCGACGACCGGTGGAACATTTCCGTAAAAGACCACGGCCCCGGCATCGCCGCCGACCTCTTGCCGCACATTTTCGACCGTTTCCGCACGAACCGGGCAGGAGGTACCGGACTCGGCCTCGCCATCGCGCAGGAAATCGCCCGCCGCCACGACGTTATATTAGAAGCAAACAACGCCGAAGGAGAAGGCGCCATCTTCGCTTTTCGCGGTCATACGGCAGGCGGTCAACTGCCCCCGGCTTGATTCTGAAAGGAGCCTATCATGGAAATCGAACGTCAATTTTTGGTAAAGGACATTCCCCCTCTGCCCGCCGTCTTTGAAAACATTCGGCAGGGCTATGTGGCGCTCGATCCGGAGATTCGCATCCGGGCCATCGGAGATACGCAATACCTCTTGACCGTAAAACGCGGCTCCGGACTCGTCCGGGAAGAGTGGGAAACATCCATCTCCCGAAGGGAATTTGAAAACCTTTCCAAACGGTTGGAACCGGGAACGCGATTGATCGTAAAGCGGCGTTACCGCCTCCCGCTTCCAGACGGGCATATCGCGGAGCTTCACGTCCACGACGGTCATTTATCGAATTTTGCCTATGTCGAAGTAGAATTTCCCTCTGCGGAGGAGGCCGCCATATTTTCACCGCCCGAATGGTTCGGACGAGAAGTCACAGAGGACGCCCGCTTTTCTTACGGCACCTTTGCAAAAGCAGACGGCATGGAACAGGTGCAAAAGATTTTGGAGGAATCAGACATGACCCCTTCGGAACTGTCCATCCCTTTCGAGCGCTGCAACAAGCAGGGAAAAATTTTCGCCATTGCCAACCGTCTCGGCTACGATCTCGAGGGCTACGCGGAGCGTTATATGACCTCGGATTTGGCCACCAGCGGAAAGGATGACGACTATGCCTATTATCAAATCGCCTCCCCCTCCTATTCCCTCGATCTCATCGAAGACGAGGAACTATTGATGGAAAAGCCGACGGACGGGAAATATTCCAACGGCGAAGCCTATTGGGTCGGCTTCTTCTACAAATATCTCGGTCTTGCACTTTCGCTGCGCGGCAAAGCCCTTTTCGAAAAACTCCCATTCGCAAAAATGCACGAATTTTATCAATCCTACGGCGAGCTTCCCAAGGAAACCGCAGGAATGAAGCTGCTGAAACTCCTGCGGGAGGAAAACGAATAGAAACAGAGACCTCCTTCGCCTGTATCGGCCAAAGGAGGTCTCTGTTTCTATTTTGGCTTTTTAATGCGCCGTCAATCACAAAATATCGATATATTCGCCGTCCAGCGCCTTATTCATACTGCGCACGGCGCAGAATTTTCCGCACATGCTGCAGGTGTCGCCGTGGTCATCCTCCGGCATACGGCTTTCGCGGATTGCTCTCGCCGTCTCCGGGTCGAGAGCACAGGCGAACTGTTCATCCCAGTCCAGCTTGCGCCGAGCCTCCGCCATGCGGTCGTCTATTTCCCGTGCGCCGGGAACTCCCTTTGCAATATCGGCGGCGTGAGCGGCAATCTTCGCGGCGATGATTCCCTGTCGGACGTCGTCCACATTCGGCAGGGCCAAATGCTCCGCCGGCGTCACATAGCAGAGGAACGCCGCGCCATGCATAGCAGCTACGGCGCCGCCGATAGCCGAAGTTATGTGGTCGTATCCCGGAGCAATATCCGTCACCAGCGGCCCCAGCACATAAAAGGGGACGCCCATGCAAAGCGTCTTTTGCAGTTCCATGTTCGCTGCGATCTGGTTCAGCGGCACATGGCCGGGGCCTTCCACCATGACCTGCACGTTATGTGCCCAGGCCCGTTTCGTTAGTTCCCCGAGGCGAATCAGTTCGTCAATCTGGCAGGCGTCCGTAGCGTCCGCCAGACAACCGGGGCGGCAGGCGTCGCCGAGAGAAACGGTCACATCGTATTCCTCGCAAATATCGAGGATTTCGTCAAAATGCTCGTAAAAGGGATTCTCATTGCCCGTCATGCTCATCCACGCAAAAACGAGACTGCCGCCCCGGCTGACGATATTCATCTTTCGCCCATGCGCCTTGATTTTCCGGATTGTATCCCGCGTAATTCCGCAATGGATCGTCACAAAATCCACCCCGTCCTCCGCGTGGAGCCGAATCACATCCAAAAAATCCTGCGCCGTAAGCTCCGCCAAATCCTTTTGGCAGTGAATCACGCTGTCATACACGGGCACCGTTCCAATCATGGCCGGGCATTCCCGCACCAACTTTTGCCGAAAAGGGCGCGTGTCCCCGTGACTCGAAAGGTCCATGATCGCTTCGGCGCCGAGTTCCACCGCGCGCATGACCTTCTCCATTTCCATGTCGTAATCTGCGCAATCCCGCGAGACGCCTAAATTTACATTGATTTTCGTCCGCAGCATGCTGCCGACGCCCTCCGGATCAAGGCTTGCATGATTCCGATTCGCGCAGATTGCAACTTTCCCCTCGGCCACAAGACGCATGACCGTCTCCGGCGTCATGCGCTCCTTCTTCGCCACGCGCTCCATCTCCGGCGTCAGGATTCCCTTCCGTGCCGCGTCCATCTGCGTTGTATAAGTTCTGCCCATCTTCCGTTCCCCTCCAAAAAATAACGACTGCCGGAACGCTCACGTCAAGACGTCCTGCAGTCGTTTTCTTTCCCTACGTTGGCATTATCCAAATCAGGTCGTCGGTCGAAACGCACAGTTTCCTCTCAGCCCGTCCGCGAGCTCCCGTTCTCTATTCTGTTTTGCAGAAAATTTTCGCGCTCTTATTGTACCCCTTCATCGAAAAAGATACAAGTGGCAGGCTGAAACCGAACCTCCTGCTTCCTGCGGTTCGGTTTTCCTCGCCCCATGGCGCCTGACGCAAAGGAACTTGTTCCGCCGTTCCTTAACACAATGCCGGCATGAATTTTGCGAACAGGTATAATCCGTCTTTCCCCGCGCGGACTTCATGGTGCACCTTGGACGGCATGATGGAGATTACCCCCGGCGCGTAGTTGATTTCATGCCCGTCGTTGACGCAGACGCCGCTTCCGGCGATTACCTCGTGGGTTTCCAACTGCGGGTCGTGGATGTGGTCGAGAATGGCCTTGTTTGGCGCAATCCGCACAAGATGGAAGCTGTACGCGCCTCCGGTCTCTTTGGCCGTCAAGATATGCTTGAGTTCCACGCCCTCAAACGTGGGATGCTTCGACCAGGGAATATCCTTGAACGCCGTCGTTTTCCCCGGGATCTCGAACCGCCCCGTGTCAAATGCCTCGAATACTTTGTTTTCCATAATGATTACCTCCAATTCGTTTTGATGAGGCAATCATAACAAAAACCTTTTACCGTGCATTGGATAAAATTGCGGAGTTTGCAAATTGGTTCGGGGATATGCCCACCTGCTTTTTGAATACCCGGTCCAGATGGCTTTGGTCGCAAAATCCGACCATGTGGGCTACGTCGACGACTTTGTAACCTTGTCGCAGGAGCTCCTGCGCTTTCCGCACGCGGCACTGCATCTGGAACTGATGCGGCGTGAGCCCGTTTTCTGCGGCAAACTTGCGAATCATATGGTAGGAACTGATATTCACCTTTTCCGACATCGTCGCAACGCTGATTTCCATCGCCGGATTTCCGATAATTTCCTTTTTTATAATATCCAGCTCCTTGGAAACGTCGTCGCGCCTCGGAATGCAGGTGGTAATCATGGAATAGAAATCGGAAGCGGGCTGGATGGAGTGGCGGACGTCCGGGAACACCGAGAAATATTCCCCCGCGTTGCATGTGAACCGTTCGTCTTCAATACGGATAGAAACACTCCCTTCCGTGACAATCCCCAGCACATAATGCCCCGTATGCGTATGCGGCGGATAAGAGAACTGTGCGCGTTCAAGGCTCACAATTTCTATTCCTGTCGATTTGTCCTCGATAAAATCGAGCTTTCCCGTCTCGGGTTTTGCTTTCATGTCCGCCGTCCTCTTTCTTCGATCGCGCTGCTTTTCGTTTCCTAAATATTATATCACACGACGAATAATTTTAACTCCAGAGCCCTTTGCGGCAAAGCGATTTTTATTGACAGTTTCTTGTTTCAGGTGTATTCTGACCGTAAGACAACGGCGTCAGGAATGATTTCCTGCGCCGTTTTTCTTTTGGGATGAAGACGGGAGGCGTTGTTATGGCTGCATTCGAGAAAGTGAACTCCGGCATAGACAAAATGGATTCGGCGCTGGACTATATCCGCATGGGCGACAACGTGGTCTGGCAGGTCTCGTCTCTCGACGAATTTCGCGTTTTCGCCGGCGCGTTTGCCGCCCAGGCGGTCAAAGACCGCAGGAATCTCATTTATATCCGTTTCGCCGGTCATGATCCCATCCTTGCGCCTATGCCCGGTCTCAAAATCGTAAACATGGAACTGTCTCATCTGTTTGAGACGTTCACGATCAATATTCACAATCTGATTGCCGACGAAGGAAAAGATGCCTTTTACGTTTTCGACTGCCTTTCCGAACTGGAGGAGGCATGGGCCACTGATTTGCTGATGGGCGATTTTTTCCATTTGACCTGCCCGTTCCTCTTCGAGCTCGATACGGTGGCGTACTTCCCGGTAATCCGCGGTCGCCACTCCTTTGACGCCATCGCGAAAATACGCGACACCACGCAGCTCTTTCTTGACGTCTATCCGAAAGCGGATGACGGGAACGAACTCTTTGTCCGTCCCGTGAAGGTCTGGAACCGCTATTCGCAGACCATGTTCAACCCGCACAAATACGACCTGCGTACCGGGGAATTCTCCCCCGTTTCCGAAAGCGTCGAAATCAGCCGATTTTATCAAAGGATGAATCAGGCCGGAGCGGAAACGGCCGACCAGAATATGGACAGCTGGGAGCGTTTTTTCCGCCAGACAAAACTCAAATACAAGAGCGGAGACGACGTCTCGGAAGAATGCAGCCGAATCTGCGATATCATGCTGACCCGCGACAAGAGGATGCGCGAGCTCATAAAAGAAAATTTCAACCCGCAGGATTATTTTGAAATCCATTCCCGTATGGTGGGCACGGGAATGATCGGGGGCAAAGCCTGCGGCATGCTCTTGGCCAGAAAAATCGTGGAAAATAAGAGCCCCGATATTTTTGGCCGTATAGAACCCCACGATTCTTTCTATATCGGTTCCGACGTCTTTTATTCCTTTATCGTGGACAATGGATTCTGGGATCTGAAAATCAGGCAGAAGACCGAGGAGGAATATTTTTCGCTGTCCGGGGAATTATCCGAGAAAATCATGAACGGGAAATTCTCGTCCACGATGGAAGCCGAGTTTCGCAGAATCTTGGAATACTATGGCAGCGATCCAATCATCGTCCGGTCCAGTTCGATTTTAGAGGACGGCTTCGGAAACGCCTTCGCGGGAAAATATGACTCTGTCTTCTGCGGCGGAATCGGCACGCCCGAGGAACGTCTCGCCGCCTTCGAGCAGGCGATACGTATCGTCTACGCAAGCGCGGTCAGCACATCGGCGCTGGATTACAGAAAGCGGCGGGGACTTGAGAAAAACGACGAACAGATGGCGCTGCTCGTCCAGCGGGTTTCCGGCTCAAGATACGACCATTTTTTCATGCCCAGCGCTGCGGGCGTCGGGTATTCCATAAGCCCGTATCGACTTGGTTCCGAACGCTCGGAAGACGGAATGCTTCGCCTTGTGGCGGGGCTCGGCACAGCGGCGGTAGACAGGAGGACCGGTTCATATCCGCGTATCGTGTCTTTGGATAATCCGTCAAAGGTCATGCTGACTTCGTTTTCCGACAGGCACCGTTTCTCCCAACGGCTGATTGACGCCGTCAGCAGCGAGACCGGCAAGGAGGAGAGTTTCGATTCCGAAAACATCCGGGCTTCCCTTCCGGACTACCTTGTAAAGACGCTGTTTTCCCACGACAGGGACGCCGAGCGGATGATGGAGGAGCGGGGGCAGCGGCGGCAGATCCTTTTCGTGTCCTGCGAGGAAATCGTGGAGAACGAGGCTATCATGGAGGATATGCGCGGCATATTGCGAATGCTCCAGTCGGCGTACAAGAATCCGGTGGATATCGAATACACGATCAACATTTCACCGCACATGGAATATGTAATCGACATTCTCCAATGCCGTCCGCTTCAAACGGCAGGCGACGGTCAGCGCGTAACCATACCGGCAAAAGAGACTTTTGAAAAAGTCCTGATAGAGACAAAAGGCGTATCGATGGGATTCTCGCGGAGCTTTTCCATCGACGTGCTCGTTTATATCGACGCCGTCGCCTATTATGAAATGCCGTACAATGAAAAGTACGAGGTCAAATCGGCTTTGGCGGCCGTCAACTGGAAACTTCGCGGGCAAAACAAAAGAATGGCGCTGGTGACGCCGGGCAGGATCTGCACTTCTTCTCCCGAGCTTGGCGTCCCCTCGGCTTTTTCCGACATCAGCGAATTTGACGCCATCATTGAAGTGTCCGAATCGAGCGTCGGCTTCATGCCGGAGCTGAGCTACGGCAGCCACGTCTTCCAGGATTTGGTGGAGGCCAGCATCCTCTATTCCGCCATTTTCGAGGACGACACCACGCTTTCCTTTGAGTCGGACTCCTTCCGCTCCATGCCAAATTCACTGGAGAAATATTACGGCTCTGCTGAAAAACTGCAAAACGTTGTCTATGTGTACGAGGCCCCTCCCGATGAAATCATGCTGTACTACGATATGTCCTCCGAGCATCTCCTGATTGGAAAATCAGAGACGCCCTGATAAAGCACGCCCTTTCAAGCCGATTTTCCGCCTGACGCACAAAAAATGCGAGCATGACGCACAATGCTCGCATTTTTATTTTGCAGAAACAAGAGAACGTTCCTAAATAATATCTTCCAATCAGCGCGACTGACATCATATCCGCACGCTGTTGAAAAGCAATCTTCGGAATCAGAAAAGGAAATTCAGCTCCCCGAAGAAGGTGGAAGCATCCACATCCTTATCTCCCTGCGCGATACCCATGGTCTTGCCGTCAAAGTACATCAAAGACCCGACCACGTTCCTGGCAAAAGCGTAATCGACGCCAATCTCACGGCCCTTTTGACCGAGGCCCAACGCCGTATCGGTGGGAGCCCATGCGGCAAAGCGGCCCAACATGCGAAGCCGGAACCAAATGCCGTAAGAACCGGGCTTTTGAGGATCCACGCCCTTGTAGTTGATTTGGAAGGTCCAAGCCCGCCGCTGTCCTTTCTTTGCGAGATTCCCGGTGCCGCTATTCACACGGTCGGGGGCTGTGTTCCAGTCGATGGCAAAATCCGCGGATAGGTTCTTGCTGAATTTATATCCTACTCCTACGCTCCAAATGTTGGCTGCATCCTTATTATAAAGGAAGTTCAGCACTTCCTCGTTTTTGAAACGATGCCAGCCCACGCCCCATGTCCATTTCGAGGCACGGTCATTGTAGATTTCCACGCCCTGATAGCTGGCGGTGTAATTCTCCGGCTCCGCGGCATTCCCCGGGAATCTTATCACCGGGAATCTTGCCATGCCGTTGGGATAGCGGTTGGTCCTGCCGGCGGTAAGGCCGACTTTAACTTCCTTGCCGAATACGATCTGCCCTCCGGCCAAACTGTCGTCGGCAATCATTCCGCTGTCCACTGCGGTGTAAAAGGGGATTTTTCCAAGCCTTATAGACGTATTGCCGTAACTCCCCTGCACCCATACGCGGTCCACGCAGAACTCAGGATCCGCGTCCATGGTGGCGGAAGCCGCTCCCCCTGCGGAGTTCTTTGCCGTGTTCATGTCGGTGTTGTAGTCCATCCGAGCCTTGGCAGTCCAGTTTTCGTTGATCTTCATTTCCGGCTCGAAACGCAGCGTCACATATTGGGACGTAATCCTGTCCATTCCGTCGGAGTGGACATTCTTATAACGGTAACGAACCTTGCCGCCCCATTTCACGTTGTCCACCTTTTTTTCCAGCGCGGACACCCGCACGCCGAGGCTGTTCAGCTCCTCGGCGAACTCCGCCGCCAGCTTGTCGATCAGCGCCTTATCGCCGCCGCCTTTCGCCATTGCCCGTGCGACCATCTGAGCCATTTCATATCGGGTGATTTCCTGTTCCCCGCGGTAAGTGCCGTCGCCGTATCCCTCTATGACGCCGTCGGCGGCCAGTTGAGACACTGCATCATACGCCCAGTGATCTCCGGGAACGTCCTCGAAAGGATTCGCCGAGACGGCGGATGGATTTGCAGCGCCGAAAACGACGGCGGCCAAAACCATGAATGAAATTTTATTCCTCATCTGCTTCATACAATTCCACTCCAATATAATAGATTGTCAGAAATCACGAAGGCGCTTCCGCCCGTCTTTTTCCGACAGACAATCCTTTTACGGCAGCACGCCCAAGGTTTGAGCGAGAAGGATCGTTTGCCCGTCCTGCAAATGGGCCGCCTCGCTGAACGCAGCATGATCGACGGAAGCGCGCACGCAAGTCCCGATTCCCTCGGCTGCGGCCACCAGCGCTACGCTTTGCGCCATCGTTCCGGCGGCGATACTGTCGAAAAGCACCTGTTTCTCGCCGGAGGGACCACGACCGGCATTCTCCCAAGCAGCAGAATTTCCTACATAGACCAAGTTCAGCGGCGCCTCCCCCACGAAAGGCTGCCCCGTGGTTGTGGTCATGCGGAAATCTCCCTCGGCGATTGACTGCAAGGTATGGGTTTGGGGCTGGTAAAGAAAAATCCCTTCGGCGGTCACGGCATAAACCTCCACGCTGTGAACACCTAAAGCGGCAGGATTGGTACGGCCGTCGGAGTCCGGACGATTGACGCCGTTTGCCGCCCATAAAATATGGGAAAGCTGCGAAGGAGTGAGCTCTTCCCCGGAAAAGCTGCGGCTCGTCTGCCGTTTCGCCAGCGCCTGCATAACGGACATGCCGGCTTCCATTTGCGGATTGGGCAATGAAATATCAGCAGCCTTCGCCACGCTCGGCGCTACGGGGGTGAAAAGCACACATGATACGACGCAAACGCTCGAAAGAGCAAATTTGATTCTTGAACGTACGGAATCAGACTTCACTACACTCATCTCCAGTTCTTGCATATAAAAATAATACGTCACGGATTCCACCGACCGAATCACGGGACACGCATCCGCATCCACAACGATTCGCGTTCGCCATCACCTCCATGGACTTAATAATTCGGCGCAGGCCCTGTTATTCCTTCCTTTTCTTCCAAGAATAACGAGGAACCGTCTTCCTATTTCCGCTTCACATTTTCACTACCATAAATATACTGAAAAAGGGGGCATTTGTCATCCCCGTTTTGAGGAACAACTTCCGCAAAGTAATATGCGCTGAAATATGGTATAATATGAAGTAGTGTGAAAGGCAGGGTGATATCATGTTTCGTTTTTTGCTGACCATACTGTTCGCGCTGTTGACGGTAAGCGGGCCGTGTCTGGCCTCTTCGGCTGCCGAGCCGGAGAAACCTGCGCCGGAAAAACCCAAGCAGCATATCCTATTGCCCCACGAACATAAAGAAAGCTGCGAACTGACCACGGCCGAACCGGTGCAGATTATCTGCATCCTGGATCGGTCGGGCTCCATGCAAAGACTCACAGGCGACGTCATCGGCGGATATAATTCCTTCCTGGCGCAGCAGCGGAAGGAACCCGGCACGGCAGAAGTAACGACAGTGCTGTTTGATAACAAGTATGAAACAATCGCAACGGCCGTTGATTTACAGGAAGCGCCGGAACTGACCTCGAAAACGTATTACGCCCGCGGCACAACCGCTTTGCTGGACGCCATCGGCCGGACCATCATGGAAACAGTCGGCCGAATGGAAAAGAACGACATTTGCCCCTTGAAGCGGCGCGTCTTGTTCATGATCATGACCGACGGGCTGGAAAACGCCAGCCATGAATATGACAAAGCCTCTGTAAAGGCCTTGATCGAAGCGACCACGAACGACTATCACTGGAATTACATCTTCATGGGCGCCAACATCGACTCCGTCGCCGAGGCGGGCGCATTAGGCATCCGTGCCGACCACGCAATGGACTACGCCCATGACAGCGAAGGCGTCCAAGAGTCCTTCTCCCGCATGAATGAAGCCGCGAAAGAAGCACGCGAAAGCGGGAACGTCGGTGAGAATTGGAAAACGGGGCAGTAAGTTCTCTCCTATAAAGCCATCAGGCGGGGTTTTCCCCGCCTTTTTATATAACGAAATGAGAAAGCAAAGCGGGACACTGAGCGATTTACAGATTTTATGGCATTTTAATCCTGCGCTCAGCATCTTCCAATTTCCCTTCGGTATGATACAGCCAAGAAGAATAGGTTGGTTCAAAAGACAGGAGGGATTAACATGTTCGCATGGAAGAATCGAAAGAAGCTTGCAGGAGCTGTCGCCCTTTTCGCAGTTTGCGGATTGCTTGCCGGCTGCGACGACGGCCATCACCGTCCGCCGCCCCATCATCCACCGGGTCCTCCGCACGAGGGTCATCGCGGCGGCCACTACCGGCCTGATCATCACGGTCATCGCCCGCCTCCGCGGGGCGGCCATCACCGGAGATACGCTTCCTTTGAGGGCGCCTATTTAGCCTATGCGCTGAATGACGCAGTGAT
>JAEEGI010021011.1_pt1 | contig 13012 bp, 9 predicted proteins | sample 8958751 | NCBI WGS metagenome assembly JAEEGI01 (sample SAMN16246545, study PRJNA631951) | gut metagenome | biome: gut microbiome; feature: rumen; material: KS-attached | host: Bos | place: Iran: Karaj | collected 2018-10 | reverse complement strand
CCAACCGTCCGCTTGTGGCTTTCGGCCAGAAAAACGGCATCCGCTACGGCTTTGTGGTGGGCGACGGACTGTGGCGCTGGCCTTTGGCCGACTACCAGCAAAACGGCTCCAGCGAGGCGTTCGGCACATTTTTGGACAAAACATGCACCTACCTCGCACAGCAGTCGGCAAAAGAGAAATTCGTGGTACGGGCCGAGGCCGCTTTCGCCGAGAACGAGGTGATAACCCTCGACGCTGAGCTGTACAACGACAATTTCGAGCTGGTGAACAGTCCCGAAGTGTCGCTCTCCATCGCCGACGAGAAAGGCACAAGTCGCAACTTTGCTTTCGCGCGCACGCAAAACGCCTACACCGCCGCCATCGGCACATTGCCGCAAGGCCGCTACACATACACCGCAAAAACCTTTTTCAACGGAAAAAACTACCATAAAAACGGCACTTTCGCAGTTCAGAAAAACGACATCGAAGGCCACAACCTCACCGCCGACCACAGCCTCTTAAATACCATTGCACAAAACAGCGGCGGACAGATGCTCTATCCGCGACAGCTTTCGCAGCTGCCCCAACTACTTAAAAACCGCGACGATATACGAAATGTAATGTTCAGCCGTTATAAATATTCCGAGCTGATAAAACTGCCGTGGCTTTTCGTGGCCATTGTTCTTCTTCTGGCTATCGAATGGACGGCACGACGCTACAAAAACGACATTTAACACACCGCACAAAGCAATGAAAACCAATCCGTTATCACTACTAAAATCGGAGTTTGCAAAAAATTCGCTTACTCTGGTCTCCAGCAGTTTTATCGGACAGGCCATTGCGTTGCTCATCTACCCTCTTATAACACTACTTTTCTCCCAGTCCGACTTAGGGTTATATGCCACCTGGCTCAGCATTGTGGATGTGCTAACCATTTTATCCACAGGAAAATATGAAGAGTCGGTGATGCTTGGCAAAGATAAAAGGGAGGCTGCAGCCACGGCTCGTCTGGCAATGCGTGTAAACACGGTGTTCTCGCTTGCTGCGGTGGCGGTGGTGGCGGTGATTTTCGCTCTCGGCAAAGCCGACTACACAGTGTTCCTCATCCCCCCGATGATTTTCTTCTGCGGCACTACGCGGGTGTATCAGGCGTTATTCAACTACGCAAAAGCCTTCGGACAGATGGCCTTTTCCAATATCGCCAACAGTGTGGCGGCGGCGGTGGCAAAGCTGGCTGCCGGTTTCGCACATCTCACCAACGGCACCCTGCCTGCAGGTAGCCTTGTGGGACAAATGGTCGGCAACATCAACTACCGCATTGCCCTGCACCGTCTGCAACTGCCCAAAACCACGTGGGCCGAGGCTAAGGAGATGGCCTCGCTGCGGCGCAATTTCCCGTTGTTCTCGATGCCTAAAGGCTTTGTCAACAGCTTTTCGTACAACCTGCCGTTCATACTCCTCGCCTATTATTTCGACAACGCCTATATCGGACTTTTCTCGCTGGCGATGACCTGCTCCTTCCGGCCGGTAAGTTTCTTCTCGGGAGCTTTCCACAGCGTGCTTTACAAGAATTTCTCGGTACGTTACCGCGAAAACCAGCCTCTTATCCCGAATACCAACAAATTTATCGCACTCAACGCCCTTGTTTTCATTCCTGTTTTCGTGTTGGGCGGCGTTTTTGCCAACAACATAATTGCTCTGCTTTTCGGCAGCCAATGGACGGCCTGCACGCCGTATCTGCTTATGGTACTGCCGTGGATTTTCATCAGCCACCTCACATCGTCGCTGTCGTTTCTGCCAAGCATTTTTTCCACCCAGCGCACCGATATGATACTTAATATCGTGCTTTTCGTGCTGCGACTTGCGGCATTGATAATTGGTATTGTGTACGCCGATTTTGCTTTGGCAATAGCCCTTTTTGCGATAGTAAGTGCGGCAATGAGTCTGATAACCCTCGGCTGGTACTACAGCCTGGCTTTACGTTTCGACAAATCGATAAAATAAAAAAGGCCGGAGTTTGCCACTCCGACCTTGGTTTATTCGTATTTATCCCTTTATCATTCATTTAGTGGATTTGGAATCCAGGCCATTATTGTGAAAGCCTGCTCCGAGTTGGCAGCTGTGGTGGCCACGTTCATATACACTTTTTCGGTGTCGGCGGTAATTGAAACTATCCCGCTATAGCTGGATGTGGTGTTGGTTATTACAATCTGCTGTGTTTGTGGACTATAGCTATCCATATTGAAATTCAGCACATTGGTTGTGTTGTAGGCAACATGCATCTGCCAGCCGGCATACTGGGTTTCCAGCCCGCCGGTTTCACCTTCGAAACTTACGTGCAAATTGCCCGAAGCAAGGGCTTGGTTTATCATATTGGAAATGTATTCGTTCAGTCCGTCGTTCTGTATCTGGGTAATGGTCCATGTGTATGGCACGATGTTGAAATGAGTGTAATCGGGCTCATTATTGGGTTCGGGCTGCTCAGAGGTGTTGGGTTTGTCATTATCTTCGGTTTTGTCGCACGACACAAAAGCGAGGCTCATTGCCAAAACAACGGCTGCAAAAAGAATGAGGTGTTTTTTCATGGGTTTGATTTTTTATTAATTAACAACTTTATCTAAAACGTTAAATTGTTTTTTTTATTATGCTGCTGTTTGAAAAAGTTACAAATGCGCGCCACAACCGCCTTTGCTACACATTGTCAAGCATTTACAAAAGTATAAGGCTTAAGGTTGGGCGAAGTGCGGAATTTTACGCTTCGACACCGCTGCTGCAAGGCGTTTCTGTTTTTTCCACCATGCCCCACGGCGGCGTTGAGCTGACTTTCTGGCACCGTTATTACCAAATCGCCTGCGGGCAACGTGGCTTTGCCGAAAATGTCGTGCCATATCTCGGTCTGCACCAACTCCTTGAAAGCCACATGGAAAGGTCCGGCCAGATAGTCGGTGTGGCTGATGAAACCTTCGGTGGGGTGCAGGCCCACGCGCAGCACGGTTATATTGTTGGTTTCGAAGAGGCAGAGTATGTCTTTGCACTGATTTACAGCCTCTTGCAGGGTAAGCGGAGTGTAAAGTCCCTGTTCGTACCATCGTGCCAGCAGGGTGCGGGCCACCACAAGGGTTGGATAGATGCGGGTGTTGGTGGCGCCCAGCTCGATGATGCGGCGGGCGGTGCGCAGGGATTTCTCGGCAGTGTCGCCGGGCAGACCCAGCATCATCTGCATACCCACTTCGATGCCACGTTTTTGGATAATCGCCGCCGCACGCTCCACGGTTTCAGCGGTGTAGCCGCGACGTATGCGGGCAAGCACCTCATTGTCGAGCGACTGCACACCCAATTCCACGGTGGTGACGCCGTTGGCTTTAAGGAAATCCACTTTTTCGTCGCTTATATAGTCGGGACGGGTGGAAAGGCGTATGCCCTGCACTCCGAGCCGTTGGCAGTAGGGCCGCACAAGGTCGAACAGGCGTTGCTGCTCCGACATGGGGATACCGGTGAAATTGCCCCCGAAAAACGCCAGCTCCACATGGGTGCCCGCCTCGAAAGTGGAGGAGTAACGCTCGATGGTGGCCGTAATTTCCTCGTCCGTAGGCATTTTCTGCTGACCGGAGATCACACGCTGGTTGCAGTATATACACTGGTTGGGACACGACACTTCGGGTACGAAGATAGGAATGGTGCGGTGCTTTGTTTTTGTCATTGATGCTTGTTTTGGCTGTGCAAAGATAAGATTTTTTGAAAAAATATGGGAAGTTTCGATATTTTTTCTTATCTTTGCAAAACAATTTTTTGCGAATCACAATAAGGATTATTCCGTTGTGAAAACATTCAGGGCGGGGATTTATCCTCGCCCTTTTTTCTAATTAAAACATTAAAAAAATGAAGAAAATATTAGGTCTCGACCTCGGTACAAACAGCATCGGCTGGGCAGTGGTAAACGAAGCGGAAAATGCACAAGAAAAATCCTCTATTATAAAATTAGGTGTAAGGACTATCCATTACGACAATTTTGTTAGCACAGAAACTGGAAAAGAATCAAAAGAACCAGTAAAAGATTTTTGCGGAGGAAAAGGAATATCGTGCAATGCAGGAAGAACCCTCAAAAGAAGTATGCGTCGCAACCTTCAGCGTTATAAACTTCGTCGTGAGAACCTTATTGCTATTTTGAAAGAACATCATTTTATAACAGATGTAACAATTCTTTCTGAAAATGGTAATAATACCACTTTTGAAACATACCGTTTGCGAGCAAAAGCAGCCACCGAGGAAATTTCGCTGCAAGAATTTGCCAGAGTGCTTCTGATGATCAACAAGAAACGCGGCTATAAGAGCAGTCGCAAAGCAAAATCTACCGAAGAAGGTCAGTTGATTGATGGAATGGAAGTTGCAAAGCAGTTGTACGAAAACAACCTTACCCCTGGACAATTGTCTTTAAACCTTCTGAAACAAGGAAAGAAATATTTGCCCGACTTTTATCGTTCAGACCTACAAACCGAATTTGACAAACTTTGGAACTTTCAAAAACAATTTTATCCTGAATTACTTTCTGATACTTTAAAAGAAAATTTAAAAGGAAAAAATAAAAGTCAGACGTGGGCAATTTGTGCAAACCCTTTTAAAATTGTAGGCATAAAAAGAAACACAAAGGGTGCCGAACTAAAAATTGAAAATTACCAATGGCGAACAAATGCCCTTACTGAAAAAATGGATTTAGAAGAGCTTGCAATTGTACTTCAAGAAGTAAATGGACAAATCAATAATGCAAGCGGTTATTTAGGCAATATCAGCGATAGAAGTAAAGAACTTTATTTCAACAATATGACAGTTGGACAATTCCAAATGGCACAACTGGACAAAAATCCAAATTATAGTCTTAAAAATCAAGTTTTTTATCGTCAGGACTATTTAAATGAATTTGAGCGAATTTGGGAAACACAAGCAAAATTCCACAAAGAACTAACGCCAGAACTAAAAAAAGAAATACGTGACATTGTTATATTTTACCAACGACCACTCAAATCACAGAAAGGTTTAATTTCTTTCTGCGAGTTCGAAAGCCAACATATTGAGGTAGAGATTGACGGAAAAAAGAAAACAAAAACTATTGGCTTACGTGTCTGCCCGAAATCTTCGCCGTTATTTCAAGAATTTAAGATTTGGCAAATACTTAATAACGTGCAAGTAATAAGCGAGAAAAGCAAGCGATATCTCTCGCAAGAAGAAAAAGAGGCTTTGTTTGTCGAACTTAACTATAAAGAAAAACTATCAAAAACCGATGCGCTTAAACTACTTTTCAAAAATCACAAAGAACTTGACCTCAATTTCAAGGAACTGGAAGGCAACCGTACACAAGCTGAACTTTTTAAAGCATACCAAACTATAGTTGAAATAACTGGACACGGCGAGCACGATTTCTCCAAAATGGAATCAAGCAGTGCCATTGAGATTGTTACCGATGTGTTTACTGCATTAGGATTCAATACCAAAATTTTAAAATTTGATTCTTCGCTTGATGGGAAAGCCTTTGAACTGCAACCGATGTACCAACTTTGGCATTTGCTTTATTCTTTTGAAAGCGACAAAACAGAACTTGTCAACGGTAACCTGATTGCAAAACTACAAGAAAAATATAATTTCGACAAAGAATCGGCCACAATTCTTGCTGGCATAACATTCCAGCCCGATTATGGTAGTTTGAGCTCCAAGGCTATGCGAAAAATACTGCCATTTATGAAAGAAGGTAACGAGTATAGTTTAGCTTGCGAATACGCTGGCTACCGACACTCTAAAAACTCTCTCACAAAAGAAGAAATACAAAACAAAGTCTTGAAAGACAAACTGGAGCTTATTCCCCGCAATAGTCTTCGTAATCCTGTTGTTGAAAAGATTCTTAACCAAATGGTGAATGTTGTGAATGGTATTGTAGAAGAGTACGGCAAGCCCGATGAAATACGAATAGAATTAGCTCGCGAACTTAAAAAATCAGCAAAAGAGCGCGAAGAAATGACAAAGAAAATCAACGCCTCGTCGAAACTTCACGACGAATACACGAAAATACTGCAAAAAGAGCCATTCTGCCTAACGCACGTCAGCCGAAACGACATCATTCGCTACAAGCTATATTTGGAACTGAAAGACAACGGTTTTCACACCTTATACTCAAATACATACATCCCGCAAGAAAAACTGTTTAGCAAAGAGTTTGATATTGAACATATTATACCTCAAGCAAAACTTTTCGACGATTCTTTTTCAAACAAAACGCTTGAAGCACGACAAGTGAACCTTGAAAAAAGCAATGCTACCGCTTTCGATTTTGTTGAAAGCAAATATGGAATCGATGAGCTGCAGAAATATCAGAACCGTATTGATAAATTATTGGCCGACAAGGCAATAAGCAAAGCCAAGCACGACAAACTACTTATGAAGGAATCCGACATTCCATCGGGCTTTATCAATCGCGACTTGCGTGATTCACAATACATTGCCAAAAAAGCAAAAGAAATACTGGAAAACATTGTACGTTTTGTTGTACCCACAACTGGCTCAATAACCGACCGTCTGCGCGAAGATTGGCAACTTGTGGATGTAATGCAGGAACTCAATTGGGACAAATACGACAAACTTGGTTTAACCGAAATTATTGAAGGCCGCGACGGTCAACGAATTCGCCGCATAAAAGAATGGACAAAGCGCAACGACCATCGCCACCACGCTATGGATGCTCTCACAATTGCCTTCACAAAACGCAGTTTCATTCAATATCTGAACAATTTGAACGCACGAGTGCAAAAAGGTGTTGATGATTGGATTGATTTAGATATGGTGGAAATAACATTATTAGACAAAGAACAGCGCAAAACTGCCGTTTATGCTATTGAACGAAAGGAACTTTACCGAGACAACCACGGCAAGTTACGCTTCAATCCGCCAATGCCGCTCGATGAGTTCCGCGCCGAGGCCAAACGGCAATTGGAAAACACACTGATTTCAATTAAGGCCAAAAACAAGGTAGTTACACGAAATATCAACAAAGCGAATAACTCTGTTACTACAGAAACAACAGATAAAAACGGAAATAAAATAACTATCAAAGGACAATTGGCAAAAACACCTCGTGGACAACTTCATTTAGAAACAGTTTACGGCCGCTGTCAGCAACCAGTTGTGAAAGAAGAAAAAGTGAATGCCTCTTTTGACAGTGCGAAGATTGCTACGGTTGCCTGTCCTCGTTATCGCGAAGCTTTGCTCAAGCGTCTGACCCAATTCGACAACGATGCAAAAAAAGCTTTCTCGGGCAAAAACTCTCCCGAAAAAAAACCTATATGGCTCGATAATTTGCACACGCTTAAGGTTCCCGAAAAAGTCAAGACAATTACTTATGAAACCGCATATACCATTCGCAAAGAAGTATCGCCCGATTTGAACATTGAAAAAGTCGTTGATAAACGCATTAAACAGTTATTGGAAAACCGCCTGAAAGAATTTGGCGGCGATGCAAAAAAAGCCTTCTCAATTTTGGATGAAAATCCGATTTGGCTCAATAAAGAAAAAGGTATCAGCATAAAACGAGTTACAATATTTGGTATCAATAATGCCGTTGCCTTGCACGACAAACATGATAAGGATGGCAAGCCCGTTCTTGATGAAAACGGTAATAAGCAACCCGTTGATTTCGTCAATACCGGCAACAACCACCACGTGGCCATTTACCGCAAGCCAAAAATTGACAAAAAGGGTGAAACTCTCCTTGACGAAAAAGGAAATATGCAATATGAACTCGATGAAAATGTTGTTTCTTTCTACGAGGCCACTTCGCGTGCTATGTTGGGATACCCGATAATTGACAAGGAATACAAGAAAGACGAAGGCTGGCAGTTTATGTTCTCTATGAAACAGAACGAATATTTTGTTTTCCCGCGTTATGATGAGCAAGGCAATATGATTTTCAATCCATTAGACCACGATAAAGAATGGTACTGCAATCCTGCTAATTATGCCGAGATTAGTCCTAATTTGTTTAGGGTGCAATCAATATCAAAAGTTATGTATGGGAATAATGCCGTCAGAGATTATATATTCAGACACCATTTAGAAACCATTGTAACTTCGAAGTTGAAAGGCGTTACATATCAGCAATACAAATCTCTTTCTTTTGCTGATAAAATTTTAAAAGTTAGAGTAAATCATATTGGAAAAATTGTTTCTATTGGTGAGTATTAATATTGACTATCTATGAGCAACATAAAACTATTTCAAAACAAAAAAATCCGTTCCGTATGGAACGATGAAGAGGAACAGTGGTATTTCGTTGTGGAAGATGTGGTTGCCGCACTAACCGATAGCGCTGACCCAAAGCAATATGTAAAACGTATGAAACTGCGCGATGCAGAATTGGCCAAAGGGTGGGTACAATTTGTACCTACCCTTGTAGTTCCCACCGCTGGCGGTAAGCAACGAATGAGCTGCGCCAATGTAAAATGCCTGCTCCGCATCATCCAATCCATACCCTCGCCCAAAGCCGAGCCTTTCAAACAGTGGCTGGCCACAGTAGGCTACGAACGTATGCTCGAAATCGAAAACCCGGAGCTGGCACAGGAACGCATGAAAGAACTGTACGAAAAGAAAGGCTACCCCAAGGACTGGATCGACAAACGTCTGCGCGGCATAGCCATCCGCCAGAATCTTACCGACGAATGGAAAAAACGTGGCATCACCGAGGAACGCGACTTTGCCATCCTCACCGCAGAAATAAGCAAAGCCACCTTCGGCATGACTCCCTCCGAATACAAGGAATACAAAGGCCTCACCAAGAAAAACCAAAACCTGCGCGACCACATGGACGACCTCGAACTTATCTTCACCATGCTGGGCGAACGTGTTACCACCGAAATCTCTGAAAAAGAACAACCCGACACCTTTGCCAAAAGCAAAAACATAGCACGCAGGGGCGGAAATGTGGCCGGCAAAGCACGCGAAGCCACCGAAAAGGAACTCGGTAGAAGCGTGATTTCCGACAAAAACTTCCTGCCCGACAGCCAAAACCCTAATTTAGAAGAATAGCAATGGTAAAACGCACCCTCTGTTTCAGCAATCCCGCCTACCTGTCGTTAAAAAACGGACAATTGGTAATTAAAATGCCCGAACTGGAAAACGTGAAATCCGTTCCCGACTCTTTCAAGCAGGAGTTTGTAAAAACCATCCCCATCGAGGATATAGGAGTTTTGGTTATCGACAATCAGCAAGTAACTTTTACACAAGGCATTATGGAAGCATTGCTAGAAAACAACAGCGCTGTGATTACCTGCGACAGCCGGCACCTGCCTACCGGACTACTGCTCCCCCTTAGCGGCAACACCACACAAACCGAACGTTTCCGCTACCAGATAGATGCCTCGCAACCTCTCAAAAAACAGCTCTGGCAACAAACAGTGCAATGCAAGATTCGCAACCAGGCGGCCGTGCTGCACCAAAGCACCGGAGCGGTGGTGAAAAACATGCTTGTGTGGGCCAACGACGTTAAAAGCGGCGACAGCGACAACCTCGAAGGCCGTGCCGCAGCCTACTATTGGCGCAACCTTTTTCCGCAACTGCCCGATTTCACACGCAATGCCGACGGCATTTCGCCAAACAATATGCTCAACTACGGCTACGCCATTCTGCGTGCCGTGATAGCCCGCTCGCTGGTGGCCAGCGGCATGCTCCCCACTCTCGGCATACACCACCACAACCGCTACAACGCCTACTGTCTGGCCGACGACATTATGGAACCCTACCGCCCGTATGTTGACAAACTTGTTATCGACCTTGTAGGGGAAATCGGCTTTGCCGAGGAAATCAACACCTCTATAAAAATGAAACTTCTGCAAATACCTGTTACCGAAGTGTTTATCGGAGGACAACGCAGTCCGCTGATGGTGGCGGCACAGCAAACCACGGCATCGCTTTTCAAATGCTTTTCGGGCGAACTGCGCAAAATAGCCTATCCCGAAATAAAAATGCAGTGATGGACCGCTTCAGCGAATACCGTATTATGTGGGTGCTGGTGCTTTTCGACTTGCCTACCGAAACAAAAAAAGAACGCAAGGCCGCCGCCGATTTCCGCAAAAAAATAATGGGCGACGGTTTCACCATGTTCCAGTTTTCAATATATCTACGCCACTGTCCAAGCCGCGAAAACGCCGATGTTCATATAAAACGTGTAAAATCTTTTCTTCCCGAACTCGGACAGGTGGGAATTTTGTGTATAACCGACAAACAATTTGGCGAAATGGAGCTTTTTATCGGAAAAAAAGAGGAAAAAATGCCCGAAATTGGACAACAATTGGAGCTTTTTTAGAACAAAAAAAGCGCCCCTGTAAACAAAAAAATCCCGCTTTTTTGGCGAGATTTTTTATTCCTAAAACAAGTTACATCCTTTTGATTTACAACTCTTTGCAAGGATTGTGATGTTTAAGAACTTGCAAAGATACAATTTTTTAGCGAATCACAACGTGAAATCGTCAATGGTTTCGTCGGATTGGATGTTTAAGAACTTGCAAAGATACAATTTTTTAGCGAATCACAACGACGTTTTTTTGGACTTGCAAAGGCAAACGGATGTTTAAGAACTTGCAAAGATACAATTTTTTAGCGAATCACAACTATGACGTGACAAGGATATGTAAACTCTAGATGTTTAAGAACTTGCAAAGATACAATTTTTTAGCGAATCACAACACATTCCAAAACAAATCATTGGCCTGCTGGATGTTTAAGAACTTGCAAAGATACAATTTTTTAGCGAATCACAACTGGTTGAGCTCGCAACCGAAAATAGAGCGGGATGTTTAAGAACTTGCAAAGATACAATTTTTTAGCGAATCACAACAACGTCAGAAGATAGAAGCTATCAACGCCGATGTTTAAGAACTTGCAAAGATACAATTTTTTAGCGAATCACAACGTACACGTCAATCATTTTTAGGTCGCGGTGATGTTTAAGAACTTGCAAAGATACAATTTTTTAGCGAATCACAACGATATTACGATTTTTAATAAATAACGCTGTGATGTTTAAGAACTTGCAAAGATACTTTATTAGTGAACAGTGATTAGTGATTTGTAACTAGCACTTCCGAATTTCAAACTTAAAGCCGACAATCCATTTAATCGTGCTTTTCAGTAATTTTATTTAAAAATAGACATTATTTTGTTTTTTATCTCCTTCAGTTTGTGTGGGATATGCCTGTTTATCCGTCTCCCCAAGGGACTTGTATTTTTATACATCAGTTTTTCGAATGCAACATCGGGGACAACCAGAGGCGGGTGTGTCAATGGAAACTCCAACTGCCGTGTGGTAAATGTAATATTGCCCGAGGCATTGTGTGTGGCATTGGCATCGTTGCCTATATTAGAAATAAGATTGTATTTCGGGAAAACGCAAAGTTGGTTTTGCGCAGCCAGCGAGAAATACCATTGCCAATCCCAGGCAGAAACCCATCCGTTGTCGATATACTGCTGTTGCCAGCGCCAGCGATGGTTGTCCTTACCGTTGAAACCGCTGTTGTTTACCACCGATTGTGCCAACGACGTTTTCCTCCAGTCCATATTATAGTCCATCTTTTCCCAGGCACTCCGCCAAGTTGCCCAACCCCAACAGTTTTTGAAACGCGAGAACATATATGAATACTCTGATACATACTTGCTTACCGGATTGGTTCCCGTTATCATACCTATTCGCAAATCGTTCTCATATTCCGAAAGCAAAGACTCCATATAGGGGAAAAACGAAGGTTCGGCTATGCAGTCGTCCTCTAAAACAATTCCCCTTTCCTCGTTCTGGAAAAGCCACGATATAGATGCGTAAACATTTGGACCGCATCCCACATTTTTCTCCTGAAAAAGTTTATGCACCTCGCAATCCCAGTCCACCATAGAGCAGATGTCGGAACGCAACTGCTCCACAAGTTCCCTTTCCCCCTTCACTTTTTCGCGCGGACCGTCGCAAGCCAGATAAAGTTTAGAGGGACGACACTCTCTAATAGATTGGAACGCCTTTTTGGATATTTCCGGTCTGTTGAAAAAAACAAACAAAACAGGTATCTGATACATATTTGGATAATTTTTTACTGACAATACTATTAATTTAAAAACACAAACTTACTAATTACCAACTACTAATTACCAACTACTAATTACCAACTACTAATTACTAACTACTAATTACACATTAAGATAAACCATCAGGTTATTGTAGTTACGTTGCAGGTCCGACTCCTCTTTCTGGCTGTGGAAACGGCTGTACTCCACGCTGTAGCCGTGACGCTCGAGGCTCTGCACTACGGGAGCCACGTTGGCGGTGTCGAGTTTCACCATCACCGTGAGGTTGGTGGAGTTCTCGTCGGGCAGAACGCTGAGACTGACAATATGCGCGCCGTTTTCCTCCACAATGTAGGCCATCTGACTCAGGTGCAGGTCGTTGCTGCTCACCTGATACCAAATGATGCCGTTCTGCTGGTTTTCGCCGAACACCGTCACGGCCTGCAGCAGACTGCGTTCGGTAAGCACCCCGAGGTAATTGCGTTCCTCGTCGATAACCGGCACTATGTCGATACCCTGTTCGAAAAGCACATTACAGGCATCGAAGAGCGACTGTCCGGGCTGCACGCTGTAGTCCTTAGCGTAGTTACGCACGTCGAAAGGTGTTTCAGCGTCGGTCTGCAGCTCGAAAATGTCTTTTTCCTTTATCACTCCGAGATATTTTCCGTTTTCAACAACGGGCACCGAACTGTAATCGCAGCCGTCGAAAATGTCCAATATTTTGAAAATATCGAACTCAGGTTGGATAGTTATAAATTCTTTGTCTATATATTTTTCTATCAGCATTTTAACTTCAATTTTCCAAGGTTTTTCCTATCAAAAATGTTTCACGTGAAACATCACTACAACATATTATGTATCAACTATTTAATATTTTTGAATCGTGGCTTCAAAATTTTACGGTTTTCAACAATTTCTTTCGGTTTTTCAACAGTGTTTTTGGCGGTTTTCA
>JAEEGI010021006.1_pt1 | contig 13013 bp, 8 predicted proteins | sample 8958751 | NCBI WGS metagenome assembly JAEEGI01 (sample SAMN16246545, study PRJNA631951) | gut metagenome | biome: gut microbiome; feature: rumen; material: KS-attached | host: Bos | place: Iran: Karaj | collected 2018-10 | reverse complement strand
AATCGTTTTATTGATTACGTTTGAGATATAGACGCCAGTGAAATTAAGATGATGCATATTCAAGATTTTAGAACATATTTAATTAAACAAGGTCTCAGTCCTAAAACAGTGAATTATCATGCAGTCGGTCTTAGATCATTTTTTAAATTTATGCTTCGTAATGATGTAGAAACTCTTTCTCCAGAAAAAATTGATTTAGCAAAAATACCACCAAGGAGAGTCTCTTATTTATCAGAGCAACAGATCCAAAATATTTTGGATGCTCCATCCATATTTGAAAAAAATCCATTAAAAATTCTGCGTGATAAAGCAATTTTAGCTACATTATATGGAACAGGTCTTCGTGTAACGGAATTGATTAATCTAAAAAACAAAGATATAAAAATCAGTGAAAATCAGTTCTCAGTTATCTGAAAAGGTTCTAAATTACGCTCTGTATTTTTAACTCAAGACGCCAAAGAAAAACTCAAAAAATATATTCTTTCTCGCTCAGATGATTCAGAATTTTTATTCATTTCACTTTCTCCTAATAGTTATGGCCAGCCACTGTCAAGAAATAGTGTAGAAAGTTTAGTTAAAAAATATGCAGAATTAGTCTGAATAACCGAAAAAGTAACACCGCATACATTACGTCATTCATTTGCTACATCACTTTTGCGTAGATGAGCAGATATACGTTCAGTGCAGGCTTTACTCTGACATTCATCAATACAAACTACACAAATTTATACACATGTAGATGATAAATACTTACAAAAAGTCCACGATTTATTAGATAAAAAGCCAGATTTTGATAAAAATATTGATGTGAGCGATGAAAAATTTGCAGATGATTTATTTAATGAATAGATATATTTTAATAATAATAGGTAATAACTAGCATCTAGATATAAAAAATCTCTTGCAATTCTAATTTATTTTATTACAAATTAATTACCTTTTTCACAAAAAAGGCTAAACAGGGAAAAATATCTCGTCTCCTTGGAGGGGAGATATTTTTTATTTCCATAAAAAAAGGCTAACATTAAAGTCAGCCTTTTAATTATGTATTTAATATATTATTACAAAGAACCTAGAGTGGCTACTTTACCATCCTTATTTAAGAATCCAGCAAATCATCAAACTAAGAAATAATAAACATCATCAATATATCCCACTCTAGCATCTTCAAAATCTCGACGATAATCTTTATTAACATCTTCAGGATTATTTATGAAATTATGCGATAATACTTCTTTAATCAATGCTGTTGAAGTTTTCATGGATAATCCTTTTAATCCAAGGAATGCATCATATTTTTCTTTTCGATTATTCTCACGAGTTCATTCTTCAAGGATTTTTGCGATAACCATTGGCAATACTAATTCCTGTTTATTAGATCTCCATACAAATACTCTAGGATTTTCTAAAGCTGGAGTATAACTTGTATCTCATGTAAATTCATATGAAGCGATTACTGAAACTGCTATGTTCTCAGGATTTACTTTGGTTAAACAATCTTCATATAATCTTTGTTCTTCGTTACATGGTCTTACTCTAATCTCTCATGTTGAGACTTTTGTACAAGAATCAGTTAATTCTGCATCCACATTTTTTGTAATTAATGAGCTACATTTAGTCTCGGCTGTTTCATGGTCTTTATAATCAATTTTGTATAAATCAACCTTTGTATTATCTTGCTTTAATCCACCATATCCATTATCAGTTGTTGAATATCCGAGTCAGATTAAATACTGAACTCCATTTTTAGCATCTGAATAAGGATGTAAATATGTAGAATATCCTGGAATTTTTAATTCTCCAATAATTTTTGGATTAGTAACATCTTCCATATCTACTACAAATAAAGGATCAATATTTTGATATGTAACCAAATACAGTTTATCTCAGATATAGCGTGAAGATTTGAAATTTTCTCCTGGTTCTATATTCAAGAGACTTCATTTTAGTTTCAGATTTTTATCAAGAATGGATAGATGAGTAGCATTTTGATCATACCAAGTAGTAGTCAGAATTCTGAAGTTTCCATTATCATCTTCATCCATTGAATATTGATTTAATGGAGTACCTGGAATAATAGTAGAATCTTGATATTCTACAGATTTTCATAAATTAAATTTATGAACTAATGTATTTTCATTTCTATAATATCGAGATGAATAACATCATCTTAGAGTGCATCTTATAGGATTAGAAAAATATATTGGAGATGGTAGATATAAAGAAGACTGACTCATATGGATTTCGTCTAGATTTCCAAATACTAGATTCTGTTTAGGTGTAGCATCTAAATCACTCAAAGAAATCTGAGAAATTAATGTAAAATTAGGATATATTCCAGTCTCTTTCATAGTATTCTCTGATGGTAATAAGTAGAAAATACTATCACAAGGCATAGAAATTACTTTTTTGTTGTAAGTCTTTTTTGAGTCTGAACTCTTTTTGAGAGTAATATCAGTTATTTTTGGTTGCATTTCGTTGAATACAACAGGTTCATCCCTTCGTGCTATATCATACCAGCTTAAATTGATAGAAGAAATGAGATAAAGCTGATCATTAATCATTCTAGCATCCTGGAAATATCCATAAACTTCAGTCAGTTTTTCTAATTTTAGATTTTCTAAATCGCTGATATCGTACACGATTACAATACTACGATTTGATCATAAAACAGATTCGGATTTATTTGCATAACGAGTACCTAAAATAACTAATTTATCTCCATTCAAAAATAACTGGATATCATTTAAGCTGTCTGGAATATTAATCTTTGCTGCAATTTCAGCATCTGATAAGTCATTTTGAGTAGGAGTTTTGATTATTGAAATATATCTATCATTATATTCTGCTTCTGAATAGTAGAAAAGATATTTTCCATTCGATTTTAAAAGTTCTGGCTCATCTACTCAGATTTTTTGAATATTGGTAGTAGAGAAATCTGTAATTTCTCACATGTCAGCTCATTTGATGGCAGAATTGGATTTATAATTCATATTAGATGTTTCTGCTACAGCAACATCTTCTACAGCAAAATCTCTTGCACCATTTGTATATAAAGTAATAGGGGCGTCATACCAGTGCTCAGAACGTTTAGGATTAAGTTTTTTATATGTTTCTAAAAAATCATTCATAACTTTTTCCATAGATTCGCATGAGTTTACTTTCGTAAAAGTAATTTTTTCACTCAAATCTTGAGCTTTCTGAACCATTTCTTGTTCAGATTTTTTATTTAGCTCATCTTCAATTTGTGAATCAATGTTTATAGCTGATACACTAACAAATCATCATAGTGTAACCACTGAAGCAATAGAAAATAAAATGTTTCTGGCTTTCATGTAGATATATTAAAAAAATAAAATTACATATAATGTATATACATATAAACGAATCGTTTGCAAATATTGTGGCAATATTTTACATATTTTTTAAAATCCATCACAAAACTATACTCGCAGTTTCCATTCTAAGCACATTTTTTCCCAAATCAATAACTTTTGCATTATCGAAAAGATTCAAGTCTTTTTCTGAAAATCATCATTCAGGTCCAATAATTCCACAAACATCATTACTTGATTTTTTAGTTAATTCTCAATATGGAAGTCAGTTCATATTTGCAATAATTACATTTTTTCAATGAGTAAATTCTTTCAATTCATTTTCAGATTTTAAAAAGTTAATCTCGGGAAGTTGAATTCATCGTGATTGTTCTACAGCTTCACGAGAGATTTTATCTAAACGTTCAGCTTTTTTTTCATTCCGTTGACGAATTATACTGTGCTCACTTACCCAAAAGTAGATATTTTCCACTCAGATTTCAGTCAATTTCTGCACGATTAATTCAGCTTTTTCTCGTTTATTTGGCATTGCAATCAGCATTGAAATATTTTTTTCAGGAAAAGAAAAAGTCTGACTAGAAATGATTTCACCACTCAAGTCTTTATCGGTCCAATCTTGAATAGAAAGTTCATACCTCATTGTTCAATTCTTATCAGAAAATTGGATGCAGATTTTATCTCATTTTTTTATGCGAAGAACTTTACGGAGTTGAGAAAGTAATTCTGGCATAGAAAAAAGTTCTAAATTATTTCATTTTACACGAACTTTATCTGCATCAATATGGAGTAATTGCATATTATTATAATTATGATTTCAATTGCTTTACCAACTCAGCATTAACAGCCTGAGGGTTAGCTTTCCCTTGGGTTTTTTTCATTACTTGTCCAACGAAGAATCATATTACACTTTCTTTTCATCATCTGAATTGTTCAACTATTGATGGATTTGCAGCTAAAACTTCACTTACAATTCCGGCTAATTGACTGTCATCCATAGCTGGAGCATCGAATCATTTCTCTTTGATTACTTCTTGAACTGATTTACCAGACTGCAAAACTACATCAAATACAATCTTTAATTGATTATCAACCAGTTTTTTCTCTTTTTCTACTTGTAAAAATTCCTTAAATAAAGGCTGGAATTTAGACAAGAATCATTCTAAGTTTCAGCAAGATTTCAAGAATGCAGTTTTTTCTTCAAATAATTTTTCAGCATCTGTTCACTGTTTTTTAGCTTCCTCTGAAACAGATTTTAATAATGTTATTTCATCTCATTGAACGAAATCCAAGGCCCATTTCATAGGTCAGACCATCCATTTCGCTACAGTTTTTGGTTCAAATCATTCATTGACCACTGAGAAGAAGAAATCAAATAACGATTTGTCCAGGAGTAGGGCATTGATATATTCTTTATTAAATCAGAACTGTTTACATTTAGAAATATAATCAAAAGGACGATCAATCTGAACCTCATCAAATTCTTTTAAATCATTTTCAGATAATTCCAAAGTAGGCATATCTGGCTCAGGAAAATAACGGTAATCCACAGCATCTTCCTTGCTTCTCATCATATATGAAGTATTTTCATCATCAGCTCGGCGACGAGTTTCCTGTGAAATGGATTCTCACTTGGAAATTAAATCCCACTGTCTTTGAGATTCAGCCTCAATAGCTCTTTTTATTGCAGAAAAAGTATTGATATTCTTTAGTTCAACTCTCGTTCCGAGTGGATCAGATTCGTTCTTACGAATTGAAATATTTACATCCACACGCATCTGTCATTTCTCTAGATCAGCATCTCCCAAATCGTTCCACTTAGCCAAACGCTGTATTTCTTTTGCAAATTCTACAGCTTCATCAGCACTAGAAAAATCAGGATCAGTAACTATTTCCAAGAGTGGAGTTCATGCACGATTGAAATCTACCAGACTTTTCCCATTTTCATGAATCATTTTAGCAGCATCACATTCCAAATGTGCTTCATGAATTGTTACAGTTTTTTGGCTTTCATAGTTATTCAAGAAAAAAGAAACCTTTCATTCAGTTATGATCGGATGGTAGAACTGAGTAATCTGAAATCACATTGGCAGGTCAGGGTAGAAATAGTTTTTTCTATCGAATGAACTTTTTTTAGTCAGTTTTGAGTTTAGAGCTCTAGCAAAATGGATTGCTTTTGTGACTACTTCTTGATTAAGAAGAGGCAAGGCTCCAGGCTGTCAGGTACATACTGGGCAAACATGTGTATTTGGCTTTGCAGAGAAATCCTGTTCATTTTTACATTTACAGAATATTTTTGCATTTGAATTTAATTTTAAGTGTATTTCTAGTCAAATCGTTGTAATGTAATCCATAATTTTTCAACTCAAAAAACATATAAAATTCTGAATTTAAAATACTATTATTGACTATAAAATCAAGGAAAGAATATTGGAATAAACAGATATTGACTTAAATAATAAAAATTTTATTATATGAATAGTGTTACGATGTTAAACAAAAAGGAAAAACCATTATGATTTACAATGTGCAAATTGCTTTAAACGGCGCAAAAAAGAGAAGAGTCGGAGATGTGATTGCTGTTCTCGAGAAAGAAGGACTGGAATTTATAGGATTCCAAAAGAAGACTACCAATCCTTCTTGTAAGGAATACCCGGGCATTGAGCAACAGATCAGGGAAAATCAATTCGTTGGGACGAAGGCTATGGAGTTCTATCAAAAAAAATTTTCTCCTGGTGTATTGGCGACGAAAATGCATCTCTTTCGAAAGAACTATGTTAAGCTTTCTTTTGAAAGTGGAAAACAGCGTTTTGATACGGATGAACTTTGGAACGCTATCTCTGAGAATGTCTTCAGAGATAAAAGAAAAATTCCAATTATGTTCGTGCTCAACGAGGGGAGTGATAATATTGTAGTCGATGATTCTGCTATCGCTGCTACTGAGTCTATTGTTGTGGAAACGCTTATCCCAACCAGAGAGACAGATATTCCAATCCAATAAGATTCAAATAGGCGCCACAAGCCACGCTATAGATTTGATAGTGTGGCTTTAAAAAAATTACCTTGTAAAAAATACTCGCTTTATTTATAATACAAAATATGTTTATATCAGCTTACCATTATGACATATAATCCTTACGATTTCTATTTCAAAAAAGCTAAGAAAGAGTGATATAAAGCCAGAAGTGCATTTAAACTGGAAGAAATTCAGAATAAATTTCATATAATTGATAAGAATACAAAAACAGTTGTCGATATTGGTTGTGCTCCATGAAGCCGAATGCAATACACGATTTCACTATTACAAAAAATGCACGTAAAAGACTATAAACTTATTTGATTTGATTTGAAAAAAGTGGAAATTCAGCTTCCATGAATGTATACATATGTGCAAGATATTACTGACCAAAATAAAGTAAATGCAATTTTCGCTGAAAATGGAATTGAACAAGTGGATTTTATCCAATCCGATATGGCTCCAAATACGATAGGGGACAAAGAAACAGATGCAATCAGGTCAATTGGACTTTTGGAGCAAACTTTACGAGTTTATGATAAATATCTCAAACCTGATGGGAAATTCTGTACTAAAATATTTATGGGGCCTGGGTTTGATGAATATGTGGCGAATCTCAAAAAGAAATATGGATGAAAAAGTATCAAAGTTTTCAAGCCTGAAAGCTGCAGGAGAGAGAGTAAGGAAACTTACGTAATCAAAATTTAATCCATAAAATTTCAATTCATGTTACTAATTTGAGATATACATTTAAATAGTAGGATAAAAGATAAACTTCTCAGTTCACTTAAATCTTTTATTCAGGAGCATAACGAAGAAAAAGATCTGGTTTTTCTTTGAGATTTTGTATATCATTTCAGTTATGATAGAAACGCGCTTTTGGAGCTTTACGACTTATTTCTGGAGCTTTATACTCAGGGAAAGAATCTCTATATTTTGGCGTGAAATCACGACCGACTAGGAAATACTTTTGTTTTCGAGGAATGAAGAAAAGCCTTTGAAATTCTATCTAGAATGAAAAATTCAGACAATGAAATATGTTTCATAACTAAGCCATTCGTGAAAGAAATTGAATGAAAAAATATCTGTTTTTTGCCTGCGATGCTTGAAATTGATGAAAAAGATTTTCCATGAATTGATGACCTAAAAGACCAAAAATATGCAGAAGAAATGAAAAGTAAAAATAAAAATTTGACTTTTTCAACTCAGTTAAACTTAGTTGTGGAGCGATTCACCAAAAAATATTCAGATTTGACTTTGATTCACCACTATTATGTGGAATGAGTATCGTTTCCGTGACAAAGGGCAAAATTCAGTTTCAGAGATAGAGCATTGTCTCAGCATTGGCTAGACCAAGAGAATTTGCAAATTATTTCGTGACATTTGCATCAGGCTTTTGCATACAAAAATTATCTTTGCACATGAAGCCTGCGAGCTACTTCTCCACTTGAAATAGATCAGATTAAATATTTTTGGATTTGGAAAGATGGGAAATTTACAGCTCACGAAACTGGAATAAATTATTATTTCACAATGGAGAGAAAGACGGGAAATGCTGATTTATTCACTCAGTCATTTCAAGCGATTTCGGAAAATGATATTCTTTCGCACTGGAAATCTTTGCAAAATTCAGACAATTTCAAGGATGCTTCGTTCACAGTGGAAACGAATTATAAAGATAGTTTAGATATGAAAAATGTGTCGCTTTCTTTGTCGGTGGAGAAGCTTCAATATGATAATATGGACGAGTTTGTGGAGCCAAAACTTCAGCAATCTCTCCAAAATGTTCAGCTCAAAAAAGATACGAAATCTACGGAGAAATTATTGGAACAATTAGAAAAACCTGATTTAGCAGGGCAGTTAAGTTTTTGAAATTGGTTAGAATTGCTCAAAAAGTTTCTCAAAAAGCAATATCCAGACGATTATGAAGAGTATGAAAAGTTGTTGCAGGAAATGAAAATTTTGTAGGAAATATTCTATAATTTAACATTGACATTTATTATAAAATATATACTATATAAGTATATATTTATCATATTAGTTATAAGACTATGAAACTTTGCTTTATATGATGAAAAATATCAAATAATAATATTTTAAACCTTGGAATAGCGACATATGATTATGTCCAATGATCTAAATTGGAGAATGTTTTTATAAAAAATTTTAATATTCATTGAAACCTTTCTTTTGAGGTTGAAAACGAGTTTTGAATTACAAAAGAAAACATAGAAAATCATGATTTCATAGAAAATTATAAATATGAAATATTTTTTTATTTATTGCAATCTGATTTTATAATCTGATATGATATAGCTAACTTAAAGTCAGAATTGCTTAAAATTCTGCCCGAATCATATTATGATAGAACTTTAAATAAATTAAGATTTATCGATATAAAGGGTATGAATAATGACACTTCGTTATTTGAATTATTTAAAAATTGTTTTAAAAATGAATATTCTATACCATATGATTTGAAGGTTTCGACCTTAAGGAAGGAGTTGAATGCAATTAAACAATGTTTTGTTTATTTAGACAAAAAAGTGGGGGTTATAGATAAATGTTATGAAGAGACTTCAAATAATACGGAAGAATTAGCTGATAATGAAAATAGAATTTTAAATAAAATAGAAAATTCAATTTATAAAACATTACTGGATAAATGGTGAGATAATCCTGAGGCATTAAATTTTATAGAACATATAATTGATTGAAATAAATCTATTTTTTTAACATGAGAAGCTTGAACTTGAAAATCTACGTTAATCAGAGATATAATAGAATGCAATGAAGATGCTTGAGAAGAGCCTATTGTACTATGATCTACGTGAATTTCAGCAATGAATATAAGAGGTAAAACGGTACATTCATTTTTTAATCTATGAGTAGCTCCAATTTACTATAGAGATATGTTAAAAAAGATAAAAAGTAATAAAAAATGAAAATTATTTAGTCTAAACAAGAATAAATTAGAATTAATTAAGCGTGCTCCTTTTATTATAATTGATGAAGTAAGCATGCTCCCTTCAAATGTCCTTGATTGTATTAACACAGAAATAACACATTATATTGGAGATGAATCAAGCTTTTGATGAAAACAAATAATCTTTATATGAGATATTTACCAGCTACCTCCTGTTGCCAATAAAAGTTGGCGTATTAAGTTTTTAAAGAAATATCAGAGTGAATGGTTCTTTGATTCTGATACATTCAAAGGGAAAATGACGGATTTAATTACTTGAAATTTTGATTATAGAATTATTAACTTGAAAAAGAATTATAGACAATGAGGTGATGAACAATTTTCTCAGATGCTAGGTAGGATTAGGGATTGAAATATAACTGATGAAGATATTAATATTATAAATTCAAGAGATTCAGCCAAAGATCAAGATTATATATATTTATCAACTCATAACGATACGGTTGATAGAATTAATAATGAAAGATTATCAAAATTAAAATGAGCAGAATTTTCGTTTAAAGCGGAGGTTTGGGGGAATTTCCCAAAGGATATGAGAAAGAATAACGAAGAAATTGTATTAAAAAGATGAGCTAGAATTATGATGATTAATAATGAAACAGATTGAGCGTGGGTAAATTGAACTTTATGAGAAGTAATTGATTTTGATCAGAATGATGAATCAATAATGGTAAAATTAGAAAATTGAAAAATACGTAACGTACAAAAATACACGTGGAAATATACGGACTTTACCACAAAAGATTGAGAATTAAAAGAAGTAATACTTTGAAGTTATACGCAAATACCGGTACAACTTGCTTACGCAATTACTGTACATAAATCACAATGACTAACATTTAATAAGTGTCAAATGAATTTACCAAAGACATTTAAATGATGACAATGATATACTGCATTAAGTAGGGTTAGGTCTCTTGATTGATTAAAGTTAGATTGACATATAACAAAGGATATTCTATATTTTGATGATAGAGTTATTAAATTTAAAGAAGAAATGGAGAAAAAAATTAAACAGGATATGGAAAAAGATTTAATAGAAGAAAAAGATATCAAAAATAAAAACAGTATTACAATAGGCGAAAATAATGTAGGCAACACCAACCACGAATCTGATAATAATGTTTATGAAAATAATAGTTTAAGTAACGCTATTAATGTTAAACATAAACGTGAAGTAATATATTGAGTCTCATCTGATATAAATAACTTTGAAATATCAAATTTTATTATTAAGAAAGGTGGATATTGGCCCGCAAAAACTGATTTTTATTTCTGACAGAAATACAATGAACTTTTAAAATACAGAAATAAATTAATATCTACATGAGATTTGAAATTTGCACATTGAAATTACAAAGCGAAATCTGATATTAAATTTGCAGACCCTCTAACTGCTGCAATTTTCATAAATTGAGGAGATTCCTGACGTATTGAGGATCGAATCATTTTGGAGAATAAAAATCAAAGTAATGATAGCACTCAAAAATCTAACAAATTAACGAATGTTTTCAAATTAAAAAAATGACTTATAAGTGCGAAATGAGTATTTATTGATAACATTCCTACAAAAAAATCAAAATTTAAAGTTTTAAAATGAAGTACCTGCCCAAAGTACTGCACAGATTCACTTAAAAAATATAAAGAAAACTTGTATTTATTAAGAAAAAAATTAATTCAAGAGGGAATTTTAGAACTAAGAGATAATGATACACTGTATTTTAAAAACGATTATTTATTCAAAAATCTAGCACATGCTTCTTGTGTTGTATCTTGATCCTTCTGAAACAAGCTTAATCGAATTGATTCTGAATGAAATATACCAAAATATTTATATAATGAAGATGAAGAAAAAGAAGTATATTATCTAACAAAATCTGACATACATGCTTTTTGATATTTCGTAGACTGAAAAGTTTCCTCAAAATGAAAATTCACTATTTTAAAATGAAGTAAATGAAATATAGATACGACATATTCTTTCAGGAATTATAAAGAAAAAGTATATAATCTAAGACAGACACTCTTAAAAGAATGAAAAATTATTGAAAAAAATAATAATATTGAATTTTTACAAAATTATACATTTAGCAATATTACTGAAGCTTCTTGTATTATTTTATGAATATCAACATGATCTATAAAGGATTGGAAGGATTCACATGGATTTCCTATTGAATAATACAGACTTATTACTTAATCAATTTCAATAATTCTTCTTTTGCTGTCTCTAACTGATTATCAGTTCCATCTTCTTTATATTTTTCATAATCTCGCTCCACTTCAATATCAGGAGTAATTCATTCTTTATCAATATTTACATCATTTGGAGAGTACCATTTTCAAACGGTATATTTCAAACTTGAACCATCCTTGAAATCTTCTACAGCTTGAATGCTTCATTTTCCGAAAGTCTGCATTCAGATTATAGTTTTTCATTCTTCTTGAAATTTTAGAGCAATAATTTCTCCAGCACTCGCAGTGAGTTGATCTACGAGAATTACGATTGGATAATTTCAAAGTTCTCATCTTCATTTTGAAACGTGGTCAATATCTTCGTATGCTTTATATTTACTCTTCACGAGTAGAGTGTCTCTTGGGAAGAAATGTCCGAGCAGTTTTACAGCTTCTTCTAGATATCATCCACTATTTCCTCTTAAATCCAAGATAATTCCATCGATTTTTCCAGCTGTTTCTAAAGCATCTCTGACTTCCTCCAAAAGTAGGGCGGTAGTCTTATTGGAGATAATAGAAACCTCTAAATAAAGCAGATTTTTACCATCTTTTTCGATTACTTCAGAAGTTACAGATGGAATACTTACCTCATCTCTCACAATAGGCACCCAGAATCTTGAAGGTTCCTCTCATTTTTTTCATTCCCTTTCAATGAAAAGATTGACTTCAGTTCATTTCTCTCCTCTGATTAATTGAACTACTTCCTGAGCAGTCAAATCTTCTAAAGTCTGATCTTCAACCATATAAATTCTATCCAAAGGTAAAAGTCAGGCTCTTGCGGCAGGAGAATTTTTCAAAACTTCAGATATTACTACATAAATTTCTTGTTTCTCAATTACTGCTCAAATACCAGCAAATCCTGCATCATCCTGTAGTTCATTCATGAGTTCAGTATTATCTTCCTCTCTTAGATAGACTGTATGTGGGTCATCGATAGCTCCTACATATCAAACTAAAGCTCATTCCACCATATCAGCTTTTGAACCACTTAGTACATCTTCATCATAATATTCGTTTTCCAAAATTTCATCAATTGCTCAGAATTTTATATATTTTGATTCATGTTTCTCTAGTAAAGTACTCAAAATGGCATTCTGTTTCCACACCATCAATCCTCATCAGATTATCATTCAGAAAACTATGAAAAGTATAGCATCCAAAACGTATATTCTATGTGAGTTCTTATTGTTCATTATTCTTAATTCTTCAAATAAAAATACAATGATTAATTATAATATTCCACCATCAAAATACAATTTCAAAAAATTATCTATTCGTGACATCTTCATAAATCTCCAAAATTTGATTGTTTTTCACAAAAACTACATCCATTCTGATGTACTCAATCCAGCTTTCATCCATATCTTGCAAAAAATTTTCCAAAGTCCTCTGTAAAAATCAGATTTTTTTCTCTGTGATATAATTATCTAGTTCATCCATATTA
>JAEEGI010021001.1_pt1 | contig 13014 bp, 8 predicted proteins | sample 8958751 | NCBI WGS metagenome assembly JAEEGI01 (sample SAMN16246545, study PRJNA631951) | gut metagenome | biome: gut microbiome; feature: rumen; material: KS-attached | host: Bos | place: Iran: Karaj | collected 2018-10 | reverse complement strand
GGTCTTTCCTGATGCTTAATGCTTCGGCGAGGTTCATAGTGGGTGGAATTTGGCGCAAAGATAAGCATTTTAATTGATAATTGACAATTGATAGCCGTGTCATTATCTCACTTCGTATCGATGAATCTTCGATTTCCTGCATTGGACTCAGCAGCCGTCTCATGCCAACGCGGGCTTGTGCGAAGGCGGGCACCTATGGCTGCGTCATTATTTCCTCATAAAGCGATAGCCCTTTCGTCGTCAGCAGGTATTTTTGTCGGGGATGGCGGGGCTTGTCGGGATATAGCAACCGGACGAAACCTTCGGAAATGGCGGGATTTAAATGGTATTCAATGAAGTTGGGTCTGTGTTTTAATCCTGTCTTTTCCATCAATTGCGAAATAGACAGCTTGTCAAGCCCCAGTACCTTTATCAATTCAATAACCAAGGGGTTGTTTGTGTGGAATAAGTCATGAACTTGTTCGGGTACTTGTTCGGGTGCTTGTTCGGGTGTTTGCCTAGAACTATTTGGTTCTGCCAGATTAGGCTGTACACTCCATTCTTTCGCGGGGTGGACATGCAGATAACGGTTGCGGAGGTCCCACTGCTCGCCGAGGAGCAGGTTGCGGAAGAAACGTTCCAAATAGACAGAGGAGTAGTCGATGCCTTTCACGGCGCTTTTGTAATTGGCGCGGACTAGAGCGTTACGGAAGTACCAGGAGTGTTTCGCAAACAGGTCGTTTTCCACGTCAAAGCCTATTGAGCGCAGATACTGAATGATAAACACTGCCGTGGTACGAGTGTTGCCTTCGCCGAAAGCATGGATTTGCCAAAGTCCGGAAACAAAGCTAGAAATATGTGTGATGAGTTCATCCTGTGAGAGGCCTTTGTAGCTGAACTCCCGTTCTTGCTTGATGTCGTAGTCCAGCGCCCGGCGAAGGTCTTCCCAGTTCAGATAGTTCACCGTATCGCCTTCCAGCACCCATTCCCTTTTGGTGATGTCGTAGTCGCGCAGTTGGCCGGCGTGCTTGAAGACACCTTCGAAAATGCGGCGGTGCAGCGAGACAAAACCATTGGCGGTAAAGTCGACCGTTTTCACAGAGAGTATTTTCTTGATGTTTCTCGATGACTTGTCGGCTTCATTCTTGTTGTCATCATGGGCTTCGCGCGCGGCCTTGCTTTCATAATAGCTGTCAAGCAACTTGTCGACCTGTTCCATGGTCAGTTCGCCTTCGATGTTACGGCATGCCAATTCGTTCAGGTACTCCGAGGTCGTGAGTCCGTCCACAGCCTGCAGGCCGATGGCCGTGCTCCACGCGTAGGCGGCTTCGCGTTGTGTGGGTTCTCCTTGCCGGATATAAGCGTCGAAATCTATGTATCCTTGTTCTTTGGCCATGGGGGCGTCATCCTGAATCAGGCTTCAAAGATACGAAATTTTGGTGGATTGTGGGTGGCTTTTTCTCTTTTTTATTCGCGTTTCAGCGGCCGTCTCATGCCAACGCGGGCTTGTGCGTAGTCGGGTACCTTTGGCTGCGTCGAAATGCCTCTAAAAAAGGGGTACCTTTTTTTCTCAGGAGACCCATATCTCCTATGTTGGAGATATGGGTTTCCCATATTGGAGATATGGGTCTCGCGAGGTTTTAAGGTACCTTGTTTTTGTTGTTTTTGTAATGTGGTGATTTTCTAGTGGTTGTTTATTGATGGTTTTGTCAGATTAATTACGAGAAAACCTTGGTCGCTGACTTCTCTGATGCCGTTGGGTTTGTAGGGTTATTCTTTATGAATATTTGAAAAAAACACTATTTTTGCACGATAAACATATTATGTATGGCAAAAAGCAATACAGCCGACATAGGCTTTGAAGACAAGATATGGAAAGCTGCCGACCTGCTGCGCGGCTCCATCGACGCGGCAGAGTATAAAAACGTGGTGCTCGGCCTCATCTTCCTGAAATACATTTCCGATTGTTTCGACGTGAAACACCAACAACTGGTCGATGAAGGCGACGGCTTCGAAGAAGATAAGGACGAATACGTGTCCGAAAACATCTTCTATGTGCCTGCCGATGCCCGCTGGAGTGTCATCGCCGAAGCCGCCCACACCCCAGAGATTGGCAAGGTCATCGACAACGCCATGATGGAAATCGAGAAAGAGAACGACCGCCTTAAAGGCATCTTGCCCAAAAACTTCGCCCGTCCCGAACTTGACAAGCGTCGTCTCGGCGATGTCGTCGACCTCTTCACCAACACTATCGAATTGGGCAAACAGGAAGAGAACAAAGACCTTCTGGGCCGTACCTACGAATATTGCCTCTCCAAGTTCGCTTCGCTCGAAGGAAAGAACGCAGGAGAATTTTACACGCCCAGCTGCATCGTCCGTACTATTGTGGCGGTGCTTCAGCCTTACAAAGGCCGTTGTTACGACCCAGCCATGGGCAGCGGTGGCATGTTCGTCCAAAGTGCTGATTTCGTGCGCCATCATCAAGGCGACATCAAGAACCTGAGTATCTTCGGTCAAGAAATCAATGCCAACACACGCAAGATGGCCATGATGAACCTCGCCATTCGTGGCATCGAGGCAGACCTAGGTGATCGCAACGCTGATACCTTCTTCGATGACCGTCACCCCACGCTGAAAGCTGACTTCGTGATGGCCAATCCGCCCTTCAACATGAGCGACTGGGGTGCCGATAAGCTCCAAGAGGATGTCCGTTGGAAATATGGCATCCCACCAGCGGGCAACGCCAACTTCGCCTGGCTGGAGCACATGATCAGCCACCTGTCGCCCTCAGGCCGTATCGGCATGGTGCTGGCCAACGGCTCGCTGAGCAGCCAAAGCGGAGGCGAAGGCGAAATCCGTAAAAACATCTTGCAGGCCGACCTCGTGGAAGGCATCGTGGCCCTGCCAAGCCAATTGTTCTACAGCACTGGCATTCCCGTATGTCTTTGGTTCCTCAACCGTCAGAAATCCCAACCCGGCAAAGTCGTTTTCATCGATGCCCGCAACATGGGCACCATGGTCACGCGTAAGCTCCGTGAGTTGACCGATGACGACATCAACCGCATCGCCCAGACCTTCACCGATTACCGCAGCGGGACTCTACAAGACGAAAAAGGCTACTGCGCTGTGAAGACACTTGAAGAGATAGGCGAACAAGACTTCATTCTCACGCCTGGCCGCTACGTCGGCATCGCTGAGCAGGAAGACGACGGCGAACCGTTCGAGGAGAAGATGGAACGGCTCACAACCGAACTCAGCGGACTCTTTGCTGAGAGCCATCGTTTGGAAGATGAAATCAGAAAACAACTTAGTAACATTGGATTTGAAATTAAATAAGATATGGATGTAATAGTTCAATGGGCAACAATATTGAGCCCAATAGTAGCAATAGTTGTTGCGATATGGATAAGTAAAAAGAGTGCCAAAGATACTGCCAAGCAGGTTGCTGCCATCGAAGAGAGTACGGCGAAGCAGATTGAGAGTATAAAGAAATTGTCGATACTTCAAGCAGAAATAACCTCCATACAATTGGATATGGAGCATTGGGAAACCATCTTTCGTTTGCATGAGGTTTCTGGGAAAACAGGAGAAGTCTTCGCAGATAATAGAATCACTCGTGAAGAACTAAAGAAAATGGATCTTGAAGCGATGGATGAGAAAGAAAAGGCACGTTATCTAATGTTAGATTTCTATGATAAGCAATTGAATAATTTGGAGGGGCATATTGATAGGTATTATAAAATTAAGGAGGAATTGGGGCTTTATTAAATTTTCCGTTCGGGTGGATTTGTAATCCGCCCGAACCGAAGGAATAAAATCAACGTTCTTCGTTATAGGATGTTTAACAACCTAAATACGAAGTACCTATGAAAGAAAAATTGATTGTAGAAATTAGCAACGAAATGGCTGAGGTTTTGAATGTCGAACAAATGGCACTGCTGAATGGTGTACTGCTGCGTATCGTCAGCAAGTACAACATCACTGCTGACGAAGAAACCAAACAGGCCACCGACGAAACCAACGAAAGCCTCTTGCATTCCTTCCTCTCGGCCAAACAGGTCGAAGGCTGCAGCGGCCCCACTGTCCGCTATTATGGCAACACCATCCAGCAGCTCTACAAGACCATGCCCAAGCGCGTGACGGAATACACCACCGAAGACATCCGCGCCTATCTCGCCGTGTTCCAGCGCAAACGTAAGGCCAGCCGCGTCACGGTCGACAATGTCCGGCGCATCTTCTCGTCCTTCTTCGCCTGGCTCGAAGAAGAGGACTACATCATCAAGAGTCCTGTCCGCAGGATTCATAAGGTGAAGACTGGCGCACAAGTCAAAGAGGTGTTGACCGATGAGTCCTTGGAGAACCTGCGCGACACCTGTGTCCATCCCCGCGACCTCGCCATGATTGACCTCTTGGCCTCCACGGGTATGCGTGTCGGCGAGCTGGTCAAGCTCAACCGTGAGGATGTCAACTTCAACGAGCGAGAATGTATCGTTTTCGGCAAAGGCAACAAGGAACGCATCGTCTATTTCAATGCCCGCGCCAAGATTCACCTGCAGGAGTACCTCAACAGCCGCCGCGACAAAAACAAGGCTCTGTTCGTCTCTTTGGCCAAGCCGCATCGTCGGCTGCAAATCTCGGGCGTGGAGGTGCGCTTGCGCAAGATTGGCAAGGAAGCCAAGGTGCCAAGGGTGCATCCCCACAAGTTCCGCCGGACATTGGCCACCATGGCCATCGACAAAGGTATGCCCGTCGAGCAGGTGCAGAAGTTGCTTGGCCATGTCAAAATCGACACCACCATGCACTATGCCATGGTCAACCAGAACAACGTGAAACTGTCTCATCGGCGTTTTTTGAGCTGAATGGGCGACAGTTCAACCCCACCTGGATAATTGGACGTTGTGGGATGGCATCCCATCGGGATGCTCCGCGACTTGAAAAAATTGAAGTTTTTTTTATCGCAAGCAGTTAATGCAACAAAGGCTGTTATCGGCTTGTTTTTATATTTGCTGTTGCTGAGAAATGTAAATATTTATATATCAATTGTTTGTAAAACCATCCCCAACTTTATTGTATCTATCGGCCGATTTTGGTTAAAAAGACGTACTTTTGTAACCTATTAGTCACATAAATTCTCATTTATGGAAGAGTGGAAAGATTGCATATTAGGTGATATTGCAGTTGCTGTCAAGGATAGAATTGATACATCAGTTCTTGATAGAGAATCGTATATTTCCACAGAAAATATGTTACCCGATAAAGCTGGAGTATCGGTATCTTCTGGAGTGCCTTCAGGGAATGCAATTAAGTTTCAAGTTGGCGATGTTCTGATTTCTAATATCCGACCATATTTCAAAAAAATATGGAGAGCAAACTGTATTGGCGGATGTTCGGCTGATGTCATTTGTCTAAGAGCAACGGATGAAGTAGAGTCTCTTTTTCTATACTATTTGCTAAGTCAGAATGCGTTTTTTGACTATGTTATGCTGGGTGCCAAAGGTACTAAGATGCCTCGTGGAGACAGGAAACAAATACTGCAATGGCCTTTGTCACTGCCTTCAATGAAAGAACAAAGGGTTATCTCTTCTTTTCTTAAATCCCTCGATGATAAAATAGAGGTAAATCGTCGGATAAATGATAATTTCACTTTGTCATTCCTTTTATTGACCTATTTTGTTTTGTGGTTGTTGAAGCTAAGAAATGATAATTTAGAGCAGCAAGCCCAAGCCTTATTCAAGTCATGGTTTGTTGATTTTGAGCCTTTTAAGGATGGCGAATTTGTGGAGAGTGAAATGGGGATGATACCGAAAGGATGGAGAGCGGGAAGGCTAAGTGAATTGGGCGAAATCGTTGGTGGAAGCACTCCCTCAAAAGCTAAAAGTCAATACTATACAGAAAATGGTATCGCTTGGCTTACGCCGAAAGATTTATCTATTTCACCCAATAAGTTTACGGCAAGAGGTGAAATAGACATCACCCAAGAAGGCTATGATAGTTGTAGCACGAGGATGATGCCGAAAGGATCAGTGCTTTTCAGTTCTCGTGCTCCTATTGGCTATATCACTATAGCCAAGAACGATATTTGCACAAATCAAGGGTTCAAATCGGTTGTTCCTAAATTAGCAGGAACCGCCTTTATCTATTATTTCTTGAAGCACTCTACAAAAGAGATAGAAAATAAAGCCACTGGTTCCACATTCAAAGAGGCATCAGGCTCTTTGATGAAATCACTCCCAACGATTATTCCTACCAAACCTGTCTTAGATAGTTTTGAGGAAATAATGAAACCGATATTTATGGAGCAAGAGACAATAGAAGACGAATCCCGCCGCCTCGCTCAGTTCCGCGACACGCTGCTGCCCCGCTTGATGTCGGGCGAACTGAAAGTAAACGAAATAGAAATGCATTGATTTTTGTGAATAAATTGTGTGATTTTGAGCAAGTAATGAAAAAAGCTGTATCTTTGTACTGCAAAAAAAGGTGTCAATAGCACCTGTTTTTGCAGTAGAACAACGGATTTGTTATGATAATTGAACGCGAACAATATGTAAATGAGCTACTTGCGAAACGCTGGAATGGAAAGGTGAAAATCATCACTGGCATACGGCGTTGCGGCAAGTCGTTTCTGCTCTCCACACTCTATAAGAACCACCTCTTGAAAGAAGGGGTTGCTAAAGATGCTTTTGTTGAAATCGCCTTGGACAGGAAGTCGAACGTGTCTTACAGAAACCCGGAAACCTTGTTCGAGCATGTTGTTGGCCACACCTCAGACCCGAATAAGAAATATTATGTCTTCATTGACGAGATACAATTGTCGTACAAAATCAAGAATACGGAAGTCGATGAGAACCTGATACCTGAAGAAGACCGCGACCTGCTCTATACCACTTTCTACGACATTTTGAACGATTTGGCGGCACGTCCCAATCTGGATGTGTATGTCACTGGTTCCAACTCAAAGATGTTGTCGAAAGACATCGTTACTAACTTCCGCGACCGAGGTTCCGAAATCAAAGTATTTCCGCTGTCATTTAAGGAGTTCTATCCCGTTTCGGACCTGGAAAAAGCCGAAGCCTTGGAGCAATACCTCACCTTTGGCGGTATGCCACTGGCTGTGCTCGAACCCGAGGAAAAGGGCAAGCGGGCTTATCTCGCCAGTTTGTTCACAAATGTTTACGTCAGGGATATTGTTGAACGTTACCATTTGAAGGATGACGAAGTGTTGGAAGCGGTGATTGATGCCTTATCGTCTGCAGTCGGCTCGTTGACCAATCCGCACAACTTGGCCAATAGTGCAGGCTCACTGATGCATAAAAACACTTCCGACCATACCATCAAGAACTATCTTGATTATTTGGAAGATGCCTATCTTTTCGTTGGCTCAAAAAGATATGACGTGAAAGGGAAACGCTATTTTGAGAACACCCAGAAATACTATGCTATGGATTTGGGACTGCGTAATGCCCGCCTCAACTTCAGGCAGCAAGAGAAGTCGCATCTCATGGAGAATCTCGTTTTCTTGGAGTTGATACGAAGAGGCCATAGCGTTGATGTGGGCGTGGTGGAGGTAGTACGTGTCAAAGACGGTAAACGCCAAAAATCGCAATACGAAATCGATTTCATTGTCAATACTGGCAAGGAGAAAATCTACATCCAATCGGCATTAAACATCGATACTGAGGAAAAACGCCAGCAAGAAACCTTCTCACTGAAAAACTCCGGCGATTTCTTCCGCAAAGTGGTCATCACCGACGGATTGTCGAAACCCTGGACTGATGAAGACGGCATCCTTCACGTTGGCGTCATTCCTTTCCTTTTGGACGAAAGTATAATATAATCATGGCTAATCAGTAAGGCTTATGTCAGACTACAACGAAGACCATTACGAGCAGACGCTCATCGAACTGTTCACCGAGCGGTTGGAATACAACTACCTCAACGGCTACGACATCCAGAACGGTTTCGAGGACAAGGACTATTACTGCCCGCTCTATCTCGAACGTCTGCGCGAGAAACTGAAAGACATCAACCCTTCGCTTCCCAAGTCGGCCATCGATGAGGCAGAACGCAAACTGCTCCACATCGAAGCCGGCAACATGGTGCAGAACAATGAGCTTTTCATGGACTATCTGCAGCATGGTGTGGAGGTAACCTTCCACAACGACCATGAGCTGAAAAACGACATCGTGTATCTGGCAGACTATAAGAACGCCGCCAACAACGACTTCCTTCTGGTCAACCAGTGGACCTACGTGGAGAAGTCGAAGAAACGCGCCGACCTTATCCTCTTCCTCAACGGTCTCCCCATTGTGCTGATGGAGCTGAAGTCGCCCTCACGCGAAGAGACTAACGCCAGCGCAGCCTACCGCCAACTGAAGAACTACATGAAGGAAATCCCCACCATGTTCACCTATAATGTCTTCTGCGTAATGAGCGACATGGCCGAGTCAAAGGCAGGCACCATCACCTCCAGCGAAGACCGCTATATGCAATGGAAGTCCAAGGATGGCGTGTACGAAAGCACTGAGGTCGTCGACTACGATGTTTTCTTTGAAGGCATGTTTCGCAAAGACCGCCTCATCGATATCATCAAGAACTTCGTCTGCTATTGTAAGGACGAGGGCAAAGACTATAAGATCCTGGCAGGCTACCACCAATATTTCGCCGTCAACAAAGCCATCCAGCGCACGCGCAATGCCGTCACTGGCGACGGTAAGATTGGCGTATTCTGGCACACACAGGGCAGCGGCAAGAGCCTGTCGATGGTGTTCTATTCTCATTTGCTCCAGTCGGCCGTATCACAGCCTACCATCGTGGTCATCACCGACCGTAACGACCTCGACAACCAGCTCTACGGCCAGTTCGCCAAATGCCAGGACTTTCTGCGTCAGAAGCCTGTGCAAGCCACCACAAGGGAACACCTGCGCGAGCTGCTGGAAGGCCGCACGGCCAACGGCATTATCTTCACCACGATGCAGAAGTTCGAGGAATACGATGCGCCGCTGTCCACACGCCGCAATATCATCGTGATGAGCGACGAGGCTCATCGCGGTCAATATGGCTTCGAAGAAAAAGTGGATCCTGTGACAGGTAAGGTGAGCGTCGGTACCGCCCGGCTGATACACGACTCCTTGCCGAACGCCTCTTTCATCGGCTTCACGGGTACTCCGGTGGCATTGAAAGACCGCAACACCATCGAAGTCTTCGGCGACTGCATTGATGTTTACGACATGACCCAGAGCGTGCTCGACCACGCCACCGTGCCAGTCTATTATGAGAGCCGTGTCATCAACCTGAAGCTCGACGAAGAAACCTTGAAGCTCATCGATCAAGAATATGAACTTTTGGAGATGGAAGGTGCAGATGCCAACCAAATTGAGAAGAGCAAACGCGACTTATCCCATCTCGAAGAGCTGTTGGGTGCCGATTCCACCATCGATTCGTTGGTTGGCGACATCCTCAACCACTACGAGAACTACCGCCAGCAGGAGCTGACGGGCAAGGCTATGATAGTCGCCTACAGTCGTCCCATTGCCATCAAGATATACAAGCGTCTGCTGCAACTGCGTCCCACTTGGACCGAGAAAGTCAAGTGTGTGATGACCAGCGGCAACAATGACCCCGAGGAGTGGCGCGACATCATCGGCAACAAGCAGTACAAGCAAGAGCTGGCCAAGAAGTTCAAGGACGATGATGACCCGATGAAGATTGCCATCGTCGTCGATATGTGGCTCACTGGCTTCGACGTACCTAGCCTCGCCACCATGTATGTCTTCAAGCCGATGAGCGGCCACAACCTCATGCAAGCCATCGCTCGCGTCAATCGTGTCTTCAAAGGCAAGGAAGGTGGTCTGGTGGTCGATTACATCGGTATCGCGCAAGCCTTGAAACAGGCCATGAAATTCTACACCAGCAACGACCGCCAGAAGTTCGGCGACCCCAACATCAAGACCACCGCTCTGCAAAAGTTCCAGGAAGAACTGGAAATTTGCCGCGACCTTATGCACGGCTTTGACTACTCGAAGTTCAGGGATGCTTCCGACTTGAAGCGTGCCGAGCTTATCAAGGGCGGCACCAACTTCTTGTTGGCCATCGAACGCCAAGACAAGAAGAACGACTTCATGAAGCACGCCACCTTGTTGCATCAGTCCATCACCTTGTGCCGTAGCCTTCTGACCGACTCGCAACGGTGGGAGAGTGCCTATTTCGAGACTGTCCGTGTGATGCTCATGCGGCTGAATGGCAAGGGAAAGATAACCAAGAAGGACATCGACGAGCGTGTCCGTGAGCTGATGAAGCAGAGCGTAAAGAGTGAGGGCGTCATCAATCTATTCCAGAATGAAGGCAAGGAATTTTCGCTCAGTGACCCAGCCTTCCTTGACGAGCTGGCCAAAATGAAAGAGAAGAACATCTCCATCCAGATTTTAGAAAACCTGCTGAAGGAAAAGGTGAAAGCCTTCCAGCATAAAAACCTGGTGCAGAGCGAGAAATTCTCCGAGCTGTTAAACAACGCCCTGAGCAATTACCTGAAAGGCATGCTCACCAACGAAGAGGTCATTCAAGAGTTGCTGAAGCTCGCCTCACAAATCAAGGAAACCGAGCAACAAGGCAACGACCTTGGCCTCAACGATGAGGAAAAAGCCTTCTACGATGCCTTGTCGCGTCCGCAGGCCGTGAAGGATTTCTACGAGAACGAAACCTTGGTTGAGATGACCAAGGAGTTGACAGAAGCCTTGCGCAAGAACCGCACCATAGACTGGCAGCACAAAGAGTCAGCCCGTGCCGGAATGCGCAAGATGGTCAAGCGGTTGTTGAAGAAATACAAGTACCCGCCCGAGGAAGCCGAAAGCGCCCTCGAAATTGTTCTGAAGCAATGCGAGGAATGGACGGATGACGAAGAAATGGCCACCTTCGTTCCTATACCAATTCAATACTCAAATTCCGAAGGCAGCTATGATGTTTCGATGGCAGCTGAGTCCATTGTTTCAAGACAAGAGGACTGAAATAAATGACTGCAGCCATAGATGCCCGCCATCGCACCTGCCCGTGCAGGCATGACATGGCTGCTGGCTTCTACCATGGGCATGACACGGCTGCTGGCTACTACCACCGGCATGACATGGCTGCTGGTGCCATGCGAGAGGATGTCAAGGCTGCAATAAAAAACCAGCTCCGTAAGGATGATCATCCCAGCGGAGCTGATTTATAAAAGATTTGCGTTAGATTTGTTTCTTTAAATCCTCTCCCTCAGCATCTGCATTGCCTTCGGCAATCCGTCAGCGTTGCGGCCTCCGGCCACGCAGAGGGTCTTCTGTCCGCCGCCACCGCCTTGGATCTCCTTGGCCACCTCGCGGATGAGCTTGGTGGCATCCAAACCCTTGGCATCAGCGAAGGCTTCAGGCAGCAACAGGCAGAGCGAAGGCTTGCCGTCCACGACAGAGCCGAGGATGGCGATGGTGCTCTCGTTCATTTGTTTGAGCATCGTGGCGATGTTGCGCAGCTGGTCGCCACCACAAGGCAGGGTCTCCATAATGAGTTTGTAACCTTCGTGGTCGAGGGCTTTCTCATGCAGCCTCTCAGCCATGGCTTGGGCTTTCTCTTGCATCAGATGCTCTACCTCTTTCTTTAAGGCGGAGTTCTGCTCGTTGAGCGAAGTGACGGCTTTCACCAGGTCGGGCGACTTGACGCACTCGCGCAGGCGACCGATGAGGTCCAATTGTTCGTCGAGGTATTGCTCCACGGCCTCGCCGGTGATGGCCTCGATACGGCGGATGCCAGCGGCGATGGCACCTTCACTGACGATCTTGAACATGCCGATGTTGCCCGTGGCGCTGGTGTGACAGCCACCGCAGAGCTCCATGGAGTAGTCCTTGTCGAAGACCACCACGCGCACCTTGTCGCCGTATTTCTCGCCAAACAAAGCCGTGGCGCCCATGGCTTTGGCCTCTTCGATAGGCATTTCGGTGTAGGTCACATTGGGGATGTTCTCGCGGATCTTTTGGTTGACAATCTTCTCCACTTGACGGATCTCTTCAGGCGTCATCTTGGCGAAGTGGCTGAAGTCGAAGCGCAGACGCTGGTCGTCGACCAACGAGCCCTTTTGCTCGACATGGCTACCTAACACTTGCCTCAAGGCGGCGTGCATCAGGTGGGTCGCACTGTGGTTGTTGGCGATGCGCTGACGCCGTTCTGCATCGACGGTAGCGGTGAAAGCCACCTCGGGGTTCTGAGGCAGCTGCTCGGTGATATGGATGACAAGGTTGTTCTCCTTGACGGTGTTGACAATCTTGATGGTCTCGTTTTCTGAGGTCAGGGTGCCGGTGTCGCCCACCTCACCGCCCATCTCGGCATAGAACGGGGTCTTGTCGAGGACGATCTCGAAGTGGGTCTTTTTCTTGGCCACCACCTCACGGAAACGCAGGATGTGGCTCTCGCAGCTCATGTCAGTGTAGCCGACAAACTCGGTGGGCTGCTCGCTTTCGTTCACCACTACCCAGTCGCCATTGGCTTTCTCGGCAGCCTTGCGCGAGCGGTTCTTCTGCTCTTCGAGGTTGGCCTTGAAGCCTTCCATGTCGACGTTGATGCCCTTCTCGGAGGCCATCAGTTGGGTGAGGTCGATGGGGAAGCCGAAGGTGTCGAACAGCTCGAAGGCGAAGTTGCCGTCGATGTCCTGACCCTTGTGTTGTTCCACATAGCCTTCAAAGCGCTTGATGCCTTGTGCCAAGGTACGCAGGAACGAGGCCTCCTCTTCGCGGATGACCTTGCTGACGAGCTCTTGTTGCGACTTGATCTCGGGGTAGTTGTGCTCCATCTGCTGCACCAGGATGGGCAGGAGCTGGCACACAAACGGCTCTTCGAAGCCGAGGAAGGTGAAGCCATAGCGCACGGCGCGACGCAACACGCGGCGGATCACATAGCCGGCGCCGTTGTTCGACGGCAGCTGTCCGTCGGCGATGGCGAAGCTCACGGCACGCAGGTGGTCGGCGATGACGCGCATGGCGACGTCGGTCTTCTCGGCCTTGCCGTATTCGATGCCCG
>JAEEGI010020999.1_pt1 | contig 13015 bp, 6 predicted proteins | sample 8958751 | NCBI WGS metagenome assembly JAEEGI01 (sample SAMN16246545, study PRJNA631951) | gut metagenome | biome: gut microbiome; feature: rumen; material: KS-attached | host: Bos | place: Iran: Karaj | collected 2018-10 | reverse complement strand
TCTTCTCTTTTATTTACCATTTCTGTCATAAAAAATTCATTTTTTTTCTTCCAAACAACTAATGAACCATCAGTGCCTACTGTTGTTAATTTATTAAAACAAATATTCCAAGTTATTAAATTAATAGAACCTTTATGGTGATCATTAGGTATATATTGAAAGCAATTTTGTTTTTGTAAATATGATTCTTCACGATTAATTGATTGTGATTGGGCTTCAATTTTGGGGTAATTTATTACTTGTAAAAAACCTTTTGAATCTCCTATACAAAAAAAATTTGTTTTTGAGTTTATATTTATTTTTGATAATTGCTCAGAACGCTGAATGTTTATTCTTCTTAGTAATGCTGCATGCATATTTATTTTTTTAATTTTTAATTTTTTAATTTATTATAATTGAATTTACATTAATAATTATTAATTTTATATATATATATATTAATATACATAACAATTGAAACAATTATTATGTTTTTTTTTTGTTTCAACATTCGTTTCTTTATTTGCTGGTTTAAACTCATTTTCTGGGAAATTTAAGCTTATACTTTTACATTCATAATAAGATATATCACTATTATTCCTTTTATGTTGATTTGTTATAAAATTTGAACTAATATCAGAAAAATAACTATCTGAATTTTTTTTATGATTAGAATCTTTATTATTTTTATCATCTCCAATAAATTCCAATGTAATTTCATTTATAATTTTATTATCATTATTTGTTATTTCTTCTTCTTTAATATCTCTAAAACTAAAATTACTTATTTCTGGAATATTATTTATTTTCTGTTTACTAAAGCTTTTTTGAGTAATATTTGCTTTTGGACTTATAATGATTTCTTTATTTTTTTTATTATTAATCATAGCAGAATTAAATAAAAATTTTTCATTATTATTTTTAGAAGAACAATGACTGACAATACTATTTTCAAATAAATTATTTAATTTAAAAGAATCACTTTTTAAATTACTAATAATACTAGAATTTAAAGACGAATTATCTGAATTTTTTTTTTGATGATGTCTTTTACATAAAGAAGAAAAAACATTATTAGAAATACTTGCAGATAATTTTTTATAACTGAATATTTTTCCTTCAAAATCTTTTATTTTAGGAATACTCATTAATCTTCTTTCATTTGCAACTTCAACACTTTTAATTTGTCCAATATCTTCATTAAAATATTTTATTATTATTTTATTTTTTGGTTGATCATAATAAAATGAAACATTATATTTTGCAGTATTTTCAATTAAAACATTTAAAAACTTTTTAGTATTTATAATTTTTTCTTGTTCCATTTCTTCTATTTTATTTTCTAATTCTTGAATTCTTTTAATATTATTTTCTAATTTAATTTCATATTCAAATTTTTCTTTTCTATTCTTCTCAACTAAATTTTTAATATCATTTTTAAACTTTTCAATTAACTGATTTTGACTATTTATTTTATTTTCAAAGTTTCTAAATCTATTAGAAATAATATAAGCATTATTTTTAATTTTATTTTTTTCATTTTCACTAAACATAATAATATTTTGATATTGTTCGATAGTTTCTTTCATTTTATAATTATCATTAATATAATCTTCGAGTTTTCTTTTTAATTCTTCTTTATCTTTAATTAAAATTTCATATTCAGATCTTAAAGCAGTTTCCTCAGATTTTAATTCAGTATATTCATCTTGTAATTTATTAAAAGATTTTTTAATCGTATTATATTCACTTAATTGTTCTTCATATTGTTGAATTAAACTTAAATTTTTAATATATTCATCTTTTAATTTTTCATATTCTGCAAAATCACAACTTGACATTAATTTATTTGGACTGAAATTTTCTCTTCCACTAGTTGTGTTATATCTTGGTGTTACATTTGATGAACTTGAACTTTTATTTTCTTGAATTAAATTATTAATTGCTGAAATTGCAGTAACATTCTTTTTATATAAATCATTTAAAATATATTCATTCTCCTCTAATTTATCATTCACATCCTTTAAAAAAGAATTTAAGTCTAATAAAAATTTTTCAATTTCTTCTTCTTTTATTGAATTTAAAGGATTCTCATTAGAAAGATAAGTTGTAATTATTTGTTGGAAAGTTAATATTTCATTTTTTGTATTTAAGAATGGAGAAATTATGGGAGCTTGGTTTGAAATAATGGAGTTTCTTGGAGATGAGTCTGATTGCATTTTTTTATTTTTATGTTTAATTTTTTGAAATTTTTATTTATTAATTTTAGGATAATAATTGGAATTATTTTATATTTTAATTAAAAAAAAATTTAAAATTAAAGAATATTAGAAAATTAAAATATTATGAAAAACTAATTAAATTAATTCTTTAGATTAATTAAATTATAATTTAATTATTTTATTTAAATAATGGATTATATATCTTTGAATTCAGAAATAAAGAAAAATACAGATTATTCAAAATTACAATCTTCCATAGTAAAATAATATATAAATAATATCTTTCAGTATACAAAATTATTAGAATATTTTAAAATAATTAAGAATCAAGGTTCAAAATTCATTGAAAAATTAAAAAAATCATTGGAAGATTTACATTTAGAAGTTAAAAAAAATAATATAGTATTAAATACATCTACATCTCTTGCTATTTCTGATTTTATAACATCTTCAAAAAGATTTTATATAAAACTAGAAAGTTCAGTAAATTCATTAGGAAATGAAGTAATAGAACCTTTAGAAACTCAAATATCAACATATAATAAAATATCAAATACTTTAATTTCAGAATTATCAAAAGTAAACTCAATTCTTCAAGATAATAAATTAAAAATAGAAAAATTTAAACATAATTATTTTAATGCTTCAAAAGAAACAATGGAACATGAACAAAAAGTAATTAAATATATAGAAAGTAATAATATAAAACAAGAAACAGTAAAAAATTTACATGAACAATTATCAAAATATCAAAAAATTGCAGATGGACATGAACAAGCATATAAAAGTGAATTATCAAAAATGAATAAAATTATTGATGACTATGAACCTAAATATCAAGATATAATAACAAATTTAAAAAATCAAGAAATTAATAGAATCAATTTTACTATGAATCTTATTGAGAAATATTATAAAATTATTAATGAAAAATTAACAGAAGAAAATGAATTTGTTTTAAAAGTTAGTAAAATTAATAAAGATGTTGATAATAAAAAAGACATTGAAAAATATGAGAAAGCTTTTAATTTTATTAAAGATAATAAAAAAAGATTTTCAAATGAACAATTTTTAAATTATGAAATTTTCAAAAAAAATTTAGATAAAAAACATGATAGTATATCAATAAACAATCAAATTTTAAATTCAGATAATAAAGATTCTAAAATTTTAGGTTTTTTTGAAACAACTTCTTCTGATAGTTTTGAAATAAAAAAATTAAGAGCTCAAAATTTAATGGTTCAAAAAAATTCAAAATGTGAAGATTTAATTGAAAAAATGTTAAAAACTAAAGATATTTTATCAAAAGAAGAATATGATTATATTTTAAAATTCATTGATTCAAATGCACAAAATGAAAGATATTTTATGAAAATAGTTTCTAATTATTATGAAGATAATATGTTTCTTAAATTACAATGTATGGAAAATTTAGAACATTTTTCTAATATTTTAATATTAATTTTAAATAATTCAAAAAAAAAAAATAAAAAAGAAAATTTTGATTTAGCTTTTATTGTAATTTATATTTCAGAAAAAACAATATATTTTAATCCAGATAATATTTTCAACAAATGTTATTTATGTAAACTATTATCTAAAAGTAATATATTTAATAGAGAATTTTGGAGTGAGTTAATTAATAATAAAATAGAAAAAGTTGCAAAAGTGAAAGTAAATGTAGAATTAGAAAAAAATGAAAAAGAGAATAAAGTAGGAAACACTGGAATGTTATTTCATGTTAAAAATATAAAAAATATATTTAATAAAGCAAAAATTCAAGAAAATAAAAAAATAGAAAATGAAATATTATATGGACAAATATATGAAGAAAAATTACCAAATTATGCTGTTGAAGTACTTGAAGATTATATAAAACATTTTTCAAATTTTAATTTTGACGTTAATGAATCAATGCAATTAATAGCAGAATTTTCATTAAAATATAAATTTGATAATGCTTTTGTTACTTATTTTATGGCAGAATTAAATTCAAATATGTTTACTATAAGTAAAAAATTAGATGAAATTGAAAAACAAGTTGATTACACTTCACTTTATTTTAATAAAAAAATGCAATTAAAGAAAATAAAAGACATCAAATTTAAAAGCATTATATATGCAATGAAATATATTGATTTAAAAGAAATGATTCCAATTTTAACATTAAATAAATTTTCAAGTGAAAATATAGCAAGAATATTATATAAAAATGTCTTATTAAAATATCATAATATGGAAGTTAAAACTCATGTTAATATATGGAAAATATTATTAAATTTCAATAAAATAAAGAAAAAATTTAATTATCAAAAAATAAAAGAAGAAATGAAAAATAACCCAAATGATATTCCTGCTAAAGAAATAATATTATTAGATGTAGCAAGAACATCATTTACAGAAAATAAAGAAGAAAATAGAGAAAAAATTGCAAATATATTAAAAGCAATTTCAAAAGAAAGTCCAAATATAACTTATTGTCAAGGAATGAATTATATTGCTTCATTCTTATTAATGATTACTAATGATGAAGAAGAAACTTTTTATATTTTTTTAGCTTTATTATTTTATACTGAATATGGAAATTTATTTAAAGATGATTTGGAAAAGTTAAAAAAATATTTTTATGTTTTTGAAAGACTTATAAATATTCTTTTACCTGAATTATATTTTTACTTTAAAAATAATAATATAAATGTCAATTTCTTTGTTTCACCTTGGTTTATAACTTTATTTACTTGTGCTTATCCTTATGTACAAGATATGAAAAATCCTAAAATTTTATTAAGAATTTGGGATTTATTTCTTTTTAATGGATGGAAAAATATTATTAAAATAGGATTATCTTTAATTAAACATTTCGAATCTAAATTATTAAATTTAACTTTTGAAAATTTATTACATTTTCTTATTACTGAAATTATTAAAAGTGATTTTTTTTATAATGAAAATTTCGATAAGTTAATGTTTATTACTATTAATTTTAAAATTAAAGGGGAATTAATCAGTAATATTGAAAATGAATATGAAATGAAAAGAAAAATTCCTCAAATCGGAACAAAGAAAGACAAATAAATATATTATAATCAAAATACAATTATTTATATAACATATAATTTAAGTTATATTATGAAAAACAATATTTTTTTAAAACAATAAATATTATTAAAATTAATTAAAAATGTCATTAAAAAATAATAAAGAGTATATTTAAATTTTTTAAAATTTTAGTCTATTGAAAAAAAAAACAATTGAAAGTGTAAATGAGAATGAAAAAAACATTAATATATTAAAAAACAATATAATCCTAAATTATAAAGATTATCCAAAAGAAAATAGGAATTCATCAAAAAAATTAAGGAAATCAACAAGCGTTACAACATTTTTTTCAAAAAGTCAAAACAATTCACCCCCAAATAAATTATTTTTATCATATAGTTCAATTAATAAACAAGATCCATCTTATTATTATATGAGAGAATTAAATAAAAAAAAAAATTCATTAAATATAATAAAAAATAATATATTTAAAATAATAAGAAAAAGAATAATATTAAGAAATTCATTAAAAAATAATTGTTATTCTTTAGTTTATGGTAAAAAGGAATTAGAAAATTATGAAATAAAACAACAAAAAAAATTAAAAGAAGTTCATCAAAAATCAATGTTAAATTTAATTAATCAAAATAATCCTTATTCATTATATGATTTAAGTAAATTATTAGATAGAAAATATAATATGAAAATAAATACGAAAGGATTCTTAAATGGAGTCCCTATAATTGATTTATCAAAAAAAACAAAGAATTTTTATAATGATAGACAAGTTAAAAATAATATTTTTGTTAATTCTAAATATAAATTGCCTATTGTTATGAAAAATAAAAAATTTTATTATCCTTATTACTCTATAGATAAAATTAAAGAACACTTTAAATTTAATGAAGATGGATTGAAAAATAAATATTTCTCAATAAATGAATCAAATGATCATATTTATTTTCCTGAATTAAAAAAACTGTTTAATGGGTGAATTTTATATTAAAAAAGAGAAAAAAAATTAAATTTTTTTATTTGATTATTAAATTTAAATATTATAAATGAATATTATTTAATAAGAAAAACAAAATATTAATTAAAAAAAATCCTACAAAATAAATAAACAATATATAAATCAACAAAAATTTAAAAAAGAATTTGAAATATATATAATAAAAAAATTATTAAAATGAGGAAAACATCAAAATTCATATTAATACTACTTCTCCTTATATCAACAGAATGTCACAATCTTCGTTTTCTTGAAAAGAAAGAAAAGAAACGTAGAAGTGGTATCTTAATGCATATAACATCACTTCCAAGTAAATATGGAATTGGAACATTAGGAGATGAAGCATATAATTTTGTAAAGTTTTTAGCAAAGGCAAAACAAAAAGAATGGCAAGTTCTTCCTTTAGGACCTACAAGTTATGGTGATTCACCTTATCAAGTTTTTTCTTCTTTTGCTGGAAATCATTATTTAATTGATTTAGATTATTTAATCAAAGATAAATTACTCACTCAAGAAGAAGTAGATGCTGTTAATTGGGGAAGTGATCCTAGATATGTTGATTTTGGTAATTTGTTTGTAGAGAGAAATAAAATTTTAAGAAAAGCTTTTGAAAGATTTAAACCAAATAATGAATATCTTAAATTTGTTAATATGCAAAATTACTGGTTGGAAGATTATTCTTTATTTATGGCATTGAAAAACCACTTTGATCACAAAAGTTGGATAGATTGGCCTAAAGATATAAAATTACGTAAAGAAAGTGCAATGGCAAAATATAAGAAAGAATTAGGAAAAGAAATGAGATTTCATATGTTTCTCCAATATAAATTTAATGAACAATGGGTTAAATTACGATTTTTCTGTCAACAAAATGGTATAAAATTAATAGGAGATGTACCAATATATGTAGCATTAGATTCATCAGATACATGGTCATCACCAGAGAACTTTCAATTAGATAAAGATGGTTTCCCTAAAGCAGTTGCAGGAGTTCCACCTGATGCATTCACTGCTGATGGTCAATTATGGGGAAATCCTTTATATGATTGGGATAAAATGAAGAAAGATGGTTTTAAATGGTGGATTACGAGATTAAAAGCTACTAGTGAAAAATTTGATACTATTAGAATTGATCATTTTAGAGGATTAGAAGCTTATTATTCTGTTCCTTATGGTGATAAAACTGCACGTAATGGAAAATGGATTAAAGGACCTGATAAAGATTTTATTAAAGCTTTACATGATAATTTACCAAAAATTAATTTCATAGCTGAAGATTTAGGTTATTTAACTCAAGAAGTTTTAGATTTGAGAAATTATTCTAAATATCCTGGAATGAAATTATTACAATTTGCTTTTGATTCTCGTGAAGCATCTGATTACTTACCATATGGTTATGAGAAAAATACAGTTTGTTATCTTGGAACACATGATAATGATACAATTGAAGGATGGCAAAAAGCATTAAATCCAAATGATAGAAATTTAGCAGAAAGATTTCTTGGATTGAAACCTGGTGATGATTTAAGATGGCCTCTTCTTAGAGCTGGTTTTGCTACTGTTAGTGATTTATTTGTTGGAACTCTTCAAGATTATATTGGAATTGGTAGTGAAGGAAGAATGAATACTCCTGGAGTTATGAATGGAAAAAATTGGATTTGGAGAGCTTTACCTGGAGAATATAATGACGAGTTAGCTGAAAAAATTGCAGAATTAACTGTTCTTTATGGAAGATATTAAATAAACATTTTTTGTGTTTTTTTATTTAAAAAAAAATTTGAATTTTTAATTATTTTTCATATATAAATATTTAATTAATATTATCTTCATAAATACCTTTTCATGATTGATGAAATACCAAAAAAAAAAAATAAAAAATTAAAATTAAAAAATAAATCATTAATCAAAAAAAATGAGTATCCGAGTAGGAGTACGTGTCCGTCCCTTTAATGCTCGTGAAAAAGACAGAGAATCTGAATGTATAATTTCAATGCCAGGAGGAAATCAAACAAAAATAAAAGATGAATTAGGAAATGAAAAAACATTTACTTTTGATCATTCTTTCTGGAGTCATGATGGTTTTCGAACATTAGAAAATGGATATTTAGAGCAAGATGATCCAAAATATGCAGACCAAAAAGTAGTATTTGAAGCAGTAGGAAAACAAATATTAGATAATGCATGGCAAGGATATCATTGTTGTTTATTTGCTTATGGACAAACAGGTTCTGGTAAAAGTTACTCTATGGTTGGTTATGGTGCTAATAAAGGTATTGTTCCTATTTCTTGTGATGAAATTTTTAATAGAATTTCTTCTAATACTGAAGCTGATAAATCTTATGAAGTACAAGTTTCTATGCTTGAAATTTATAATGAAAAAGTACAAGATCTTTTAATTAAACCAGATAAAAGACCTCAACATGGATTAAAAATAAGAGAAAGTAAAGTTCTTGGTATTTTCGTAGAAGGATTAACAAAATATCCAGTAACATCATATGCAGAAATATCAAAGAAAATGGATGAAGGATATGAAAACAGGACTATAGGATCAACATTAATGAATGCAACTTCAAGTAGAGCACATACAATAGTAACAATAGAATTTAAGCAATTGACACTGATAGCAGGACGTAAAAGTGAGAAATTATCAATGATAAATTTAGTAGATCTTGCAGGATCTGAGAGAGCAGGATCAACAGGAGCAACAGGAGATAGATTAAAAGAAGGATGTAACATTAATAAGTCACTTCTTGTTTTAGGAAATGTAATTAATGCTCTTGCTGATAAAGCACTTGGAAAAGGAAAAAATATACTACCACCATATAGAGACTCTGCTTTAACAAGAATATTACAAAATGCTCTTGGAGGTAATTCTAAAACTGTTATGATTTGTGCTTTAAGTCCTGCTAGTATTAATTATGAAGAAACTCTTAGTACTTTAAGATATGCTGATAGAGCTAAAAAGATTCAAAATAAAGCTGTTGTTAATGAAAGTGAACATGATAAAATGGTTAGGTTATTAAAAGAAGAAAATGTGAATTTAAAAAAAATGATTGAAGATTTACAAAAGAAATTACTTGGTCAAGGTGGTGTTGCTGGAGAAGATGATAAACAAGCATTTTTAGAATTAAAAGAACAATTAGATTCAAATGAATTAATAATGAAAGATTATCAAAAAAGTTTTACAGAGAAATTAGAAGAAGCTAAAAAAATGGAAAGTGCAGTTTTAGGTGAAAAAGTTGACACAAATAAACCACATTTAGTAGTATTAAATGAAGATCCTCAATTAAGTCATAAATTAAGATATTCATTAAATGAGCTTCCGGTTTATGTAGGAAGGAAACATGGTAATCCAACTCCTCAAATAACATTAAGTGGAATTGGAATAAAAGTTAATCATGCAATATTTGATAAAAAAGGAGATGACATTATTTTAAAAGGAAATGATAAAGATGCAAAAGATTATATATTTATTAATGGAAAGAAATTAACTAGTGATGAAGGAGTGGTATTAAAAAATAAAGATAGAATTACTTTTGGAACTAATACTATTTTAATTTATATGAATAGTAGTGATGGGAAAGATATTTATGAAATTGATTGGGAAACTGCTCAAATGGAATTACAAAAAGAAATTGAGTTAAATAATAAAAAAGCAATTGAAGAAAATGAAAGGAAAAAACAAGAAGAAATTAATCAATTAAAAAAAGGACTTGAAGAAGAATTTACAAAGAAAAAAAATGAAATGGAAGAACAATTAAAAAAGCAACTTGAAAATTATGAAAATCAATTAAAAGAAATGAATCAAAATGTCGAAAAACAAAGATTAGAACAAGAAAGGAAAAATCAGGAGAAATTATTAAAAGAAAAAATAGAAGCATTAGAATTAGAAAAAGCTAAGAAAAAAAGGGAATTTGAAATAAGAGAAAAGAATGAATTAGCAAGATTAGAAAATTTAAAAAAAAATCAAGAATTTGTTCATAAAAGTGAGAAACTAGAAAATACCTTAATGAACATATTAAAAAAAATATCAAAAATGAAAATAATAATAAACGAGCTTCAAAGGAGAATAAATTTAGAAGCAACATTACAAAAAGATTTAAAAGAACAATTAGAAGATGAAAATTCAACTCCAAATATAATAATAAGAGTAGAAAATTATGAAGAAGGAACAGTATATTATTGGAATACAGAAACATTTCATAATAGATATGACTTAATGAAAGATTTATTTAATAAATACAACGATGAAGAATTAGATATATTAAATTTAAAAAATGAAGATGATCCTTTATGGGATGAATCAAAACCAAATTTATTAGGATATGCATTTTATAAATTAGAACCAATATGTTATTTAATGAGTAATGAAAGTGAAATAGGAATTATTTCAAATGATGGTATAATTAATGGAGAAATTACTATTGATATTATTCCACATGATGATTATGGAAATGAATATGATGAAGTACCAGAACAACCTAATGAATTAATAGGACAAAATTTATCTTATAAAGTTAATATAATTAAAATTAGAAATATTCCTAAAAATTTCTGTAAAGGTTTTTATGTTGAATATCAATCTTTTTATGATAAATCTGTTAATAAAACTAAAGAATTTAATGTTGATGATAAAAGAGAAACTGATTTTGATATTAATCAAACTTTCGAACATAATATTGATTATTTAACTAAAGATGATATTGATTATTTTGAAAAAGAAAATGCTTGTTTTAAAATTTATGCTTATGAAGAAGTTGAAAAAAAAGGTAAAACTCCAAAAGAAGAAATTTTAAAAAATGTTAAAATACAAAAAGAAGAAATACAAAAATCTAAAGAAGATGTTAAAATTCAAAATACTCAACCTGAAGAATTTATTTTAATTAATAAAGATAATCCAGCTAATAACATTAATAGATCTAAATCAATTGCAGTTCCTAATCAAAATAAGAAAAACAAAGATAAAGATTGTTCTATATTTTAAAAAAAAAAATTTAGATAAATTAAATTCAATATAATTTATTTTTATTACTATTATTATATGTGCAAAATTAAATAAAAAAAAATAAAAATAAATTTATTTTTTCTATTTATATAATATTTATGATTTTTTTTAATTAAAATTAAAAAAAAATTAAACTAAATTCATTTATTAAATAAACCAAATAAACCTTTTTTTTTCTTTATATCAGTTTGACTAGATGTACTTTCATTAAATTTACTTCTAAAATGTTCAGATAATTTTTGGAAAGCTTCAATTTGTTCTTTTTTTTTTGGTTTATAATTTTCAAAAGCAACATTAAATAAATGAATTAATTCTTCATTATCTTCTTCTTTTTGTAAAGAAGTATTTTGTTTTTTTAATTCTTTAATTTCATTTTTTAAAAGTTCACATTGATCTTCCAAATTTTTAACATCTGATTTATATTGTTTTGCAATTTTTTTATATTTTTCAATTTTTTCATTATCATTTAAACTAGTATTACTTAATTTACTTGTTGAAAATTTATCTGTCAGAAGATTTTCTTCATTTGTTAATAATTCATTTTTTAATTTATTGATTTCTTCATCTTTATTTTCTAATTCTTTATTTTTTTCAATTATTAAATTTTCATAATAATTTAATTTCTGATTTACATTTTCAGCATTTTTATTTTCTAATTTCTCATTTAAAATCTTAATTTCATTTTTTAAAAATTCACATTGTTCTTCAAAAGTTTTTGCATCTGATTTATATTGTTTAGCAAGTTTTTTATATTTTTCAATTTTTTCATTATCATTTAAACTAGTATTACTTAATTTACTTAAAGAATTTTTATCATAAGGAATATTACTTTCTTCTGTTCTATTACTAGTATAATTAATTTTTAATTGTTTAATTTCTTCTTCTTTTTCTTTAATTAATGACTTTAAATTTTCAGTAACTTCAATTAAACTGTTTTTTTCATTTTCACTTTGTGAAAGATTTTGTTGTAAAAGTTTAACTTGATCCATTAATTTATTATTATCTTTCTTATAATTTTCAAGTTCAATATCTTTTTTTTCAACTTTTTCTTCAATATCTTCCATATTTTGAATTGCTTCATTTGTTCTTGAAGAAAAAATTTCTTCGTTTCTTTCTGAATTAAATTCGTTTATAAAATTCTTTAATTCTTCTATATCTTGATTTTTTCTTGTATTTTCCTCTTGTAAAATATCTCTTTCTTCAATTACTTTCTCTAAATTTTTTAATAAATTTTCATTTTCATTCATTTGACTTTTTAATCTATTTATATTTTCTTCATTTTCTTCTTTTATTTTATTTATTTCTTTCTCTTTTTTTTTCAATGATGCTATTTCTAAATTTTTATTATGATTTTCATTTTCTAAATTATTATTTTTCTCTTCCATTTTTTTTTTTTTAAATTTTTTTATATAAATTTGATTATCATTATTTGAAATTAAACTTGAATCATCATCTTCTAATAAATTGATGAATTTTTCTTCTTGGACAATTTCTTCATCTTCTTCTCTAATATTAGTCTCATTTTCATTTTTCCCATCCGGACTTAGATCATCAGTATTATTAGTATTTGTCCCACTCATAAAATTAGAAAATAATTCAGTTATTTTCTTATTATTTTTCATATATTCCTTTTTAGCCTTTGCTGTCTTTTCTAATAAAGCTTTGTTTTTATTATTCTTCATTTAATTATATTTAATATTATTAAATATGAGACATATTTAATTGGGGGTAATATTTTATTCCTTAAAAAGATTTATT